>JACCDX010875049.1_pt1 | contig 14968 bp, 23 predicted proteins | sample 7449681 | NCBI WGS metagenome assembly JACCDX01 (sample SAMN15323450, study PRJNA562643) | freshwater metagenome | isolation source: river surface water | place: USA:Blue River Watershed | collected 2017-08-18
ATATTCACTGAAAAGATTCTAGCTTCTATCGTTCCTAGAATCTCTTTGCAGAGGTCGTGTCTATAGCTTCCTTCCCGATCCCCGCTAGAACCCGATCCCCACCCGCCGCTTGAATAGTAGGGCCTCTCAGATATCACCCATCCCTTTTTTGTCTCGGAATAGAACCCGTAGATAGTCTCTAGAGAATCAGTCTCTACTAGAATTCCTAGATCATAGGCTAGAGCTATAGAATATCCGCCGCCTCTGTTTATCAAAGTCTTTGTCTTTGTGTTGAATTTGAGTCCCATTGAAAGTCTCCTTTGTTAGTTGTTAGTCGTTGCTATAGGGATATCATGACACAACACGTCATACTTTTCAATGACCTTCGATATCTTTGGCTGATATTGAGACAAAACTCTAGAATCTTTACATGACAAAGACCTTCGGCCCTTCGAGACCTTTGACTTCCCTCAAAACCTTTGGGACCCCTCAAAAAGAAATTCTCTTTTTGATCGTCTCATCTCATTTAGATACCTCAATGATTTCAAGGGGGTCTAAACCCCCAACGAGACGATCAACGTCCCATCAACTACTTAGCTAAACCCCCGAAATCAGGTAGGCCGGAATTTTTGGCATAAAATCTGTATATATAAAAGACATCTTAAACAGAAATTTTTTGCCGGAGGAAAAGTGGCCAATCCAGAGTCTATTTTTGAAGTCATTGTCGAAGACCGAATTATTCACAGAAATTCGGGAAATATTTATTGTATTTTCAGAGTATTCCGCAATGAAATCGGGGGATTTACTGTAGAGACAGTCTTCAATATTTCCATAGGATCTGAGGAATTTACTCATGATATTTTCTCAACCAAGGAAGAAGCCCTAGAGCATCTTCAAGATATTTCTTTTAACACTATTGAGCCAATTTTTGACAAGTTCTACAGAGCAAGGTCCTTTCCCGTGAGAGGGGTATGGTCAACTATGTCGGAAAAGATAGGGACAATTCTTAGATAATTTACCCGTTTTTGTCCGTATGCCCCCCAAGCCCAGATTTCAGGAAAAGGGCACTCCTTAAAAATTTTGATTTTCTGCTGGACAATACCCCCCTCCCCTCAACTAAAGTCTAGGTCATTGAGGGGGCAATATCTTCTTCGATTCCAATGGATTACCTGTGGATATTACAGGGGATGGGGGAGATTCCTGCTTTAGAGCCGGGATCTTGGCCGTTACTAATTCTAAATTCCAGATTAATTTAGCCATCTATACTGGGCTCGATGGAATCTGTAGAAGACATCCCTCAGATATCCCTTGGGATAATCCCAATAACTTCACAAGAGACCAATTAATTCCCCTGATCTGTGGGCTCTATGCCCAAGATAAGAAGGTTTATCTGTGGCCAATATTTAGAGAGCACTTGAAGAGATTTTTCTTTTGTCAAAATAAGGAGAGAGATTATGTCGGGACAATTAAGAAGCCTTATCCGCATTACTATATTGATGACAAGGGCCTGTCTCGGTTTAGTTGGTTCGATTCTGCCGATTTACTTGCTCCTTGGGACAGTCTCTTCTTTCTCTTCCTACTCCTCAATAGACCCTTCATCCTGTGGCCAATTGTTCTTAGCCTCTTCACTTTGTCTACTTTGCTCCGAGCTATTTTCTCGCCTGATTCCGAAGACAATCAGGCAATTTGTATGGCCCTAATGCTGGGAAAATATGGGGTAAAGATGCTGGAAATTTTAAGACCTAATTGCTGGAGGGATACTTATGTCTACTGGGAAAAGAGAAAAGAGCCCGGATATTACACAGACCTTAAAAATAGGGCGAAGGAAATACTTCTCTAATCTAGAATGGATTAGCTTCGAGCATCTACCGGGGAAGGAATTCTTGATGAAGTCCTTCGATAGCTGTACCTTGGACAAGAGGGGATTCCCTCGTAACTATATTTATTGCAAGGAAGACAATAATGGAAATGGACCTAGAATCCTATAAATACTTTGTCAGTCAGGGGCTCACTCCAAGGGAAGTCGTCGTTGCTTATTGGGTATCTCAGGGATTAACCAATAAAGAGATTAGCGAGAAGCTATTCGTATCCGAGGGGACCATTAAATATCACGTCACTAATGTCTATAAAAAATTGGGAGCTGCTAATAGATCCCAGTTTGTTAAAAATTATTGGAAATCAATGGGGAATAATAATGGAAAAGGGCAAATACTTCCCGAAGAAGGCTAAGTCTCATCTTATCTATGAGCATCCTCTCTATACGGAGACTCTCTGTGGAAGAAGGCTTCCCAAGGTTAGGCTCGTTACTAAAAATAAGGAATTAGTTACCTGTCAGGAATGTTTAAATAGAAAGAAGAGACTTCAATGACTGAGAAAGTCTGTACCCAATGCAATTTACCAAAGCCCATAGAATGTTTTTATAAAGTTAAAAGAGGGACAGTGGCCAAGTGTATGTCCTGTGTTGATAAATACAATAGAGCCCAAGATAAAATGTCGAAGAGAGCCTTTCGCAAGCCACTGACTCCCGTCTTGGTCAAGAAAATTTCAGAGGATCATTTTGTAGTATTAGGACCTTTTACCAGAAAGATCCCGACCTTTGACAGCATGGATAAGGCCTATTCATTCGCTAAAGGGAAATGGCCTGACAATGAGATATTGGTCCAGATAGGATAATTCAAGGAGGAAGTATGACCCCTAGAGAACTTGCGAGTCTTATAGCTAAGAAAGAGGGAAAGAAATCCCAAGCTAGGATCTCTGACATTAGAGAGATTCTTTCTATTCTAATTACTATCGAAGCAGAGCATTCGGTCAATGGAGGTCCCTCCTCTTTCGAATGTCTCTTTAAGATGCTCTCTAAGAAAAAGATTAAGGCCGAGTAATGAAATTTTTAGGAATAGAAGTTAGAGAATTCTACCTCTCATTTGAAGATGGCCTCTCGGTATTCACAGCTTTTTCAGAGAAGGAAGAGGCCGCTGCTGAAGAAGAGATTTTTGGATCTGAGACTATTCATGTTATTGAAGCCGATCCTGTAGTGGACAGGCTTCAAAGATTAGAGAATGCCCTAGCCCTTTGTCTTAATCAGAGGGACCATATTCTTAAGAAATATTTAGATCCAGAGGTAGCGCGTCATACTATTGAGGCTAGAAATAGAGAAATCTCAAATATGCTGGGCGACATCAAAGACGGGCAGCATTGACTATAGTCTAGGCCTGTATTCGTATAATCCTTGGAGGATTTTATGAAGTCTTTATTTATTACTGTTTTATTATTCGCTACTACGGCTCTTGCTGGAGGAAAATTAACTCTTCAAAATAATTTCTATGAAGAGGGGAAAGAATACCGACCTATGATCGGGATTGGTATTTACCAAAAATTAATCTGGAAGACAGCTTTCAATTCATGGACCGGCTATGGCCAAGTTCCTTATGAGATGAAGGAAGATACTAAGTGGTTTACTTCTAAGAACCAGATTGATTTTGAATTTGAAAGACTCACAGTATCTCCGGGCTATCAGTACATGGAGCATATTAATTCTAAGGAAGTTAAGTCTCAATTCTACGTTCGTCTTGATTACAAACTTTGGTAATCAATGTTAAACAAGTGGATCTATATCAATCAAGGCCGTAGGTCTCTCTACGGCTTCGGCATTTTATCGACCATTATCCTGACATCGGGGAATGTCTATTTTATTATTCAAAACCCCCACTTCATTCCCTATGCTTTGTTCTTTGGATTTACTACTCTTTATCTATCTCTGTCGTACTTTGTCGGAATCGTTAGTAATGAATTCGACTCAAAAAGTTACTTACAGGGTCTTCCGAATCATCCCCCGGAAGTTGAGATTGATGTCTTCCTTCCAATCTGTGGGGAGCCCTATGAGCTCCTTGAGAAGACTTGGCAATCGACCTCTCAAATTGCGGGATTTCCTAAGTTCTATGTTCTAGACGATAGTCCTGTGAAAGACCCTAGAGTCAAGGCATTAGCTCTTGAGTATGGATTTCAATACATTACTCGCCCTGATAATTCCCTTAAGAAGGCCGGGAATCTCCGCCATGCCTTTGCTCGTACTACAAGCCCCTTCATTCTAATTCTTGACGCCGACTTCGCCCCTCACTGGGACATTCTTAGGATGACCCATTCATTAATGAAAGATCCTAAAGTAGCTATTGTCCAGACCCCTCAATTCTTTGAGATATCTAAACGTCAAAGCTGGATCTCTAATGCTGCGGCATCTATTCAAGAATTATTTTACCGACTGATCCAAGTTAATAGAGATCATTTTAATGGGGCTATCTGTGTTGGGACTAATGCTCTTTACCGAAGATCAGCTCTCGAGCCATTTGGAGGGACAGCCCCTATTCAATACTCAGAGGATGTTCATACTGGATTCCAACTTATCTCTAGTGGCTGGAAGATTAAATATATCCCGATCATTAATGCTGTGGGGATCTGTCCTGAGACTGTGAAGCAATACTTCACTCAGCAATATCGATGGGCCCTTGGATCTATTTCTCTTTTCTTCTCGAAGAAATTCTGGAAGGCCAATATTACTTTAGGCCAGAGAGTCTGCTATTTGACTGGGATGTTCTTCTACATGACTACAGGACTGAGCCTTCTCTTTGGGCCAATGCCTAGTTTAGTAATGCTGATCTTTTATCCTGAGAAAATATTTTGGTTTAACCTTTTGTTCTCAGTTCCTAGTCTTCTTTACTCTACTGTCTTCATGTTCTACTGGATGAGACTCCCGATGAATATTGACGTACTCACAGCTAGGCATATCTCCTACTTCTCCCATCTCTTTGCATTAAGGGATTACCTTCTCAATTCATTGGAAGAGTGGAAGCCCACTGGAGCTAAGACCTCTAGCAATAGATACGAGTCCTTCAAGAAGTGGTATTACATTAATTTTATTTACTCAGTAATTCTCCCCTTTGGTCTAGTTATCTACAGGGTTAATGGAGGATACGAGCTGAATAATTTTCTACTTCTTCTTTTCTTCTTGGGCTTTTCGGCCATGGTACAGCTAAAGAGATCAATTCTAGACTAGACCTTACTAATAGCTACTATCCCTTATTGGAAGCTACTGTCATTAATTGAAGTAATGGCAAAGAGCATTCTAGTAATCTCAGATCAGCACTTCCCATATAATCATCCCGATATTATCGAGTTCCTTCGGCATCTTGCTAACAAGTATTCTCCCGATAGGATTGTAAATATAGGAGATGAGATAGATTGGCACTCAATTTCCTTTCATGATAAGGACCCTGATCTCTTCTCTCCCTCGGATGAATTACAGACTGCGATCAATCGCATGAAGCCACTCTACAAAATGTTCCCAGAGATGGATCTCCTAGAGTCTAATCATGGATCTCTAGTCTATCGAAAAGGGAAATATCATGGGCTTCCTCGCCATGTCTTTAAGTCCTACCGAGAAGTTCTAGAGGCCCCGAAGGGATGGAAGTGGCATCCAGACCTTACAATAAAGACCAATGTCGGATCTTATGTTTACTTCTGTCATGGAAGATCAGCCGATGGACTTAAACTCTCTCAGTCTCTTGGAATGAGCTGCGTCCAAGGCCACTTTCATGAGAAGTTTGAAGTCAGATATTGGGGAAATTCTTTGGGGCTTTATTGGTCCCTCACTGTGGGGTGCCTGATTGATAATGATTCTCTAGCCTTTGCCTATAATAAAACTAACCTTAAGAGGCCGATCATTGGATGCGCTATGATTATCAATGGTCAGCCAATTCTATGCCCCATGATTTTAGACAAGACGGGGAGATGGGTAGGTAGAAAGTGAAGAAGAAACATAAAATAGAAATAGTTAAATGGAAAGATGCGCTATCAATAGACCCCTGGACCCCGGCCTCTGAAGTAACACCTATCTTTCATGAGATAGTTACTGTCGGAATGCTTATAGGAGAGGATGAGGAAGTAGCTACCTTCTCTTTAAATTACGATACTGACGGGGAGAATTATTCTTGTTTCATCCATATCCCTAAGTCTATGATTCTCTCTAGAAAGAAGCTAGGTAGTGTCTAGGGAGGGTACTCGAATGGCAAGAATCAATGAGCTCGCTTTTATTATCGCCAATAAAGAATTAGGAGTTAAGGAAGTTCCCGGATCTGGGAATAATCCAAAGATTGTCGAATATCATCAAGCCTGTACTCTTAAGGCCACTTCCGATTCGGTCGCTTGGTGTTCAGCCTTTATGAATTGGTGTATAGAAAAGGCCGGAGGAATTGGGACCAAGAATGCAATGGCAAGATCCTGGTTACTATATGGTGAGAAAGTGGCATCTCCAGAGGTAGGAGACATTGTAATCTTTAAGAGAGGCAATGATGGGATCTCAGGCCATGTAGCATTTGTCTATGAAAAGCCCTCGAAGCTGTCTCCTTACATCAAGGTCATCGGAGGAAATCAGGGAGATGCGGTATCCATCGCTAACTACTTGAGAGCTAATGTTCTAGGCTATAGGAGATCAAAGACATGAAGCTACTTAGAAAATTAATTGATTGGATTCTTCACTCCCCTGTCTACGAATTTATTCTAGAGAAGATCGTCCCTAAGATTAGATTTTCTACTTGGTACACAAGACTCAGCGGAGATAGTTTCCTTAAAGCATCTCGAGTCTTATCTCCAGGGCAATTTATTGTCTCGATTGATGAGAATAAACTATCCTCTATCTTAGTCCCAGGCTTCATGTCTCATGCGGCCTTTGTAGTTGAGAATAATTACTACTCCTCTTATGAGACTAAAAAGACTGAGCTCATTGAGATGATTGGCAAAGGCTACAATGAATCTTCCTTCTTTGATTTCTGCAAAGAGGCTTCAAGGATTATTATCTGTGACTGTCTAGACTGGAATCTTCAGCATAAAGACCGAATGATTGCATTGGCCCCTACCTTTAAATTGAAGAAATACGACTCTACCTTTTCTTTTGGAGTCGAGGAGCTCTACTGTTCCGAACTCATCTATCAGTTAGATAGACTGGCCTCTCCTCCAGAGGGAGAACTAATCTCGGATATTAGTGACCTTGCTGGAATTGGGAAGGAATACTTATCCCCCGATGGCCTTCTCTTCGCTGCTAATGTCATTATTGTCTACGACTCCGATAATGAATTGACTGGAATGACAGGACCTCAGGCCGAAGAGTATTGTAAACAAATGAAGTATATCTGCTAGTAGTGCCCTAAGACTATAACCTTAAAAGTAACTCCATTTAATTTTCGATTATTGGCAATCCAAGTTAGCTTGGGGATAATTGGAGATCCTTTTCTAAAGTATCTATCGAACTTAGCGGTAATGTAATCATGGCACTTTTTACAGAGGGGGATATGATTGTCGAGTTTCTTGAAGAGTTTTTCATCCCCTTGATGGGGAATTAAGTGATCGACTATTGTCGCCCTAGCTCCACAAGAGTAACAGTAGAAATTAACGAGAAGAAATCTTTCTCGATACTTCTCCCACTTAAAGTCGTACATCCGGTCGATATTGGCCCGTCCATTAAAACTTCCGGGTCGGATTTCCAGCCCCCCGGTAGATTGCTGGACAGGTTTATATTGCGGAACCTTCTTCAAGTATCTCCTCCTTCGAGTCTTTTGAGAACTAGCCCTAGACCAATTCTAATATACTTTTTCAATAACTTTAGATTTTTCTTTTAGAGTCTCGAGAATATAAGAATCTTGTTCCGATCCTATTATCCGATGGACAAAGCAAGGTCTAGTCTGTCCAGTTCTATTGATTCTTCCTTCGGCCTGTTCTAGTGTCCCCGGGACCCAGGGGAAATCATTCTCAATAATGAAATTAGATTTTACCAAATTGTATCCAGTAGACATCGAGCCATAGGTCCCGACGAGAATATTGATCTCTCCCCGCTGGAAACTCTCAGCAATCTGACCTCTCTTAATTGGATTTACTTCTCCAGTGACAGCCACTCCTTTAAGTTCCTTGGTGATTAAGTAGCAAGACTCTCTATGGTCAGTGAAGATAATGATAGGGCCATCGATTGAGTCCCTCATGTCTTTAACGTACTTAATCGTATGGGCCGCTTTTCTTAATGCCGCCATTGCTTTTACTTCAGGGGCTACCATTGAAGACCCTTTGAGATAGTCATTGAACCTCTCTCTGAGCTCCTCGTCATCAAAGTTATCAACTACGATATTCTGATAGGTAATCGGAGGATATTCGGCCTTCTTGCTGAAGTAGATTGGAGTGAGCCAAGACTTAAGTTCTTCTATATTACGAGCCCCGTCCCACTGGACTACTGTAAAGATCCGGTGAGCTCTCTTCATTCTAAACTCTTGCCTAAAAGAGAACTTGTCAGCGAAGTCTACATCATTCGGGTAATTGTAGAGAAACTTCTGAGTCTTATGAGTCCTTGGATTGTAATAGCAAAGGGCCACTAGGCTGTAGTATTCCTTAATTCGATTCTTAATTGGAGTTCCCGTCAGTAGCATGACTGTCTTGATAGAGTTCTCAAAGATCATTTTATGGATTGCTTTAGTCCTCTGAGCTGACATTGATTGAATATAGTTAGCCTCATCGAGGACTACCATAGTGGCCCACTCAAAGAATGGTTCATATTTTATAGCTAGGTCGTAGGAGACTAAGACAAAGTCTGAGTCGAAGGGAGGATAAAAATCCTTAGAGGATCTGATCACTGTAATGATCGGATTTTCTAAAGACTTTTCAATCTCTAATTTCCAGTTTAGGAGTAGATAGGCCGGACAGACTACTAGACAATTAGCTCGTAGTCTGTCCTTTACCGCAATCGCTGTCAGAGTCTTCCCTAGACCCACTGAAAGAGCTACTATCGAATACTCGTTTTTAATCGAGAACTCGACGGCCTCTTCTTGATGGGGGAAGAGTTTCCTCTTTAGCAATCTAGAATTTCTCCATGAATTTTTTCTTGAAGGATTCTAGGATCTTCCCGTCTTGATCAAGGAATGCTTCTCCAGTCAATGCGATAGAGGCTTCTTTAGCCTTTTCCGCCTTGGTACTCCACTTAGCTCCTAGAGTTTCCCTTAAGAAGTTAGTGACGATCCTTTTATGGAGATCATTGCCTCGGTCGTAAGGAGTATTCTTCCCTACTTTTTCTTTTTTGGGGCTTGCTTCTTTGGTACTGACTTTTTTGTCTGTGCCTTCTTTTTTGCTGCCATTTGATTTCTCCTTTACCTTTGGCTCCTCGACTTTTGTCGGAGCTACTTCCTCAATCGTTGTTTCCTGAGGAGCGAGAGTCAACTGCTTTTCTTCTACTACTGGAGCCTGAGTAGTAGTCACTGGAGCGATTCCTCCGCTGTGAACAAAGGCCTTAAGGTCTTTCAATATGTCAGAAGGATTCTCATTATCGAGACCTACCGCTATTGAAATAGTTTCTGATTCATAGTTACCTTTATTGAATTTATATTCGTATCGAAGCTCATTGTACTTCATAAAAAATCCTCATCTTTTTGTTTAATTAATTCTAATTGCCACATCTCGGGCTCGAGAACTCCCATAGAGTCTTCGAATTCCCAGTTAGATCTAATCCCAGCCGCTAAATTATTTAGGGCCATGATCACTTTCTTCCTACCTACTCTTAAGTTATTCTGACTGGCCATCCAGGACTTGCAATTACCCAAGTCCTTAGAGGCAAAGATCCAGATAAATTCTTCGAAGTCTTTTCCTTCCTCGATGCTAAAAGCAGCTAAGTAAAGAGCCGCCGATAGATCGTAGGAGTACATTGAGACCTTAGATTTTACCTGATAGGGATCTTTGACATTGCCACTTGTAGACTTAAGGTCAGAGATAAACCCGTCCCCTAAACTATCAGCTCTTGTCTTGATCCCAATCTCTACCGCTGACTTAGATAATTTCAGAGTAGTTCTTCTCCAGCCATCGACTGTCAGAATATTCTTTCCATCTTTAGAGAAGACCTCTCCCTTGTCTTGATAGAAAGTAGTAAAGCAAGAGACCTCGGCTTCCCCTCGAGCGAGTCTTGCCATAGATACGGGAGACTTCTTCACAGCTTCTATAAGTCGGTTAGCCTGTTCCCACTCAGTAGCGGTAATGATAGCCTTTCCTTTATTATCGGCTTGGAACTTGTCCCACTGAGCTCCTCTTCTGATTCCTTGGTAGACAGCGCAGTCCTCATCCAATTTATCGGGCTCTAGAATTGCCGTATGGAAATAGGTTCCGATATCAAAGGCCGGAAAGTGCTCCTTCTCAATGGTCTTAGCGATATATTTATCGTAGAAGACCTGAGGATCTACTAAGAGATCCTTCATTTGAGAAGAGGAGTAATATCCCGGGACTGAATGATATTCGTCGTTATTAAGTCCTCGGTAGATTCCTGTCTTCATTATAGATCCATGTCCTCAGAGTCAGCTTCTACTTCTACGATAGACATAGTATGGGCTTCTTTGCCTTTGTAAGGACCCTTTTCTAGCTTTACTGTCCCAGTGTACTCAATCTGAACCATAGCACCTTCAGCAAGTTCTTCCATTGCCTTATCCAAAGTTCCGCAAGAGTTAATGACTAGATTCTTTCCTACCATGTCTTCTCCAGTTCCGTCTTTGAAGTAGGCATCTTCGACAAGTAGAACCATGTTTACTTTGTCGTATTGGTCTTTATGAGTTCCGATATATTTACCGACGACTACATCGCCTGTCTCGTACTCTGACCATTTTCTGTAGACCTTCTGTCCTCCAGCGATCTGCTTCTTTACTGTGTAGTTTCTTTTTAATCCTGACATACTTTGTCCTTTCTTAAAGTAGGTTAGTTGATTCGTCTTCAAAATATTTTGAGAATTGATTGTAGTCGATAATCGATCTCTCATCGACGTAAAGTTCCCCGCAAGGGACAGTCATTGTCTTTAGTTTCAGTTCCTCTTTGCCTTTGTAATTAGGGCTCCAAGCGAATGGATCTAGTCTTATCATTTTACCGATGTCCTTCCATTTCTCAGGAAGGTAATAGATAAATGCTTCTCTCATTGAATCTCTGAGGATCTCTATATGACTTTCTTTACCGACTGGATATTCAATGTAGAGAGCATCATGGAGAGTGAAGGAGACATGGACTCCTCTTTGGAAGCAAAGATCGACGGCCTTCCTCATCACACTAGCTCCGAATCCTTGGACTGGGAAATTACCGACTGACCTGTGGTTCTCATTGTCTCCAAAGATATACCAGCCACAAGGTAGCTTTAGATATCCGTTCGAGGAGTAATCAAATTGATTACTTTCCTGATAATACTTGAGCATTGGGTATGCCTCATAGAATTGGTCGATAATTTCCTGAGCCCGATCCTCGCTGACCTCTTCCCCTGTATCGTTAGTCAGTTTGATCGAAAGCCCATACTTAGTCATATTGTAGGAGATACCTAGAATAGAAGACTTACAGAGATCCCTTAGAGCCTTATGAGTATCCTTTGTCCCCTCGGGAGGGATTAACTTAATTGATTTACCAAAGGCTAGATAAACGTCCCCAGATAAGTAGGCTTCAATCATCTTCTTATCTTCTGAGAGTAATGCCGAGACAAAATACTCTTGAGATGCGTAGTCAATCCCAGCCATTGCCATTCCTTCACTTGGCTCGACAAGTGCTCTCATCCAAGCTGGCTTTAAGAACATAAATCCTGTAGAAGCTGGCTGGGACCTAGAAGACTGAGCTCCGTATGGATTGGTATAGGGTCTGACTCTTCCGTCTGGACCTACTGAGTCCCAAAAATTCTTTCTCTTTGAGTCCTTCGATATGGAGAATCCGTAGATATTCTGCTTCAATTTTAGGAATCGAACCATTTGAGCCCCGAAGTTATCTGTCGGGTAATCATGGGAGAAGTTAAAGAATTCAGAGAAGGCCTCTAGCGAGAGGGAATATTGTCCAGTCTCAGTCCTTTTCCATCTATCTTTAAAAGGAAGTTTGTCAATCCAAGCCCTTGTCGATTTCTGATCCCATGTAAATTTTGAATCCGCCTTATTCCATCGAAAGGGGACTATCTCCGGGAAATAGGAATTTATCTGATACTGCATTTCATACAGGATTGAAGAGATGCTATTAGAGAAGTTCTTAGTCTTATCTACATTGATCGGATATCCCTTTGCCTCCATGATTGCTGTATAGACGGAATATTTCCCTCTTTCTCTCATCTCTGAAGGAAGGAGACTTAGGTTATTTGATCCGATCCCGAGCCTTTTATATTCTGCTTCAATGGCCTCGAACATATCAGGGAGAGTAACAACGTCCTCCGCACAATACCGAATGATTGCTTCCTTCTCATCCTTTGAGAAGAACATTGGATCTGAGATAATTAAATCCCTCATCTTATTCTTATGATCTGTGTCCCTGATAATTCCTAATAATTTGTAAGTAGCTTCAGCTAGGGAGTGAGTAGGCTTAAACCCCTTGGCCCCATCTTCTGATTCCTCGGGCTCGATGCCATCCTCGATCATCTTTTTAATTTCCCACTTCGGCTTGGGCTTTACAGTAAACTTGACCTTGCCATCGACTAATTGATTGCCCCAATTAATCTTGTCATTGTGGTTAGAGATACAGCGATATTCTAAGAAGAGGTCAATCCATTGGAACTTCTTTGGATCTACTCCAAGGGCCATGAAGGATCTTGCCTCGGCTACAGCACTATAGGCGATGATTGTGTCGTATTTATTGAGATGCTCGACTAATCTCTTTTGTTCTTTTGGATCATTGTGAAGCCAAAATCTTTGGGGAACCTGTCCCCGCTCCATAGATACAGCACAGACTAAATTGACATTAGGATGGGTAACTCTATTGAACTCGAAATCGATATAAAGGACTTTCATTACTTTTCACTACCTTTGACTTGGAGTTCGAGAATTGACATAGGTCTAAGGTCTTGGTCAATTATCAAAGTGGACAATAAGACTAAGCGTCATATTATTAACTATCTTAGACAGGCTACTGTGACATGGAGCGGTAGGAACCAAGCCTTGAATAGAGCCTCTCGGAAAGTAAATGAGGGTCATTATCTCAACGGCAAGGAGAAGCTAAAGAAGGTATGGAAGTGCAATAGATGTTCTTTAGAATTTAGGGATGTCTCCCAGGTAGAGGTCGATCATATTAAAGAGATCGGGCCATTTAAGGGCGATTGGAATGACTACATTGATCGAATGTTTTGCGGCCCAGATAACTTACAGGTCCTTTGTACTGATTGCCATCTTAAGAAGACGACGGGAGGTAATGCTTCCTTGCATTACCAGAGAAAGAAATCTTAGATTTGCTTCTTCTTGTAGCAAGTGACTGAATCTAAATATCTTAAAACGTCGTCAACCCAGTTCCATAGCGTTACATTTTCTTCGGGCTTATATCCGCCCACTTCATGGCAAGTCGTCACAGGGACAATGCCTTTAAACCTAAATTCGTAGGGATTGAAAGAGACTACTTCGAACTCCATGCAAGTGAAGTCAGTCACAGCCATCGGAAGGAATTCCTGATTGACTGTCTTGATTCTAGTCTGGGGACTCACGGGAGTTCCGGGGACTAGGATCATTCGAAAGGTCTTTAGTTGTTCGGGATAGCTGGGAGCTCTCTTAGAGCATCCGATTATGTTAAGGCTTCCGACCACTATTGAAATAGTCAGAATATTCTTCGCCCAATTTTTCAGGGGTAGTCGCTGGATCATTTTTCACTTTCTCCAATTCTTCTTTTGCTTTTTGCTGGGCGACTTCCCTGTCGTGCTGACGGATAGCTTCGGAGATTGAATCAATCAAAGCCCTACCGCCGTAGTCCAAAATCTTTTTAACAAGCCACAGCCTGAATCCTCCGACATTAGCTAACACAGATTGGAGCACCGCGTCAATTATTTTAGGGAGGTAGAGTTTGAATACTTCTAGTAGGGCCTTCATACCGACTAAATTTTACCAATTAGGTCTTTAAGGGCTTGTTTTAGAGGCTCTTTCAAAGCAGCTAAAACAACGTCGTCGATTGGAGTAACTGACTTCTTCGCAGCTTCTTCAAGAGCTGGAATAAGAGCTACGTCGATAAGTTCTAAAGCAGCGGCTACGCCATGCTTCTTTGCAATTTCAAGGGCCTGTTTTTGTAATTCTTCCATAGTAAATCTCCTTATTGTTTATGGATTCTTTTTCTCAAGGGCCTTAAGTCTTTCGTCCATGCGGCCCAAAATATCGATTAATTTTTCCTGATTCTGTTCATATTTGGAAGTTATTTGAGTGATTTCTTCTTCATGACGCTCGATCTTTGTCGAGTGTTGCTGAGTACGGACCTCTAGAGTAGCTGACCAAGCCCCGAATACGAATGCTCCGACAAGGAGAGTCCACATGATACGAGCCGCACTTTCAGCCAATTCCATACTCCTTTTTGACGGAGTTTTTAAGACCCCTACCATATTCATGATAGGGGTATTTTCTTTAGACTCTAAGTCCTTTTTCATCTTCCAGACCTATCTCGGGCCGTAACAAACTATCGAAGCATCTACGTCGGTTCCAGCTCCAGTACCCACGATAAATGGGATGGCTGTAGCATCCCAAGAGATACCTGAGTCTATATTAGCAAACTGAGAGGCACTCGAGTTTCTTGGGGTCGCCGAACAAGTAGTTAGATCACTAAATGCCCCTGTCTTAGGAACAAGAGTAAATCTTCCCGCCGCTGTATCCGTAACAGAAGACAGCCAATTTGAAGGATACTGTCTAGCTGCCGTAGGAGTCCCAGCAGAATACTGGATATAGGCTGAAGCTGATAGGTAGCAAGAGCCGTTCAATCCGAACCAACTTGTTCCGTTAGATTGAAGAGTTACTGAATCTTTATTTCCAGATAGACGAATTGTAGTAGCTCCACAGACAGTCTCGGAACCATTCGGATCGATGATTACCTGATTGGCTGAATTGGTCTGGACTATCTCATAAATCTTTCCTTTGTAGCTTGCCGCTGGAGGAAGAGTGATAGTTCTACTCGCCGCTGTAGTGTCTACAAAAATAGTTTCTTCTCTGTCAGTGGCAGTATAGTTGGCCGCTAC
>JACCDX010696412.1_pt1 | contig 14962 bp, 11 predicted proteins | sample 7449681 | NCBI WGS metagenome assembly JACCDX01 (sample SAMN15323450, study PRJNA562643) | freshwater metagenome | isolation source: river surface water | place: USA:Blue River Watershed | collected 2017-08-18
AGGTACTAAATACCGAGGTTATTGTTTGTTTTGTTTTGTCCATATATATCCAAATGAACCAAATTGTAGAAATTACAAGACAAAAGAAACAGCAGTATCAAATCATATAAAACAAAAATATCCAGATTATAATTTTTGTTATGATAAGCCAGTTCCAGATGGTTGTTCGAGAAAGAGACCAGATATATTAATACATTTAGGTTATCAGGCAATTATAGTAGAGATAGATGAAAATCAACACATAAATTATGATAACATGTGTGAAAATAAGCGAATAATGCAATTATCACAAGACCTAAATCATGTACCTATAATATTTATAAGATTTAATCCAGATGATTATATAAAGAACAACAAAAAAGTGTCATCATGTTGGAAAAAAGATAAACAAGGTTTGTATAAAGTACATAAAACAGACGAATGGATGGAAAGGTTAAACAAACTAACTGAAATTATAGATTATTGGTGTGATCCTAAAAATATATCAAAAAAGCTGATAGAGGTAGAAAAACTATATTTTAACGATGATGAATAACTATGATATTTTTTATAAAATTGCAAATTTGATATTATTATCAATAATTGATGATAATATACAGTTATTTTGTTAGAATAATTCATCAATAAAATTATGATAAATATGTCTTTAAATTATTGACATAATGTGAATAATAATTACGCGTCTGTAGATTTTAGTGATTAATATGTTATTATTATAAATTACTAACAAGTTATAACACAAATATGAAAGAATATAACATATTAAACAATGTATGTTATTTGTTGGATGATGTTCATAAAGATTACAAGAGTTATTGGACAGAAAAGAGGCGAATTAAATCAATAATAAAAGAAGGTAAAATACCGAATAATAAATATTGGTATTATAAACATGACAAAAAAACCAATAAATACGAACCATGTAAGGAAGGATACACGCAAGGTTTTGTGTTTATTGAGAAACAATGGTGCATAGATAATATAATGCAACCTAAATATAGACATATAAATGAAGATACAACAATAACAGTAACTACGACATCAAATACAATACAAGAAGAACCCGAGCTAGAGACAAGAACATATACAAATGCACCGAAAAAGATAAAATTGACAGAATATGAACATATAATACTAGAAGATGGAACAAAAATGAATATACCAGTATATGGTGAGAGACAATACGATAAATGTTACATAAAAGTATCTGATGTAACAAAATTGTTTAATATGCATAGTGTGGAAAAAGTGGTTATAGATAAAAGATCATCATTTAAAGATGGAATTGATTATGTATATTTTTACGACACAGATAAAACGAACAGCGGGGATGCCGTAAAAGTCGTAAGACAAAACATAAAACCATATTTTACATATCATGGATTTATTCATTATTGTTTATCATCTTTGAACAGCAATGCACAAATGATGTCACGATGGATTACAAAGATAATATGTACTCATCACATAGGAACAAGAGAAAACAAAGGTTCGTTAGCATGTAATTTATTAGACATATCAAACCGTTATTCAAATGTACTATATTCATTTAAAGTTCCAATATCGGGTATATATTTATTTCATTTTGCATATATTAAAGATTTGCGCGGTAAAATACCAGATGAATATATAAATAAATACCCAGACAATGCGATGTTATGTAAATATGGACAATCATCTAATATAAGTGATAGGTTTGAAAACATAAGACAGACACATAGTGAATTTATAACAAATAAACAATTATTATGTGTAGCACAAACAGATATTACAAAATTAGTTGAAGCAGAAAATGATTTAAGAAACATGTTTAAAAATATAAAATGCGTGTTTGAACATCCAGAGCATAGAGAGATGGTTATATTAATGCCCGAGCAATTAGAACTCGTAAATACAAAATATACAGAAATAGGACAAAAACACGAACACAGTTATAGTAAATATGAAAGTAATATAGAACAATATAAAAAAAACATAGAATTCAAAAACAAAGAATTAGAATACAAAGATAAAGAATTAGAATATAAAGATACAATAATATCCTGCAAAGATAAAGAATTAGAATATAAAGATACAATAATATCCTGCAAAGATAATGAAATAGAATTGTTGAGAAGGGAGATAGAATATTTAAGTAAAAACCAAAAATAATGTTTAAATAGTATCATCAATAATTGATGACATTATTAATATGTTTTTATATACACTAAAAATTGAAAAATAAACAGAATAATACAGAAAAACACAAAACACAATAAACAAAAATGTCAAGTATGTTAGACAATACAACAAGAGAGTTGTTTATAGAAATATTGGAAACACCATGTGTTATTACAGAAGAACTAGAACGAACAATAATGTTAGCAATGTTAAATATTGTGGATGAAGATGATATTAAATTGTTAGAAAAAGTTATAGACAAATACGCGAAAGATATATTAACAAATGACAGATATATAGGATGTATAAATTATGATGATAATAATAATTTGTTCATGGATTTGTTTCGTGTAAAGGTTCAAAACGGTTATTATATAACCAAAGGTTTTGTTGTATATTTACACAGGGACGAGTTAAAAAACTTATTACAAATGTCAGATATTGTTAAAAACACAAACTATGATAACATAAAACATTTGTATAATTACATGGTATATGTTTTTTGTCAAAATTTATATTTTGATGATGATTTAGTGAATATTATAGAAAAACATGTAGATAATGATTTTAAAGGTGAAGAATATGATACATTAAAAGATGCATTGAAAAAGTATTATTTTTGTAACAGAATGTTTTCAGATATAATAAAATGTATCAATCAAAAGATGATGATCACACATAATGATATATCAATTATGGTATCAAAAGAACCAAAAACAAGAATTGACAATATAAATACGAAAGAATTTATTGAAAGATTGATGGAAGAAGGGCAATATAAATTAGACTATGAAACATATTTAATTATATGCAGAGATATGTATAATTATGGTAAACACTTGACATCACGATTTAGATACAGATATTTAGAACATTTGAAAGACAATATAGACGACAGATATTATGATCAGTGTGTGGAAAAAAAATATATATTTAACATGGAGTTTTTTCAAAATCCGAAGCTTAAACATTTAGAAGATGCATGTGAGAATAATGCGATTATTGTTATACAAAAATGCCTAGAAATGGGATTAATACCAAATATGAAATGCATAATACACATGTATAGACACCGAGATATAGATATGGTGACTATGCTAGAAGAAGAATATATAAAAGCAGGGAATATCATAACAAATGAAGATAAATTTGAATGTATATTTACATTGAAAAAAACAAAAATGCAACAAATTGCATTTCTAGAACAAAAACATTTATTCTACAAAGATCACAAACAATTAGTAAAATTAGATTATGAAACGAAAATAAGAAAAATAGTACCAGAAGAGAATATAATAAGAGTTTTATATAAAGGAGAACGGCCAACAACAAAAATATCAAAAAAAGATTTGGAAGATAAATTGATAGAATATTTAAAAGATAACAAAATTGAATATAAATTTGACAAAGATATGCAATATGCATCAACATTATTGTTGAATGAAGATTTGTGTATATTGACGGACACAACTAAGGGGTCATATATTATATATACTGAAGACGGTAAATTTATATCAGTATTGGCAAATGCGATTTATTGCAAGAACAAGTAAATGATCATCATAACATAATTTATTACAAATATATCAAGTGTCATTTATTCTAGACATGTACATAAAAACTAAAATTAAACACATTAATATTTAATATATTTTCATGATAGATTATAATGCATAATTGATTATTGTATATTTTTCTTGCATTTATTATGAACTGCAAGAAATAATTTAAGGATATTGTGTGTAGTTTAGTTAATTGTATAAAATATTAGTATTGATTTATAATACATTATCTGGGTTCATACTAAATTCTAGATAGTTTTTTAGAGACACATAAGTATTTTTTGGTGTATAATCCATACGATACAATCTTACAACACTAGTGTCTAAATCAAGGATAATTTCAATATTTGTGTAAATATTATCAGTGAGATCGTGCACTAACCTTTGCATAGCTTTTGCGAAATAATATCTGATTGTTGTTTTTTTTTGTTTAATTTTGCACAAAGAATACATTAGTGGATTAATTTTAACAACATCATCAAGACTATTATACTTGTATAAATTTTTGCAAACATGATATCTACAATTATATTTATCAAATGCATAATTTTTTATTGATAAATCAGAAACATAATTATCAACAAAATATTCTACATATTTAGATTTTTTAAGTTCAAGAACTGATGTAATTCTGTTGTAAGCAATTTTTACACATTTATAGTCAGGTTTAACATATTTAGTGGCATTAATAACATCAATTATATTACCGAATTTGTACGCTGAATATATTTCATCAGAAAGAGGTTCAATATTATCATAATGAACACAATTATTCAATGCATGATGTAATACATACATAATACTATTGGTCATAAAATATGTGCTGATATGTTTGTGTATAAGAAATATGATGTTAAAATAACTGATTTTAATAAATTTTTGCAAATTATTCAATAATTCAATCAAGTCTTCATCTAGATCTATAAAAATATCTTTGAACCATAATGAATTATACAACAAATAATTATATTCAAAATCATTGAGAGATGAATCATATTCACAGTTTTTTATGAGTTCAAAATACCTATTATAGTTATGATAAATATCAACAACGAAACAATGTTTTGTGTGCAATTTGTCAATGTGTATATTTGTTAGATTTAGCAAATTACAAAACCTTAAATCTTGTGCATTATTATGGCAATAAATATTGTCAATAATGGTGTCTATATATATGTTTAGATCTACTTTATTGTTAAAAAAATATTGTAAAACAAAAGTGTTGGGGTAATAAGGTTTGAAATGTGTAAAATAAAATTCGCATATCACATTTATATCAAAATTTGTAAGATATTCAAGAGAACGAACGAGTTTATATTTGTTATTATTATCATCACAAAGATCATTATCAAAGCCATGATATAAAAAATCTGCACATATTAAGTTGAGAGTGATATAATCTAATTTTTTGTAAAACTTGATATCATATATTACAAAATACCTACAAACATGTATGTAGCATTTTGGATATTTTAACACTAAATTGTTAAGAACAACACAATCATTGCGATTTATTTTACTAACAGTAAGATAATTAGCATTAAGAGTACTTTTTACGATACAGTTATATATTTCTTGTGAATTACTATCTCTCAATGCTTCGTATCTTTTCATTATTATTGGAATAGTGATAAAAAATATTCAATTTAATCGTGATATAACGACACATTTATATCTCAATTTTGTTGAACGTCTAAAAGATAATTAGTACAAAATTGAAAATAATATTGAATATTGCTTAGGTGTGTAAGATATAAATAAAATAAATAGTATGTTTGACAATGAAATAAAAGAATTATTTGTGAAAATAACAGAAACACCACATGTAATTACAGAAGGAATTGAATATACTATAATATATGAAATGTCGCGTATAAATCATGACACAGATAATATTGATGATATTGAATTGTTAAAAAAAGTTATAGACAAATATGCAAAAGAAATATTAACAAATGACAATATGGTAACATATATAGTTGCCAATGATATGTTCATGGATTTGTTTCGTGCAAAGGTTGAAAGAGGTTATAATATAACCACAAAATTTGTTAAATATTTGCACAAATACAATACAACATTACAATGTATGATATATATTGTTATAGGTACAAAACATATCAGCACTAAACATCTTTATAATTTTATAATGTATGTATTTTATGATAATGTTTATATGCGACATGGTGATAATATAATAAACACAATAGATAAATACACAGAAGATGATTTTAGGGGCAAAGAATATGATACAATAAATGATGCGCTTAAGAGATATTATTTTTATCACGGTATGTTTGACAATATAAGAAAATGTATTAATAAAAAAATGATAATTACCCATTCTGATGTATCAATGTTGGCATACAGTTCGTATCGGTGTTATGAAGAAGATATTGTTGATTTTATTGAAGAACTAATTGAAGAAGGACATTATACATTTGATTATGTAACATATTTAACATTATGTACAAATGTGCTATGGATGAGTAAAACTAGTTTAGAATATAGGTATTTGGAACATTTAAAAGATAATATAGACGATAGATATTATAAGTTGTGTGTAAAAAAACAATTCGTGTTTAACATGGAGTTTTTTCAAAATGTAAAAATTCAACATTTAGAATATGCATGTAAGCATGGTGCAATCATTGTTGTGAAAGAAATATTGAAGACTGGTCTGATTCCAAATATGAAGTGTATAAAATATATGTATAAATATATGTATAAATATGAAGATTTAAACATAATATACCTTTTAGAAGATGAGTATGTAAAAGCAGGAAATATTATAACAAATGAAGATAAATTTGAATGTATGTTTGAAACCCTAAAAACACAAACACAACAAATTACTTTACTGAAACAATTGCATATATATTGTAAAGATTACAAACAATTGGTAAAATTAGATTATGAAACGAAAATAAGAAAAATAGTACCAGAAGAGAATATAATAAGAGTGTTGTACAAAGGAGAACGACCAACAACAAAAATAACAAAAAAAGATGTAGAAGATAAATTGATAGAATATTTAGAAGATAACAAAATTGAATATAAATTTAATCAAAATATACAAGATGCATCATCATTTTTGTTAAATAAAGATTTGTGTACATTGACAGACACAACTAAAGGATCATATATGATATTTACTGATAATGATAAATTTATATCAATATTGGCAAATGCAATATTTTGCAAAAACAAGTAAATGATTATCATAACATAATTTATCACAATAATGAAGATATATTTAAATTAAGTGTTAAATGATATAAACATGCACATGTATTTATTGTTGCATAATGTATATTTTTCTTGTAGTTCATAAAAAATACAAGAAATATCATGATTTTTGTTAATATGAATAAATGTGTAGAAACTTACACGAGTTTAGAGACGATATTGAAGAACAAAACATAGGACCATGTATTATTATATTTAACAATAGACTGAGCACCATATTTATTATTATCATAGAAACTGTTACTAAAACATATAAAATTAGAGTCAAAATATTTGAGCAATTGATGATTTGATTTATTGTTTATATATTTCTTGCATTCATTGTGTTTAAATTTGTGATATATATAATTCAATTGAAATCTTCTAGAATTGCAAGAAATACCATAACAATAACCATTAAATCTATTTTCTCCTTGATAAGCCTGTGATAATATAATGCAGTATTTATCTTTAAATTTTTGTTTTAGGTAATAGCCCATTGTATAAATATGATTTTTATTTTTAATGTAATTTGTTGTATCTGTATTTAGAAGTGAAGAGTTTATGTGATGATTATGTGCCCAAACATAATTTATATAATTTTTGTTGAACCTCTTTAATACCTGTGAATACATAAAATAATCTCTGTCAAGTTTATCATTATCAATACCATAAATAAATATACGATCGTTATGTTTTCTTATATATTTAATTATTTTGATGAATATAACACTTTCCATAGCATGATTTATATATTGCCAATATACACCTCCAACATAATTGTCAGATTGTATAGGTGTTTCTTTTTTGATGTTATTACATTTTATATATTTTTTGTGTTGATTAGAATATACAGTAAAATTGCGTATATTATCAGCTTGCCATACTGACATTTCGTTAAATATATTTATTTTTTTGTTTGTGTTTTTGATAACATGTTTTAGTAAATTAAATCTGTATTGCCATATATCTATCACACCATGTGAGAATTCCCCAATACCAATGATATTATATAAATCGTGATCAAACATCTCATAATATATACGAATGGAAAAATGAAAATAAATAATAATGATAGATGTGAGATTAGATATAAATAAATATAAATATGGATATTAAAAGCATACTATACACAAAACACACAAAAGACACAATATTAGATGTGTTAAAAAACATAGATGACAATATTAAAAACATAAATATAGAAGAAGGAGATGTTAATATAAATGATCATGTTGGGTATTCATACGAAAGCCAAAAAAATATGTACTACAATATAAAAAATGGAGACTACAAAAAATTATACAAATTTGTAGATGAAGAACTAAAAAGAACGAATATATTTAATAATTGGTACATAATTGATTATATATGTCAAAACAAGATTTCAAATGGTTATGTTATGAACGATTATCTATTATATATAAATTTTATGCGTTTAAGGTTTAAATATGAAGGAACAGGAAAAATATTTACAACAGCGAAAGGGACAAAAGAAGAGATAGAAACATATATAAATAAATTGATGATGTATCCTAAATATATAATAATGAAAGATTTGTATTCAGTGTGTGTAGAAGAAAAAATAATAACAAAAGAAGAAACATACCAAAACATAATGTCATATTATTGCAAGTTAGGGGATAAAGAATTGATAATATATATGATAAACAACAAATTTGTGATAACTAATGAAAATTTGAACCCATTGATAGAGAATTGGTGTAGTAGAACTTTTTTAAAATTTTTGGACGAAATAAATGTAAGATGTGATTTAAATAATTTTTTTAAATTCACTGATACATATTATGGCGAATATTCTGATGATGATGAAGATGTAGATGTAGATTTTAATGATTCTACCGTAGCAAAAGAAAATTATAAAAAATATTTTAGTCACTTGACGGAAGAAATAATAAATGACAAATCATATAGATATGGTATGATTTGTGTTGAAGCGAACAAATTAATATATCCAGAACTTGAATATAGTGAATTATTTACAATAGACCATTTAATATTAGCATGCAAATTGCGCAAAGGAAATATTTTAGACATATTGTTGAATATGGGATTTATTCCAGACCACCGATGTATGGAAGAAATATATAACTTAAAAGGAATGACTCATAAAAATATGCAATTATTAATTACGAAATTAGAAGAACATACAAAAGATATATCAAGTTTATACACAGAAAAATGTTTAGTAAATTATTCCAATCACAGTTACTTGATACGGAAATATCTTGATGCACAAAAATTGAAACCTATACCTACACAAATGCAAATGATAAATAATGTTGACGTGTCTAGGTCTGAGATACTTGGTACAAAACACTAAATGCTGATTTGAAACTATTGTTAGACAGACCAGATGATGATAAATACAATAACAAGGAACATATACACATTAAATAATTTATTATATTTGTTTATTTAACTAATTTAGCATGATTATCAATTAAAAAATCGATAAAATTGTTAAAATTAAAGTGCAGTTTTTTGTTGAAAATGCCAGTCAATGATGAAACCCAACCAATATTATATATTATAAAATCACATACACCATTATCAACACGAGACAAACAAATACAATGTTTGGCATATTTATATAATATTTTGCGATATTTTGTAGTAAAATCTCCAACAGTACATGTTACAGTACTTGACATTTTTGCATTGGATAGAAGATTATATTCCCATAAACATAACAAAGAATAATTAAGTTGTATAACAGTATTAACATCAAAAGTATTTTTTATAGGCAAATGATAGCACAAATTATATGCGATAAAATCACGATGATAAGCATCATACAAATTTTTTGTCATATATTTGTTGATAATATTTAACACTTCATCACTATAATTTATATTGATGTCAAACATAAAACTGCAAGTAGCTTTATTTATCATTATTGTATCTATGAGAATGTGAATATATTTAGATATATCCACTTTATTGTTGTAAAAATACAGATGCAAATCTTTATATTTTGATATATATGAATTTTTGCATGTAACGAATATTTTGTATATATATTCCAAATCTATGATATTTTTGTATTTATCGAGTTCATTTGTTATAATATTGATAGAACTTGTTGATATATAAGCTAACTTGCGTGCTAAAATATGCGAAACGATAAAAGTGTTAGATATATCATTATAATCATGTCCATAGAACAGAGACAAACCTAAAAAACCATGATTTGCACTGATAGCAAAATCACAAAGAAATACATAAACATTGTTTATATGTCTTGCGATTATTAAACATAAATTTGTCATAAGGAATTTATTTTTGTACATAGATTTTGCGAGATTATTGAACAATACAATGTTATATATATGATCAAAACACTTATGATTGATAATATATGACAAGACGATAATAAAACATTTATGTTCTTTTGACTTATTTACATATTTAGAAAGCAATATATTAAGTATTTTATTACAATCATTATTGTCATTTATAGTATTAATGAGCGGATAATAATTGTATCTCATACATTTTTTACATATATCTATTGAAGTTGTCATTGTTTATATGTTGTTATTGATATGTATAAATAATATATGTTTATTTCATTTTTATGTGTTTATATCTTCTAATATTGGTCTTATAAGCATTTATGGTGTATAATTGTCTAGAATATAATCAATAAAGTTGTCTATATCAACACATACATCTTTTCTATAAGGAATATCATTTGTTTTTATGCATGTTTTTTTACTAATATCAAGATACTCTTTTATACGAAATTTACTAATTCATGATTGGCTTCAATATTGCTGAACATTGATATTGATGTTTATATACTAGTTTATACGAGTGTATAAATAATTATTTTTATTCATGTTTTAAAAACACGATTAATTTGTTTGTATTTATCTTATACCATTAGAATAACACAGAACTTGATGCATTTATTGAGTATTAATGTCAAGACGTTTATTTATTAATTTTACATATTCTTCATTCAATTCAATACCAACAAAAGGCAACCCAAGATTTTTGGATGCTAAACATTCGCTTCCAGAGCCAGCAAACGGAACAAGAACAAAACCTTCAGTATTTGGTTGCTTACATGAACGAAGTAGTTTTTCACATAGAGCGATAGGTTTTTGTGTCGGGTGATTTACTCTTTCTTTCATTCCAGCACCACCAGCAAGAGCTGGAATTTTAATTACATCACGAGGCAACGCACCATTTGGGTGTGCATTATATGTTGTTGATTTATCCCCTTTAGAGAAACGACCTTTTGTAGAGGTTCTCTCTTTACCTGCGGAACCATTTAAAAATTCTTCTGTATATGCCTCACGAATATCATCACGATGAAATACTTTATCGTTTTTCCATAGAACCAGAATACTTTCATGAGAGCGTTGCCAGAAATTCAAAGATGCTACATTTTTATTTGTATAATGCCAAATGATCCAGCGACGATTTATGTTGTATGGAACTTTTGATAGAATTAGAGCAAGAATTTCACTAAATCCATATATAAACATAGTTCCATTTGGTTTTAGAATTCTGAGGCATTCGTTTATCCACTTTTCAGACCATTTTAGATACTCTTCCATAGGTTGTTTATCACTATCATTACCAAAATCCTTTCCAATATTGTAAGGTGGGTCTGCGATAATAATTTGTGCTGTATCTGTTTGGAGAGTAGGTAATACAACAAGAGTATCACCGTGAATAACATCTTGCCTCGGAGTAGTAATTTTAACTACATGTTCAGTATTAGTAAGTGTGATATTTTCATTTTTTTGTTGAGAATCAGTTAGTAGTTTAACGATGTCTTTCTTCTTCATACTGCTATACCCTTTGATTTTATTCTCCTTACAAAGAACAATTAGTTCTTGTCGTGTTTTTGACGAGTAATTTATTTGGTTAGACATAACACTATTAATAGATTTGGCCAAATTTACTAATTCTATATCAGCTTCAAGATTGCTGAGCATTGTTTATATGTTGTTATTGATATGTATAAATAATATATGTTTATTTCATTTTTATGTGTTTATATCTTCTAATTTTGGTCTTATAAGCATTTATGGTGTATAATTGTCTAGAATATAATCAACAAAGTTGTCTATATCAACACATACATATTTTCTATAAGGAATATCATTTGTTTTTATGTATGACATTTTACTAATATCATCATATTCATACCATACTTTTACTGCATTTTTAAAATCCTTAACTTTCATACTAGTATTATTTTTATTAAAAAAATGATCAATAAATATGTTTGCATCTATAAAACTGTTATCATCGAAATATCTTTTAACAGGTAAAGCAACATAAACACGATATTTAGGTGTATATATTTTTTTATCAGGTTTTATATCACACAGTTTGATTAATAATTTTAATCCAAGATACTCATCTATGTGAAGACTAGAAGTATCAAGTGTTTCCAATGATATGTTAACATTATATTTAACAACATATTTTACGATATTAACATAATTCGGAAAACAACCGCGTGATATTAATAACTTGTATATTTTTTCTACATGTTCTATTTTATATATTGAGAAATATGCGACATGTTCCAATAAAATGTTGTATATAAAATTGTTGGGTGTATAATTTTCTGCGTCCACAAATTGTTTTACACAATCATAATCTATTTTTTTATTGTGTAAATTTATGTATGCATCATCACCATAACAACCATATAAAATTAAAATATTGAGTTGTTCAGTAGTAAAATTAAAAATTTCAAGGTCAACAACATCATCATTATAAGATATAATATTATCTACAATAATTTGGTTGTATTTGGAAATATCAACCTTGTTGTTTTTAAAATATGCATATACATTTTCAAATTCACTATCAATTGAATCATTACTGTATTCAATAAACATCATGTATAATTTATCCAAATCAATACAATTACAAAATTTATCTACATCATCACAATTTTTAAATGTATGAATATTATTGACTAATATTTTGTATAACAAATCTTGTTTTATATTTTCATGAAAAATTCTTTCTATGAAATCATCTGAATAAAATAGTTCATGTATATACAAATAACAATCATTGTATTTTTTTGAAATTATCATGAATTTTTCACACATATCACAAAAATTACTACCTTCCACAATATGTTGAATAGTAGAACGAAAAATACAAGTCAAATTACCTTCAGACACAAGATTATCAAATTTTTCAGTAAATTTATTTAAACATGAAATAGATTTGGCTAAATATATTAATTCTAGATTGGCTTCAAGATTGTCTTCAAGATTGGCTTCAAGATTGTCTTCAAGATTGGCTTCAAGATTGTCTTCAAGATTGGCTTCAAGATTGGCTTCAAGATTGGCTTCTAGATTGGCTTCAAGATTGGCTTCAAGATTGCTGAGCATTGATATTGATGTTTATACACTAGTTTATACAAGTGTATATATAATAAATTATGTTCAATTTTATGGTGAATACTTATCCAAAACATAATCAATAAAGTTATCAGTTTTTATATATCTGTATATATTCGCAATACGAACATCAGTGTGAATATATGTGAATATATCATAAATATTTATATATGTGCAATTATTGTAATTTTGTTTTGCAATGTTTCTAAAATCTTTAACCCTTATAATTTTGTCCTCATGTATCATTACAGTCTCAATACCAATGATAGAAGCTAAAAAAATGTTAATATTTACATAATCATCATCATCAAAATATCTGTTAACAGGTAAAACAATATATTCACCATATTTAGGTATGTATATCTTTTTATCATCAGGATTTATAACAACATTATTAATTAATAATTTTAAGCTATGATTGATTATATCATCATCAAGATCATCAGTGTTCAATGTTTCTAAAGATATATCAATATGGTACCGAATGACATATTTAACGATATTTATGTATTTTGGGTAACAATTATGAGACTTTAATAACTCAAATATTTTACTAATATTTTTAGTAGTACTATATCTCATAACATCATTGTATATAAACACATTAGGTGTATAATCAGGATTAGTATCAAATAAATGTTTGACAACATTGTAATCAAAACAATTATCCATCATTGTAATCAAAACAATTATCCATCATTGTTTTGTAAAGAGTATCAATAGTGTTTAAACAACCATAAAGATTAAGTATATCAAGTTGTTCGGAAGTAAAATTAAAAATATCAAGATTAACTAAATCTTTGTCACCTTTTCTAATAATATTATCAACAATAATATCGTTATACTTATCAATATCTACTTTATTGTTTTTAAAATACAAATATATCTGTTCGTATTGGTATGATATAGTAAAACGAGAATATTTAATAAACATCAAATACATTTTATCGAGATCAATAACATCTATAAAATGTGTTGTATAAATACTTTTATGTGTATACATATATTTAACCAAAATTTCATGCAACAAATATTGTTTGGTATTATTGTTTAAAATATGTTTATATGTATTTTTATTATTGCAACATGTGCGCAAATACATCATGTAACATTCATTGAATTTATCAGATATTATCATACATTTTTCATCATTATTGTCAACATAATCAAAATTGTCATTGTAATCAATATTTGCAATAGTATAAATAGTTGCACCAAAAACATTTGTTAAACAACCTGATGACACCAAATTGTTAAATTGTTTTGTAAATTCATCTAAACATGAAATAGATTTGGCTAAATTTATCAATTCTAAATTAGATTCGAGATTACTTATTTTTGACATTGATGTTTATATACTTGTTTATACAAGTGTATAAATAATAATTTATGTTCAATTTTATGGTAAATACTTGTCTAAAACATAATCAATAAAGTTATCAGTTTTTATATATGTATAATCATTCATATAATAAACATAATCAACATGCATGTATACAGAAAGTGATTTTACACAGTGTTTGTATTTATGTATTGCAATGTCTCTAAAATCTTTGATCTTCATCGTTTCATCTTCATGACCAATAATAGAAGCTAAAAAAA
>JACCDX011686606.1_pt1 | contig 14961 bp, 10 predicted proteins | sample 7449681 | NCBI WGS metagenome assembly JACCDX01 (sample SAMN15323450, study PRJNA562643) | freshwater metagenome | isolation source: river surface water | place: USA:Blue River Watershed | collected 2017-08-18
CAGGTCATCCAGACTGGCGTTAACAAAGCCGCGCTTGAGGAACCAGTGGGCAGCGCGTGTGGTCAGCACGAAAAGTTTTTTGAACCCGGCTGCTCGGGCACGGTTCTCCAGATGCTTGAGCAAACGTTCACCGTCACCTTGTGCCTGCGAGTCGGGACTGACCGTCAGACAGGCCATCTCGGCCATTTTTTCGGCAGGGAAGGGATAGAGGGCCGCGCAACCGAAAATCACACCGTCATGCTCGATGACGGAGAAATAATCAACCTCGCGCTCGATCAGTTCACGACCGCGCTTGACCAGCGTGCCGTCTGCCTCCAGCGGTTCGATCAGCCGGAGAATGCCGCCTACATCTTCAATCGTCGCCTCGCGCAGACTTTCCAGATTTTCAGCCGAGATCATGGTGCCGACGCCATCGTGCGTAAATATTTCGAGCAGCACTGAGCCATCGGTTGAAAACGGCACGATGTGCGCACGGGGCACACCCGACTGGCATGCCCGGATCGCATTCGAAAAATAATAAGAGATATCCGCAGGCAGGCAATCGGACGAAATCACAGCCTTTGCCTGATGCACCGACACTTCATGGATTGGCGTGCCAGCGGCATCCGTCATCATCGGTGTTTCGGTAATAAAAATCAGCTTGTCGGCCCGCAGCGACATGGCAGCTGCTACCGCGACATCTTCCATCGCCAGATTGAATACTTCACCGGTCGGCGAGAAGCCCAGTGGCGACAGCAGCACCAGACCCCCATTGTCCAGGATCGGATGAATCGTTTCGTAAGCGATCTTGCGCGCCAGCCCGGTGTGTTCCAGATCGACGCCATCGATAATCCCCATCGGCCGGGCAACGACGAAATTTCCTGAAATGACGCGTATCGCGGCATTGGCCATCGGCGTGTTCGGCAGACCCTGGCTGAATGCGGCTTCAATATCGAGCCGCAACTCGCCCGCTGCTTCCTTCGCGCACTCGAGTGCGACCGCATCGGTGATGCGCAGACCATTGTGAAACCGTGATTGCTGCTGGCGTAAAGCCAGCTGCTCTTCGACCTGAGGACGCGAGCCGTGAACGATCACGACCTTGATGCCCAGCGCATGCAGCAGTGACAGGTCATGTGCGAGCACCGGCAGCGCGCCCGACCTGACCAGCTCGCCAGGAAACGCGACTACAAAGGTTTTGCCGCGAAAAGCGTGAATGTAGGGCGCGACCGAGCGCAGCCATGTGACGAACTGGGTAGGGTTATCCATGGGGCGCATTATAATTCGCTCCGACATGTCCGCACCCGACACCCCCAAAAAAGCGCGGCCAGCGCAGTCCGCACCGCCAGCGCGCAACGCTCCCCGCCCGGCACCGATTCCCCTCCGTCATCCACTCCCGGCGATCAGTTTTCCCGAGGAGCTGCCGGTATCGGGCCGGCGCGAGGAAATCATCGCTGCCTTGCAGCGTCATCAGGTGATCATCGTCAGTGGCGAGACAGGTTCGGGCAAAACCACGCAGCTGCCCAAGATTTGCCTGTCGATCGGTCGCGGAGAACGCGGCCTGATCGGTCACACCCAGCCGCGCCGGATCGCCGCGTCGTCCACCGCGAAACGCATCGCTCAGGAACTCGGCACACCGCCGGGCATGCATGTCGGTTACAAGGTGCGTTTCAATGACACCTTGTCCGAGGGCGCGTGGGTCAAGCTGATGACCGACGGGATACTGCTCGCCGAGACGCAGGGTGATCCGCTGCTGCGGCAATACGACACGCTGATCCTTGATGAAGCGCATGAGCGCAGCCTGAATATTGATTTCCTGCTCGGCTATCTGAAGCAATTGCTGCCGCGCCGTCCGGACCTGAAACTCATCATTACCTCGGCCACGATTGATGCGGATCGCTTTGCGAGGCATTTCGAGAGCGCGGGCCAGCCGGCGCCCGTGATTGAAGTGTCCGGACGTCTGTATCCGGTCGAAGTGCGTTACCGGCCGGTGGAGCAAGAGGTACAAGCCAGATCGGCCAGGCCGGGCACGTCGGCTACTTCCGCTACTTCAGGTAATCCGCGCAATCGCGAACAGCGCGATCTGATGGACGCCATCGTGGACGCTGTCGATGAACTCGCGCTGCTCGGCCCCGGCGACATTCTGGTCTTCCTGCCCGGCGAGCGCGAGATCCGTGATGCTGCCGAGGCACTGCGCAAGCATCATCCGCCGCATGTCGCGATCCTGCCGCTGTTTGCGCGGCTGTCGGCGCAGGAGCAGGAGCGCGTCTTCAAGACCAGCAATGCCCGACGCATCGTACTGGCCACCAATGTCGCTGAAACCTCACTGACGGTGCCGGGCATACGCTACGTCGTTGATGCCGGCACAGCGCGCGTCAAACGTTACAGCTACCGTAACAAGGTCGAGCAGTTGCAGATCGAGCCAATTGCCCAGTCCGCTGCCAATCAGCGCGCGGGCCGTTGCGGCCGGGTGGCCGCCGGCGTGTGTATTCGTCTGTATGAAGAGCAGGATTATCTGCAGCGACCGAAATTCACCGAGCCGGAAATTCTGCGTTCTTCACTGGCCGCCGTCATTCTGCGTATGAAGTCGCTGAAGCTGGGCGATGTCGAGCAGTTTCCCTTCATCGAGCCACCGCAGGGACGCGCGATTGCGGATGGTTATCAGCTGCTGCAGGAGCTTGGCGCGGTTGACGAGGCGCGCGAACTGACTGCACTCGGCCGTGAGCTGGCGCGTCTGCCGCTGGATCCTCGTGTGGGCCGAATGATTCTGGCCGGACGCGATCATCATTGCCTCAAAGAGATGCTGATTATCGCCGCCGCGTTATCGGTGCAGGATCCGCGAGACCGGCCGATCGATGCGCAAGGTGCAGCGGATGCCGCCCACAAGAAATTCGCGGATGAAAAATCCGAATTTCTCAGCTACCTGAAAATCTGGGCATGGTTTGAAGAGGCCATCGCACAAAAAAAATCCAATCGCCAGCTGGCGGAACATTGTCGTGCCAGCTTTCTGTCACAACTACGTTTGCGCGAGTGGCGTGATGTGCACTCGCAGCTGCTGACGCTCGTGCGCGAGCAGGGCTGGCGGCTAACCGAGATCCCGGCCACTTACGAGCAATTGCACTTGGCCCTGCTGACGGGTTTGCTGGGTAATATCGGTTACAAGGCCGATGATGAACCGCATTACCTGGGCGCGCGCGGTATCAAATTTCATCTGTGGCCGGGTTCGTCGCTGACCAAAAAAGCCGGGCGCTGGGTGATGGCCGCTGAACTGGTGGATACCTCTCGTTTGTATGCCCGGACCATCGCCCAGGTTCAGCCCGAGTGGCTTGAGAAGGTGGGCAGTCATCTGCTGAAAAAATCCTACGGTGATCCGCGCTGGGAAAAGAAAAGTGGTCAGGTTTCCGCTTATGAGCGCGCGACGCTTTACGGACTGGTGGTCTATAGCCAGCGCCGCATCGACTACGGCAAAATCAACCCCGTTGAAGCGCGCGAGATTTTCATCCGCAGCGCGCTGGTCGATGGCGATTTCGAGACGCGCGCGCCGTTTTTTGCGCACAACCAGAAACTGATCCGCGAGATCGAAAACCTGGAGCACAAGTCGCGTCGTCTGGATGTGCTGGTTGATGAGGAGCTGATCGCTGCTTTCTATGACAAGCTGATTCCTGCCGACATTCATCATGCAGTCGGTTTTGAGCAATGGCTGCGCAAAGCCAGCCAAAGTGATCCGAAAATTTTGTACCTCAGTCGCGATGATCTGATGCGGCATGAGGCTGCCGGTGTCACCACGGATTTATTCCCCAAGCTGATGCGTCATGCTGGTATTGAAATGACCCTCACCTATCATTTCGAGCCCGGTTCTGTGCGTGATGGGGTGACACTTGCGGTACCACTCTATGCATTGAATCAAATATCGGCTCCCCGTTGCGAATGGCTGGTGCCCGGCATGCTGAAAGAAAAAGTGCATCTACTGCTGAAATCGCTGCCTCAAAAGCTGCGTCGGCATTGCGTGCCGCTACCGGATTATGCGTCTGGGTTCTGTGACCGTATTCATGCAGCTAAAAAATTTGGCTTGGGTAGCTTGCTCGATGCAGTGATTGCCGATGTGCGCGCGCAGACCACGATCATGGTCAAAACGGCGGACTTCAAAATTGAAACGCTGCCTGCGCACCATTTCATGAATTTCAAAGTCATTGATGAGCATGGGCGGCAGCTGGATATGGGACGTAATCTCGCTGCCTTGCAGGCAGAATTTGGTACCCAGGCGCGTGAGCAGTTTCAGAAAATCGCTGAGCAGGCGGCGCCCGTTGAGGTGATTGCAGGATCGGCGACAAAGTCGGCTGCAGGACCGAATGCGGGACCCAGTACGGGATCGGCTGCAGCCGCTAACAACGGACCTGGCGCAAATCGCAGCGCTGCAGGTCCGGCAGGCTACCAAAACCTCACCACCTGGTCATTTGATGCCTTGCCCGAGCTGCTTGAAATCCAGCGCGGCAAACAAACGCTGATCGGTTTTCCAGCGCTGGTGGATAGAACGACGCATTGTGACCTCGAAGTATTTGACGATCCCAATGAGGCAGCGGTCATTCATCTGGCCGGCCTGCGCCGCCTGTTTGCGATGCAGCTCAAGGAACAGCTCAAGTATCTTGAAAAAAATGTCCCCGGCTTGCAGCAAATGGGTATGCAATTCATGGCGCTGGGCTCACAGGAGGAGTTGCGTGATCAGATCATTCAGGCCGGTCTGTCACGCGCCTGCCTGCAATTGCCGCTGCCTGCCAATGCAGCTGAATTCAACACCCGGCGCGATGAGGGCAAGGCGCGGCTGAATTTGCTGGTCAATGAAATTGCGCGGCTGATCGGACAGATTCTTGGCGAATTCCACTCACTGCCGAAGAAGCTCCAAGGCCTCAAATCCCATGCGACGGCGCAAACCGATATGCAATCGCAATTACAAGCGCTGGTACACAAACGTTTTGTGGCAGAAACCGAGCATACCCAGCTTGCCCATTTTCCGCGCTATCTGAAAGCCATGCAGGTCAGGATGGACAAACTCAGGACGGACCCTGCGCGCGATGCACGGCTGATGGCGGAATGGCAGCAGGCCGCCACGCCCTGGCAACGTGCGATGAAGGGTGGTGCTCACAGTGACCCGAAAATGCAGGAATTCCGCTGGATGCTGGAGGAATTACGCGTGTCGCTTTTTGCGCAGGAATTAAAGACGCCGATGCCGGTGTCGGTCAAGCGTCTGCAGAAGGTCTGGGAGTCGATGCAGCGCTGACCGAGCTGCTGGCGAGCCCCTGCCTCACCCTCATGATCCACCCGACCATACCGGTTCTCAGATCGGCTGATGCCGGAACGACTTGCCTCGGGGCGGCCCGCAGGTGAGTCGACAGGTTCTTAGCGTAAAATCGGCCCCGATTCGCTTAACTTTATTTTGCCAACATGACCATAAAATCCGACAAATGGATACGCCGCATGGCGGAATCCAACGGCATGATCGAACCCTTCGAGCCCGGCCAGGTGCGTGAAGCTAACGGCCAGAAAATCGTTTCCTACGGCACGTCCTCGTATGGCTACGATATCCGTTGTGCTGATGAATTCAAGATTTTCACGAATATCAACAGCACCATCGTCGATCCGAAAAATTTCGACGAAAACTCGTTCGTTGATCTGAAAAGCGACGTCTGCATCATTCCACCGAATTCGTTCGCGCTGGCACGTACGATCGAGTACTTTCGCATTCCGCGCAGCGTGCTGACGATTTGTCTGGGTAAATCCACCTATGCCCGCTGCGGCATCATCGTGAATGTCACGCCTTTCGAGCCGGAATGGGAAGGTTATGTGACCCTGGAGTTTTCGAACACCACGCCGCTACCTGCGAAGATTTACGCCGGCGAAGGTTGTGCGCAAGTCTTGTTTTTCGAGAGCGATGAAGTCTGCGAGACCTCGTACAAAGACCGGGGGGGGAAGTATCAGGGGCAGCGTGGCGTGACCCTGCCGAAGACCTGATAGCTCACAAGCGTTGGTCCACCCACGGAGAAACCTGCTCATTCATCTCCCTGATATATCTTAGTCTTCTCTATGCCGCCGGGGACACTGGCGGTATTTATTTCAGTCTTCTCAATATTTCTTGTTCACAATCTAGCGCCACGCGTTTTTCGAGGGGAGTGCGCCTGTTTGCTATTGCCGGGCCTTGAGAGAACAGCAGACGGCTTGTTAAATATACGTAAATTGCGTATATTTTGATCATGAAAGCAATTTTCGTGGAACTGCCCTCGTTTGCAAGATATCGCCCTGACTATCTGGACGATGAGAGTTTTCGGGCATTACAAACCTTTTTGATGTCAAACCCTGAGGCCGGGGATGTTATCGAGGGAACCGGCGGGCTGAGAAAACTCAGGCAGGCTGACATTCGACGGGGAAAAGGTAAGCGGGGCGGGCTACGGGTCATCTACTATTGGCGGTACGGCCAACGACAATTTTGGCTGTTTACGCTGTATGGCAAGGATGAGATGGATGATTTGAGCTCAAAGGAAAAGAAAGCACTCAGAGAAATGCTCAAACACGAATTGGAGTCGAGACGATGAAAAAGCGAAATTTGTTTACTGAAATTAAAGAGGGATTCGACGCGCTTCGCGATGAGCGCGATGGCAAGCGTACGCTGCGTACCCATGTAATCGAGCCCAGACCGGTGCCGGAAATTTCAGCGGCGGAGCTGGTGGCGCTTCGTGAACGATTGCAACTTTCACGCCCGGTACTTGCACACTACTTGCGAACCAACCCGCGCACACTCGAGAACTGGGAGCAGGGCCGGGCCAAACCCAACGCTCAGGCGGCGCTGCTAATCAGGCTGGTTGAACGTTATCCGGATACCGTAGAGCGGCTGGCCGAAGTGTAGTTTCTCAAGCTCTTTTGTGCGCAGGCCCGGCGCCAAACGGGCTTGAGATATCAGCAGCATTCGGTCAACTTTCAAGTATCGGACTGCCGCACGCAATCCACGTAATACCCTTCGTTGCCTTCGCCTTCGAGCTTCACCAGCCCGTGCACGTCGGTCTCAAAGCCGGGGAATTTCTCATTGAAGTCGCGCGCAAATCGCAGGTAATCAACGATCGTCTTGTTGAAGCGCTCGCCCGGGATGAGCAAGGGAATGCCAGGCGGGTAAGGTGTCAGCAGGATGGCGGTGACGCGGCCTTCGAGTTCATCGATGGGTACCCGATCAATTTCACGGTGCGCCATTTTTGCAAACGCATCTGAAGGTTTCATCGCCGGCTGCATATCGGACAAATACATTTCTGTCGTCAGACGGGCGATGTCATGGGCCTTGTACATGTCGTGGATCTGGTGACAGAGGTCCCGCAGGCCAGTGCGTTCATAGCGAGGATTGGCGGCTGCAAATTCCGGCAGGATGCGCCACATCGGCTGGTTCTTGTCGTAGTCGTCCTTGAACTGCTGCAGTGCTGTCAGTAGTGTGTTCCAGCGGCCTTTGGTGATGCCGATGGTGAACATGATGAAGAACGAATACAGTCCCGCTTTTTCAACGATGACGCCATGTTCGGCAAGGTATTTGGTGACAATCGAGGCGGGAATGCCGGTGTCGGAAAATTTGCCATCGAGTGACAGGCCGGGCGTGACAATCGTGGCCTTGATGGGATCGAGCATGTTGAAGCCGGATTCGATCTTGCCGAAACCATGCCAGTCATCCTTACCGTTGATCATCCAGTCGTCACGATCGCCAATGCCATCTGTGGAGAACTCTTCCGGTCCCCAGACCTGGAACCACCAATCCTTGCCCCATTCTTCATCGACTTTCTTCATCGCGCGACGGAAATCGAGCGCCTCGAGAATACTTTCCTCAACCAGTGCGGTGCCACCGGGCGGCTCCATCATTGCCGCGGCGATGTCGCACGACGCGATGATCGCGTACTGCGGCGAGGTCGAAATATGCATCAGGTAGGCTTCATTGAAGCTGTCCCGATCAAGCTTCACGGTTTCAGACTCCTGCACCAGAATTTGCGATGCCTGTGACAGACCCGCCAGCAATTTGTGCGTGGACTGGGTGGAGAAGATCATGGACTTCTTCGCGCGCGGTCGGTCCTTGCCGATGGCGTGCATGTTTTTGTAAAAATCATGGAAGCTCGCGTGCGGCAGCCACGCTTCATCGAAATGCAGGGTTTCGATTTCGCCATCGAGCATTTCCTTGATGGTCTCGACGTTATAGATCACGCCGTCATACGTGGACTGGGTAATCGTCAGAATGCGCGGTATCTTGTTCTTGGCTTCGCGGGCGAAGGGATTGGCCTCGACCTTTTTCATGATGTTCTCCATCCGGAATTCCTCGACCGGGATGGGACCAATGATGCCGAGGTGATTACGCGTCGGCATCAGGAAGACCGGAATAGCGCCGCACATGATGATCGAGTGCAGCACGGACTTGTGGCAATTACGATCAACCACGACCACATCGCCGGGTGCGACGGTCGAGTGCCAGACCATCTTGTTCGAGGTCGAGGTGCCGTTGGTGACAAAGTAGCAGTGGTCCGCATTGAAAATACGTGCGGCATTGCGTTCGCTGGCGGCGACCGGCCCGGTGTGGTCAAGCAGCTGACCGAGTTCTTCGACGGCGTTGCAGACGTCGGCGCGCAGCATGTTCTCGCCGAAGAACTGGTGGAACATCTGCCCGATGGGCGACTTCAGAAAAGCTACGCCACCGGAATGGCCGGGGCAGTGCCATGAATAGGATCCATCCTGCGCGTAATGCACCATCGCCCGGAAAAACGGTGGCGCAAGACTGTCGAGATAAGAGCGTGCTTCGCGAATGATGTGGCGTGCAACGAACTCCGGCGTGTCCTCGAACATGTGAATAAAGCCGTGCAGCTCGCGCAGGATGTCGTTCGGAATATGACGCGAGGTCCGGGTCTCGCCATACAGGTACAGCGGAATGTCGGCGTTCTTGTAGCGAATTTCTTCAACAAAAGCGCGCAGCGATTTCAGCGCATGCTCGGTTTCTTCGTGGGTGCCACCACCGAATTCCTCATCGTCGATCGACAGGATGAAGGCTGAGGCGCGCGATTGCTGCTGCGCGAACTGCGAGAGGTCGCCGTAGCTGGTTACGCCCAGCACTTCCATACCTTCTTTTTCGAGCGCATCGGCCAGCGCACGAATGCCGAGACCCGAGGTGTTCTCGGAGCGGAAGTCTTCATCAATGATGACGATGGGGAAGCGGAATTTCATGGGTGCTCCTGATGCGACCCGGTGCCCCGGGTGGAGTGGGCCGCAAAAAAATAAAGCGGGATTCTCTCAGATATGAGGACCCGGTGGGAAAAAACGAGGCCCTGATTCCGGGACTGTGGCGTCAGCGACGGCGATAGATAACAAAAGCGTAAGCAAATCCCTGTTCGGCCGAGTGGTGCGGCTCGCGCGAGACCTCTTCCCAGGTGGCCGGATCGATCGCAGGGAAGAAGGCATCGCAGGCAAAGTCAGCCGCAATTTCAGTCACGATCAGCCGGGACGCGAGCGGCAGAGCTTCAGCGTAAATTTGTGCACCGCCAATCACGAAAACCTCGCCATCACCGGCCATGTCGGCGGCCTGCTGCAGCGAACCAGCGGCCTCTGCGCCCTCGTGCCCCCAGCCGGGGTTGCGTGTGATGACGATATTGCGCCGGTTCGGCAATGGTCGTCCTATGGATTCAAAGGTCTTGCGACCCATCAGGATGGGGTGGCCGGTGGTGGTTCGCTTGAAAAACGCCAGATCTTCCGGCAGACGCCAGGGCAGGGTGTTGTTGATGCCGATGCCGTTGCGGCGTTCGGTGGCGACGATCAGGGTGAGGGTAGCGGACATGATCAGGGGATGATAGTCGATACCTGCGACTTACACCGCGACCGGTGCTTTGATTGCCGGATGGGACTGATAGCCGACGATCTCGATATCATCAAAGTGGTATTCAAAAATCGATGCCGGCTTGCGCTTCAAGACCAGCTTCGGCAGCGGCAGCGGATCGCGCGACAGTTGCTCGCGTACCTGATCCATATGGTTCGAATACAGATGGCAGTCGCCGCCGGTCCAGACAAAATCACCGACATCAAGGCCAGTCTGTTCTGCCACCATGTGGGTCAGTAAGGCGTAGGAGGCAATGTTGAACGGCACGCCCAGAAAAATATCGGCACTGCGCTGGTACAGCTGGCATGACAATTTGCCATCGGCGACATAAAACTGGAAAAACGCATGGCAGGGCGGCAGCTTCATCTGCGGTATGTCGCCCACATTCCAGGCTGACACGATCAGACGACGCGAATCGGGATTGGAACGTATCTGGCTGATCAGCTGCGCGATCTGGTCCACATGGCCGCCATCCGGTGTCGGCCAGCTGCGCCACTGATAACCATAAATGGGACCCAGATCGCCATTGGGATCAGCCCACTCATCCCAGATCGATACACCGTTTTCTTTCAGATAAGCGATATTGGTCGAGCCGGCCAGAAACCAGATCAGCTCATGAATGATGGATTTCAGATGCAATTTCTTGGTCGTGACCAGCGGAAAGCCTTCCTGCAAATCAAAACGCATCTGGTAGCCAAACACCGAGCGCGTGCCGGTGCCGGTGCGGTCGGTTTTGGTCGTGCCATGTTCGTAAACATGGCGCATGAAATCGATGTATTGGCGCATGAGCTCACTCCAGGGGACCCGTATTGTAGCTTGAGCGCTGGCCTGGACTCCCCACGCGTGCCTGCCCCGGCTGGCGGATGCCGGGTGGCCTGAAGTGTCGCGAGCCTGCAACTCAGTGCATTGAGAGATGGCCGGGCAGACGCGTACCTGCTTACAATTTTCATTCGCCGTCGGATACCAGCGCCACTCCGACTCTTCGCCTCTGCATCCCGCCTTGCCAAACGACCGCCATGATCAAAATCAATTCTTCAGCCATCCTCAACCACGCCACCTTGTCGCCGCAGAGCTTACAGGTGCCAGCACGACCTGCGATGGCCTCTCACCATCTCACCCCTCTGACCCCGCCGGGCAGCAGGCTCTCTGACGCCGGGCAGTCGTACGTACCGCAATGGCGGCTTGCGTTATTTGATCGCGCGTTTGAACAGATCCAGCAAAAGCTCGCCGAGCGCCGTCATGCCGATAGCCCTGTCAGCGCGCCGATATCAGGTGGGCTGAGCGGCGCCGAGTTTCGCGAATGCGATGCGGCGGCACAATGGATCACCGCTTCACTGATGTCCTCCGGCGCACGTTAATGGACGACAGCACGCCAATGCAGCCTGTGCCCTTGCCAGAGATCGCGCAGATCCAGGCGATGGTCAACCAGAGCCTCAGCGAACTCCCGGACAAGATGCATCGGCTGCAGAACACGCTGGCGGAAGGGATGCTACGCACGATGCAGACGGCCCCGGATATTGAGTATCTGGAACAGGTTTATGGATGTGCGTATGAGCTTTACCAGGCAAAAAGATATCGTGAAGCATTGCCGATGGCGCTGCATCTGTCGATCAGCAATCCCAAAGATGTGCGGTTCATGTTCATGGCCGGTATGATTCTGCAGTCCATAGATGATCCTTTGATGGCAGCTACGTTTCATGCGTGCGCTTTGCAAGCGGATCCCACCTTCATGCCGGCCGCTTTTCGCATGGCAGAGTGCTACACGGCACTGGGCGAGGACAAGGAGGCTCGAGAGATGCTAGAAGCCACCCTCGACATGGGGCGCGATTCTGATGAGTTCTTCGAACTTCAGCACCTGATCATGGAGAAGCTGGCGCAGACGAATTGAAGCAGACTCGGCGGTGTTCGATTTCAGTACGCGGTAGTCAATGCGGAGTAATCAGCGCAAAGACTCAGCCCTCAGTGTGTATTGAACTGCAGCGCGGCCAGTTGCGCATACAGGCCGCCTGCCGCCACCAGCGTTGCATGCGTTCCTGTTTCCACAATGCGACCCTGCTCCATCACCACGATTTTTGATGCACGTTGCACGGTCGCCAGCCGGTGCGCAATCACCAGTGTCGTGCGTCCCACCATCGCGGCTTCCAGCGCGCGCTGGACCAGTCGCTCTGATTCGGCATCCAGCGCGCTGGTGGCTTCATCCAGCAACAGCAGCGGTGGATTTTTCAGAAGAGCGCGCGCAATCGCGATGCGCTGTCTTTGTCCACCGGACAATCGAACGCCACGCTCACCCAGAAACGATTGATAGCCCTCCGGCAGGCGCTCGATGAATTCAAGCGCTGCGGCCAGCTTTGCTGCTTCGATGACCTCCGCGTCGCTGGCTTCGGGGCGGCCGTAGCGAATGTTCTCCATCGCATTGGCCGAAAACACGACTGTGTCTTGCGGGACGATGCCAATGGCATTGCGCAGATCCTGCAGCTCCAGCGAGCGGATGTCGATACCGTCGAGCCGTATGCTGCCGGTTTGCGGATCGTAGAAACGCAACAGCAGCTGGAACAGCGTCGTCTTGCCTCCGCCTGACGGACCAACGACCGCCACGGTCTCACCGGGGTCAATGTTCAGCGACAGATCGGCCAGCGCGGGTTGATCGGGGCGTGACGGGTAATGGAAATTTAGATGTTCAAGTTCCAGACGCGCGCCATTCGCCGCCCGGGCAGGCAGAGCTTGCGGGTCTTCGGGCGATGCAATCGGCGAACGTTCCGCCAGCAATTCCAGCAGGCGCTCGCTGGCGCCGGCAGCACGCTGCGCATCGCCCAGTGTTTCGGACAATGCACCGATGGCGCCCGAAACAATCGCCGCATAAAGGATGAACTGCCCCAGCTCGCCGGCGCTCATTTGTCCTTCGATTACGGCATGCGCGCCCAGCCACAGCACAAAGACAATCGCGCCGAACACCAGCAGGATGGCGGTCACGGTCAGAAGCGCGCGTGCCCGCACGCGGTCGATTGCGGTACCGAAGGCGCGTTCTACTGCGTTACCGAACTCACGTGCTTCGTAATCTTCATGCGCAAATGCCTGAACGACAGCAATCGCATTCAGGCGTTCGCCGGCCAGACCGGAGGCATCGGCGATTCGATCCTGCGAGGCACGCGAGAGTTTTCTCACCCGCCGGCCGATCATCACGATCGGCAAAATGACCGCCAGCAGCATCACCATGATGATGGCCGAGAGCTTGATGCTGGTGATGAACATCATCAGCAAGCCGCCGATGAGTAGCAGCACATTGCGCAGCGCCATCGAGATACTGGTACCCACGACTGTTTGTATCAGCGTGGTGTCGGTGGTCAGTCGCGAGAGTACTTCGCCGGTCTGCGTGACTTCGAAAAATTCCGGGCTTTGTCGCAGCACGTGCGCATACACTGCGCTGCGTATGTCAGCGGTCACGCGCTCGCCCAGCCAGGACACCAGATAAAAGCGCGCGGCGGTGGCAGTCGCCAGTACACAAGCGACGGCAAACAGAGCGAGGAAATAAATATTGATCTGTGCCGCTTTTTGCGTGTCGGCCGTGGTGAAGCCCAGATCGATCAGCTGACGAAAGCCGTAGGGAATGGCCAGCGTCGCCGATGCAGCGATCACCAGTGCGATACCCGCTGCGATGATGCGACGCCGATAAGGCGACAGAAACGGTACCAGGCCCGCTAGAGTTTTGAGGCCGCTTTTAGCTTTCGGGCGGTCGGTGTTTCGGGTCATAGTTTCAGGGCTTTCAGATAGCCGGTCATTTCAAAATAGCCTCGTCCTGCCGGCTTGCCGTTGCGTTCAATGCGTACTGCACCTTCCCAGTAGACCGCGCCGGTTGACTGGCGTGAATCGAGTTCCTGATCATCTTGCAGCGGCACCAGCTGCCACCTGCTATCGCCGATGTCGATCTGCATCGACACCGGATATTTTGCGCCAGTGCGCGGTGAGCGCCACTCGCGTTGCGGCGTAAAGCGTATCGTATCGGCACTGAAGTCACTCTGGCGGCCGGACGCGTCGCGCAGTGTGGCATGCTGCCACAAGGCCTGACCATCGGCCGTGCGTATCCGAAAGGCCATCAGCGCACTGCCATCATCGAGATTCGCACCCACCCAGTCCCAGCCGACCGCGCGCGGGTCCAGTACCGTCGACGACCATTCATGGTCCAGCCAGGCGCCGCCCTGCACCGTGACGGGCTTGCCCTGACGCGTGATTTGCCCGCTGACCTGCAGCTGCGGCTCGCTGTAGTAGTAACTGGCCTGTCCGGCCACCGGGCCCTTGCGTGAATAGCCCTGTTCGCCCTGCAGCAGCACGGGCTGGGTTGGTGCGAGGGTCAGCGACAGCGTGAAGTCGCGCGCCGGGATGTTGATCTGATAGCGTCCGTCCGCTTCGCGTCGCATGGTCCACTGATGCAGCTTCAGATTGGTCGTCCTTTCGCTGGCCTGTGCGATACCAAAGCCGGCGCGTGCGATCTTCTGGTCATGCACCAGTTTGCCCAGCGCAGGATCAGAGAGCGCGGCATGCGCAACGATCAGCTGCTTCGGCGCGAAGCGGCTGGGGTTATTCGCATCATGCTCAGTCGCCGATCGAAAGAAGGTCACCTGAAAGCCTATCGGTTTGCCGTCCGGCGTTTGCAACCAGCCAGTGGCGTACCACCACTCGGTGCGAAAGTCGGGGTGTGCACCAAAGTCGCGTGGAAAGTTCAGCGCCTTGCCGGGCACGACAGATGAAAATGCAGGCGGGCCAGCCAGCGCAGGTGATGCTGAAAACAGCTGAAGCAGCACAGTAAGCAGCAGAGCGGAAACACGCGGCAGAGCTGAAACACCAAGCCAGTGTGTGAAAATTTTCACCAGTCCTCCCTGACAGAACGTACCGCGCTGCCAGCCACAGCCATGCGTCCGGAAATCAGCGCAGTGATTGCGGCCGACAACAACAAGGCCAAAGCGACGGTGGCCAGTAAAATCCAGGGCAGGTGAAGGTTCATCGTCCAGTGAAAGGACTGCGGGTTTACGATGAAGACCAGAATCAGGCTGATGCAGCCGCCCAGCACAAAGCCTGCCGCAATCGCGAGTCCTGCGAGCAACGCGCCTTCGCCGGCC
>JACCDX010001874.1_pt1 | contig 14954 bp, 12 predicted proteins | sample 7449681 | NCBI WGS metagenome assembly JACCDX01 (sample SAMN15323450, study PRJNA562643) | freshwater metagenome | isolation source: river surface water | place: USA:Blue River Watershed | collected 2017-08-18
GCGCTCAAGGTAGTGATTGTTTATGTCTGTAATTTCAAGCTCGCCTCGTGCGCTCGGCTTGATAGCGGCAGCAATATCGCAAACTTGATTATCGTAAAAGTAAAGTCCTGTTGCCGCATATTGACTTCTAGGTCGCAGAGGTTTTTCTTCGATACTAATGGCCCGCAGATCTTTATCAAACTCGATGACTCCATATCTTTCCGGATCAGGTACGTGATACGCGAAAACCGTGGAGGAAGCGGTTTGGGAAGCCGCTGCCCTTAGCTTGCCGACCAGATCGTGCCCGTAAAAAATGTTGTCACCCAAGATCAAGGTGCTCGGATGGTTGTCAATAAAACTTCTGCCTAATATAAAAGCTTGTGCCAAGCCTTCTGGGCGTGGTTGCACGACATACTTAAACTCCATACCCCATTGGCTGCCGTCTTTAAGTAACTCTTCAAAACGAGGGGTGTCTTGCGGCGTGGATATGATCAGAACCTCACGAATGCCGGCGAGCATTAATGTAGACAATGGGTAGTAGATCATTGGCTTGTCGTAGACCGGCATCAATTGTTTCGACACGGCGAGTGTGGCGGGGTAAAGCCTCGTACCCGAGCCGCCGGCTAAAATTAAGCCCTTGCGAGTTAAAGTCATAATCTTTGTGATTTGTTAGCGGCTTAAATTATAGGCTTTTGGAAGGATACAGAAGTAATTTTGCTAAATCTTCTTTATATAAAATGATTTATTTAAACAAAGTCCTCCCGATTTTTGTTTCTCCTCTTGGCCTAGTCCTCATATTACTGATGGTAGCCATTTATCAAAGACGACGGTCTTTGATTATCAGTGCGGCCATCATTTTGTACGTAGCTAGTGCTCCTTTTACGTCCTACTATCTGCTTAGATCAATTGAAGGCGGGGCAATCAAGTTAATGCCCGAGGATGCACCAGAGTCTGATGCGGTGGTCGTGCTTGGCGGGATGATTGACTGGGTTCAAACGAGGTCTGGTGTTGCAACGGAGTGGGGCGATCCAGACCGATTCTGGGATGGGGTAGCTCTGGTGAAGGCGAATCGAGCCCCGCTCTTAATTTTTACTGGAAGCAAGTTGCCTTGGCAACTAGGACATGAAACCGAAGGTGAGGTGCTTAAGAGGTACGCAGAAATGTTGCATGTTCCAGCGGATCGAATTTTGGTGACTGAGCGCGTTGAGAATACTGCCGATGAGGCTAAGGCTGTTTCGCGATTGTTTGATTCAGTCCCGAAAAGGATAATTCTAGTTACCTCTGCATTTCATATGCAGCGTGCCCAGTATTTGTTTGAACAGAGGGGCTTTGATGTTTTTGCATATCCAGTTGATTTTCGAGCAGCGGCTAGGTTGGATGTTTGGACTGCATTTTTGCCTAGTGCAAACGCTTTAAGCACAACGGATTTTTGCCTTCGAGAATGGCTAGGTCGGATGTACTATCGAACTAAATTTCATTAATCTCAATTCTATGTCTGATCTTGCCGTCGTTTTCATCGTTTTTAATCGGCCTCGCCACACGAAGGAGTCGTTTGAGTGTATTCGTGCGCAAAAACCTAGAAAGCTCTTTGTTATTGCAGATGGGCCTAGAAAAGATAGCCTTGACGATTCGCAAAAGTGTTTGGCTGTTCGAGAGATCGTAGAGGGAATTGATTGGCCTTGTGAAGTTCATCGTAACTATGCAACAGAAAACATGGGCCTAAAAAAACGCATATCTAGCGGCTTAAATTGGGTTTTTGAGCAGGTTGAGGAAGCGATTATTCTTGAAGATGACTGTGTGCCACATCCCGATTTTTTCTGGTACTGCGAGGACTTGCTCGAGCGCTATAAAAACGACCCTCGAGTTTGGGTGATCACGGGAAATAATTTTCAACACGGGCGCCAACGCGGTGATGCCTCCTATTATTTTTCAAAGTTTGGGCATTGCTGGGGATGGGCTACTTGGCGACGTGCTTGGCAGCATTTCGACGGGGCAATTTCATTTTGGCCAGAGTGGAAAGGATCATCAGATTGGAATAAAAAAATGCCCGATCCCTTGGAGCGTAAATATTGGATCGAAATTTTGGATCGCGTTTATGCGGGTAGGATTGATTCTTGGGGATATCCGTGGCTGGCGACCCTGTGGTTTCACGGTGCGTTAACGGCGATCCCACAGGTTAATTTGGTCACAAATATTGGTGTCGGGCCGGATGGTACCCACACCGTAGCGCTACAGGATGAGCCGGGAATTCCGGCAAAGCCGCTGGGGCTGCTGACCCATCCAGTTGAAGTAAAGCAGAATGTTGTTGCCGATCAGTATTTTTTTGATCATGACCTCGGGGGCTTAAACCAGAAGTTTCCCCGTAAGTACTTGGTATTTCCAAAGCGAGTAATAAACAAGCTAATAAGGCTGTTGAAGGGGCACGCTTGATACCTAAACAGGCTGTTGTAGTGCCCCTTTATAAGCCGTCGTTAACCGTATCTGAACGGTTTTCGCTGGAGCGGACGATTGCCTTACTGTCTCAGCACGACATTTTTTTAGTAGGACCAGAACGACTTCAGCCCTTTCTTTTCACATTACAGCAGCAATACCCCGTGAGGTTAAAGACTCAACTATTTGCGAATCATTTTTTTATGGGTGTTGCGGGCTACAACAAACTATTAATATCTGAGCATTTTTATGCTGCTTTCGAGGAGTATGAGTATTTATTAATAGCCCAAACGGATGCGCTAGTTTTGAAGGATGAGCTTTCGGCTTGGTGCGAGAAAGGCTATTCCTATATCGGCGCTCCAATGTTTAAGGGGTTTACAACTCCACAACAACCTCTTCGCTTTCTTTGTGTTGGTAATGGTGGTTTCTCATTGCGTAGAGTCGCGGACTTCCTAAAGGTGCTTCGACGGCCGTATTTCTTTAGAAACAAACTCATGGAGGACTGGCCCGGCCAGTGGTGGTCCACCGCGTACAGATACCTTAAAGACTATTGGTGTTATTCGTATAAGAATACCCAGGTCAATGTTGCCGTAAACGAGGACCTTTTTTGGGGATTATTTGTTTCAGCACGATGTGATTATTTTTTGGTCCCTGAACTTGATGAAGCGCTTAAATTTTCGTTTGAAACAGAGCCGGAATATCTATATGCAAGGAACAATAATCAACTGCCCTTTGGTTGCCACGCGTGGGAGCGCTACGGCCTAAGTTTCTGGGAGCGGGTTTTACCTGAACATCAGATTGATATTTCTCCTATAAAATCTAAATAGATCAATAACTTAACTAATATACTGCTCAAAATCTTTAACATTGGGCGTGGTATGATTGACTTCGTTTAGCCGAACATCCTGGCGACAAAGAGGCGATTGAGATTTCTCCAAGGTTTAGCCTTTATAACGAGTCAAAATATATAGTGTTTTTTGTCATTCCTCATATAGCTCTCGCCGCCGCGGGGTTTGCATCATTGGTTATTTGTTTAGCCATTGTTTGGACGGCGCGGTGGCATGGTGCGCATACGCTTGACTCTAGTGCTGGCGTACAGAAGGTACACCATAACCCTACCCCACGCATTGGTGGGGTCGCAATTTTGATTGGTTGCTGGATTGGCTGGTATTTTGCCCCGCCAGAGATATCTGCAATGTTAGGGCCCATCATGGTTGCAGCCACTCCAGCATTTGTGGCAGGGGCCGTTGAGGACACGCTGAAACGAGGTCGGGTCACCGAAAGATTGATTGCAACATTCGCCAGTGGTGTTTTGGCGTGGTGGTTAACCGGCGACAGTTTGACCCGTGTTGGTATTGGTGGTGTGGATTGGCTTTTAACGATTACGCCTGTGTCGGTGCTATTCACGGCATTCGCTGTTGGCGGCGTTGCGAATGCAATCAACATTATCGATGGACTTAATGGATTAGCTGCTAGTACTGTGCTGGTGTGTTTGTCTGGCCTGGGAATCTTAGCTTTCCTGAATGGCGATGCCGAGATGGCCAAGATTAGTTTTATTCTAGGCGGTGCGACTCTGGGATTTCTTCTAGTTAACTATCCTTCGGGAAAAATTTTCCTCGGCGATGGAGGCGCATACTTACTGGGGTTTCTGTTGGGCTGGGTGGCAGTGATGGTTGCAATGCGAAATCCAGCCATGTCTCCTTGGGCACCTCTGCTAGCCTGCGGTTATCCGATTTTGGAAGTGTTGTTTTCGATGGCACGTCGCACAGCCCGCACTCTAAAACTTGGGCACCCGGACAGACTGCATTTGCACAGCCTTGTTTGGTCGCGTATTGCTCGTAAGTGGTTAGTAGGGGCTTCAGGTTTACGACAGAACTCTAGCGTTATGCCGATGATGCTCGCTTATGCCTGTATCCCAGTTGTACTCTCGATCTGGTTTCGAAAAAATACGATGGGGTTAATGTTCGCTTTTATCGCTTGCGCCTTCCTTTATGCTTTGATCTATGCGCGGCTAATACATTTTCGTTGGACCATGCCCAAGCTTCGCCTCACAAGCCGTGAGACGAAGAGGCGTAGCGATCGCTAGCGGATAAAAAATATGTCGACTGTTTTTTTTAATGAGCTTATTAAACAGTGTATTAAGCAGAAGCGCCCCATGTCCTTTGGAAAGTTAGGTGCTGTCGAAACGGACTGTATCGCAAACAGTTTTGCAAATAACCAAGTTATTTGGGGAGACAATTTAGGCATCAACGCAGGGGTTTTCCCGTTGACGCAAAAAATCGTTGGCAAATGGATAAAGGAATACATCGACGCTGTTCGCACGCTAGATGGTTGTGTTGAATGGTGGCACGGCAAAGATACCGATTTGCTCAATAAATATAATCCAACACGATTTATATCTAGAGAAATAGATGACTTATTGCCATTTCATCTTGGGTCGGATGCTTGGCATTATCAGTTAGCGGACAAAACGGTGTTGGTTGTTCATCCAATGATTGATTCAATCCAGGCGCAGGCGGATCGTTTTTCGTCTATTTGGCCGGGGGCGGCAATAAAGAAACTGATTTGTGTCAGATCCTATTATCCCCCTTGGGTCATGGCAGCACATCCCTACAAGACATACTTTGATTGCCTAACTGCGATAAAAAAACAAATCGCCAAGCAGCATTTTGATTTTGCTGTCGTGGGTGCTGGTGCTTTTTCACTGCCACTATTACGGTTTATTAAACAAATGGGTCAGCCCTGCGTGCACCTAGGTGGTCAAACCCAATTACTATTTGGGATACGTGGCTTGAGATGGGAAACCGAGTATTCCGAGTTATGGCGGCAGGCAAATTTTTATAACAACTCTTCTTTTTGGATAAAGCCACTACCCACAGACGTACCAGACAACAAAGCTTTAGTTGAGAACGGGTGCTACTGGTAGGAGTAGAGATGGTGAAAAATACGTATATGCCTAAAATTTACGTCGCTGGTCACCGAGGCATGGTTGGTTCCGCAATCGTGCGTCAACTCATTGCGCAGGGACACGAGCCCAGTCAAATCGTTGGTCGAACTCATGCCGAACTCGACTTAACGGATCAGGCAGCGGTTAGGGCATTTTTTGCCTCGGAGAAGCCTGAACAAGTCTATCTGGCTGCCGCGAGAGTTGGCGGTATTCATGCAAACAATACATACCCTGCGGAATTCATCTATGACAATTTGATGGTTCAGGCCAATGTTATTGATGCTGCGTTTCGCCAGGGTGTTAAGAAATTGCTTTTTCTAGGCAGTAGTTGCATATATCCTAAGCTTGCACCACAGCCGATGTCTGAGAATGCCCTATTAACAGGATTTTTAGAGCCGACGAATGAGCCGTATGCCGTAGCAAAAATTGCGGGCATCAAGATTTGTGAAAGCTATAACCGACAGTATGGCAAGGAACATGGAGTTGATTACCGCTCTGTTATGCCAACTAATCTGTATGGCCCCGGGGATAACTACCATCCAGAAAATTCTCATGTTATTCCGGCACTGATTAGGCGCTTTCACGAAGCGAAAGCCTCCAATGCAAAATCGGTTTCCATTTGGGGATCTGGAAAGCCTTATCGCGAGTTTCTATTCGTCGATGACATGGCTGCCGCGAGTGTTTATGTGATGAATTTAGAAAAGGGGGTCTATGAGCAGTACACGACACCCATGCAAAGTCATATTAATGTGGGATATGGATCAGACATTACGATTGCACAATTAGCGCAAACGATCGGCGCAGTTGTTGGCTATTCGGGGGAGATTGTGTTTGATTCCACAAAGCCCGATGGCGCACCTCGCAAGCTGATGGACAGCACGTTGCTGAAGAATTTAGGCTGGCAGGCTCAAGTAGGCATTCAGGATGGATTGAAGCTAGCCTATGCAGATTTCTTAAACCACTATCGCTAAGGCATAACCGTGAGTATTGTTTCGGGCGTACTTGAGCCTTTCAAAAGGCTCTATGAAATATTGCCCGTAACAAGTAAGCGCGGCCTTACGCTTGTAGTGATCGTTAGCCTAGTAGCATCCCTCTTTGAAACAGCCAGCGTAGCCTCTATCCTGCCCTTCATGGCAATTGTGATGGATCCCAGCATACTGACTGAATATCGGTGGGCAGAAGAATTGCTGGCCTCCTTGGGTCTTCATACGCAACAAGCTGCGATTATCGCGGCGGGCGTGCTGACCGTATTGGTATTGGGCATTGGTAATGTGGTCACTGCAGCCAACCTATGGATACAAACTCGTTACCTCGCATCGGCTAGGCGTGATTTGGCGACCGAGTTGTTCACGGGCTACCTTTATTTGCCGTATTCATTTCACATACAGCGTGACACTAGCTCTCTTGGACGAGTATTAGGGGGTGACGTCGAGTCAGCAATTGGAGGTTTTTTAGCATCGCTTCTAAGTGTTATCTCAAAGGGTTTGAGTGGAATAGTCCTTATTACATTGATCGTCGTTGTTGATCCCCTAGTTGCGTTGGGCACGGTCTTAGTTTTAGGCTGCGGATACATGTTGGTTTACCGATTGATTCGTATTAAGCAGGTAACCCTCGGAGCAAAAATGGTCCAGGCTAGTACGACTGTTGGACGTACAGCTCTAGAAGGACTCTCTGGAATCAAAGAGTTGCGGGTGCTAGGTCGAGAGAATGCGTCGACAGTCGAATACAACAAGTCCATGACTGAGTTGATGGCAACACAAGCATCTAATTCGCTAGCCTCAGCAATGCCGCGGTATGTAATTGAAGTGTTTGCTTATGCAGGAATTGTAGCTGTGACACTAGCCTTTGTACTTAAGGGTGAAGGCGCCGCAGCGATTCCCTCTTTGGCCCTTTACGCGCTTGCTGGAAATCGCTTGGTGCCAATCTTTCAACAGCTCTTCGCGGCAGCGATCACCATCAAATATCACACAAGGGCAGTTGAGTCCCTCGAAGCCGATTTAGCAATCGTCCGCAACAGACAGACGGACACAGACGAAAATGAGATTAGCGCCCTAGCATTTAAAACACAAATTCAACTCACAGGTTTGAGTTTCAAATACCCCGGTGCTGATCGTTTAGCTTTGAACAACATCACGCTCACAATTCCTCAGAATCAAAGTATCGGTTTGGTAGGTAAGACCGGATCTGGGAAGACGACGCTAGCCGACGTTTTGCTTGGTTTGTATCCCCCCGCTAGCGGCGAAATAAAGATTGATGGCGTTGCGCTAAATAGTCAAAATGAGCGAGCGTGGCGAAAGCGTGTCGGCTACGTGCCTCAAACGGTATTTTTGACTAATGCATCTATTGAAAAAAATATCGCGCTAGGCATGGCAGAGGAGCAGATTGATATTGAAGCGGTAAGGCGTGCGGCGAGAATGGCACAGGCCGAAGAATTCATTAACCAACTACCTGATGGATACGGCACCATCGTGGGTGAGCGAGGTGTCAAGTTATCAGGAGGGCAGCGACAACGACTAGGTATTGCAAGGGCCCTGTATCACAACCCGGATGTGCTGGTTTTTGATGAGGCAACCAGCGCACTTGATGGAATGACTGAAGACGCGGTGATGCAAGCAGTGCAGGACTTAAGCCAGGAGCGCACGATGATCTTAATCGCCCACCGATTACGCACAGTGCAAGCATGCGACCGTATCGTCATGTTAGACAGTGGCGTGATTGTTGCTGATGGAACGTACGAGGAGCTCGTGAGCACATCCGAGCCGTTTCAGCGGCTTGCAGGTAATGGGCTGAGGGAAGTGCAATAAACGATGATAGGTACTCCGATCGCCTTCATTATTTTTAATCGCCCGCGGCATACACGCCAAAGTTTTGCGCTTATTCGCGAGCAAAGACCGAGCAAATTATTAATTATTGCGGATGGACCTCGATTGGGACATCCAACAGATAGTGAACGGTGCCGTGAGACACGCGAGATTGTTGAAAACATCGATTGGCCCTGTGAAGTTTTGCGAAACTATGCGGACATTAATTTAGGCTGTAAAAATCGTGTTAGTTCTGGACTTGACTGGGTATTTTCCCAGGTGGACAAAGCAATTATTCTTGAGGACGACTGCCTGCCGAACAGAGATTTTTTCTCTTTCTGCGACGAGCTCCTTGTTCGCTATGAAAATGACCCTCGGGTTTGGGTTGTGACTGGAAACAATTTTCAAAATGGTGTGCGGCGTGGAGATGCCGCTTATTATTTTTCGAAGTTTAATCATTGTTGGGGTTGGGCAAGCTGGCGACGAGCTTGGCAGCACTATCGTGTTGACATTCCATTTTGGCCCGCCTGGAAAGACACTGAAGACTGGAATACAAAGCTACCCGACCCCGTTGAACGCAAGATTTGGTCCAAGTTGCTCGATGATGTGCAGCGTGGTGATATCGATACTTGGGATTATCAGTGGACTGCTACGGCTTGGTACTTTGGGGGGTTGACAGCCACACCGCAAGTAAATTTAGTCACGAATATCGGGATCGGCCCAGATGCGACGCATACGGTAGCGTCGGAAGAGCAAGCAGGGCTGCCTGCGCTATCACTTGGGTCACTAACGCATCCGCGAGTTGTTAAACAGGATCTTGCTGCAGATCGATACGTTTTAAATCACAATTTTGGTGGAAGGGATCATCCCGACCGTTTACATAATCGACTTGTAAAGCGGTGGTCTCAACTTTTACGGTCTCCAAAGTGGCTCGCCAAGAAGCTTAAACAGCATCTTCCCCTAAGGTTCTGACATGTGCGGAATACTTGGACTATTTCATCGTGTTTCCTCGCCACGCCCGGTCCTCGCCGATCAACTAGTGGCGAATCTGTCGCACCGCGGCCCTGATGACCACGGTGCTTACAGCGACGACCACGTCCAGTTTGGGCACACTCGTTTGTCCATCATCGATCTAACCAAAGCTGGCCATCAGCCGATGGTCAGTCATCAAGGGCGATACGTCGTTACCTATAATGGCGAAATTTATAACCACATTGAGTTGCGCGCTGAACTCGCCTCGCTAGGCTCACTATTTTCTACGCGATCTGATACCGAAGTCCTGTTAGAGGCCTATCACGTATGGGGCCGTGATTGTGTAAAGAAATTCGTCGGCATGTTTGCTTTTGTAATTTGGGATACACAAGCGAAAGAAATATTTATTGCACGAGATCGTTGTGGTGAAAAACCTTTTTTCTATCACTTCAATGGTGAACAGTTAGTGTTCGCCTCAGAACTCAAAGGCTTGCTCCCGCTATTACCCGAGCGCCCATTGCTCGACCCCATCATTGTCGACCAGTATTTACATTACCAGTATGTCCCTGAGCCGAGCACTCTGTTACAAGGGATTCAAAAGCTTGCGGCTGGGCACTCGATGCTGATAACGCTTGCTGATTGGAAAGCAGAGCCGAAGCCGTATTGGTGCGTTGAAACCACTTCATTTCCGATTCAGCCGCAACAGAATAAAGGCGATATTCTGACTCAAATTAAAGACACGTTAGAGTCAGCAGTAAAAATGACGTTACGAGCCGACGTGCCTGTTGGTGTTGCCTTATCTGGTGGAATTGACTCAAGTGCAATTGCTGCGTTCGCACAAAAAAATACTCAACAGCCGCTACATGCATTTTGCGTTGGATATCCTGGGCGCCCACAATATGATGAGCGCGCACAAGCACGGGAATTGGCGACATCTCTCGGAATGATTGTTCATGAAGTCGAGCTACCAGTAGATAGTTTTGTCGATTTTTTCCCGAAACTTGTCGGCATTATGGATGAGCCAATTGCAGACCCCGCTGCATTTGGCCACTATTCTGTCCCTAAGGCTGCAGCCGATCAAGGTATTAAAGTTTTGTTGTCCGGCATAGGTGGCGACGAAGTATTCTGGGGCTACTCGTATGTAACGGAGGCTGTGGCACTCAATCAGTTGATGCTTGATCGGCCAGCGCTGTATAAGTTCGCGCACTGGTTAGGATCTGTTGGAGGGCGCGAGTTTTTGTTAAGGGTGGCGCATTATCCACATGCTCACCCCGCGATTAGGCGTTGGGCAGACGTCTTGCAAAAGCTTGGCGATGCGCGCCAGCCGCCAGAGCAGTTCCTTTACTACCTCCTCCATCCAGATTTTTCAGGTGTGTACCCCGTTGCGGCCCAATACTATGGCGATGCAATGGGAGCCGCGACCCGAGAGACACTTTTCCGTCCCACAGCCAGTAGAAAAAGTGATCAACAACGTATACCTAGCGCGATCATTAAGTTGCTGTTTGAAACTTGGCTGACGTCTAACTGTCTCTCATTAGGAGATCGTGTTGGTATGGCGGTTGGCGTAGAAACGCGAATGCCGTTTCTTGACGTGAATCTCATTGAAAAAGTTATGGCCCTGCGTGCATACCATCCGGACAATGCCTTAGGCCAAAAGGCTTGGCTACGCGCGGCCCTAAAGGGCGTCTTGCCGGATCAAGTATTGGCCCGCCCCAAGGCTGGATTCCAACCGCCGATTAAGGAGTGGTTATGGGGTGTCATAAAGAAATATGGCGATAGTCTACATGACGGACAGCTTGTAAAGGCGGGCATCATTAACGCTAACAAAATTAATCTCTTGCTGACTGAAAAGGCCGCACAAGATTGGCACACACTATTTTTAGCCTATAAATTAGTGTTACTTGAAACGTGGTACCAGAGAGTGGTTCACGCATGAAGGGAAGTCTACCGACAATTTTGATTTACAACCCGATCTCTGGACATGGGCATTTAGACTCATGGAATGCCCTGTTTGTATCGATTCTGCTCGAGGCAGGATGGTCGGTGTGCGCTGCGACGCCCAACGCATCAGATCTCATTGCTCGATTGAGGAAAAAAGGACTAGCCGAATCGCCCAACCTACAAGTGCTTAATTGGGAAATGCCACGCCGTACCTTTGCTGCAAGAATTGGGAATCGACTACTACGGGTTTTAAAGAGTCTTCATGGCCAAGAAGCCACAGAAAATCAATATGATCCGCGCTTTCTTCGCGTAGATGAATTTTTTAATCGACTACGTTATTTGCGCAGGCAGTGTAAATGGAAGGTCGCCATGACGCTCAATATGTATATGGATATGTATCCGGCGAGCAAAGACGACTGGAAAGTATTTCTAAAGTCCAACGAGTTACCATGGTCCGGGATACGATTTGTCCCGACCCCCGGAGCCGAAGAAGGTTATTACCAACTACCGTCCTTGGCGGGAATGTGCTTTTTGGATCAAAGAGTCTGTGACGCTTATCAAAAATTTTTACCTCATAAAAAGTTTGAGTACTTGCCTGACATAACCGACAACACCCTTCCGGATGAGCAGACCCAGTTGTTATCTGAAATAAGGGGTAAGGCAGGCACGAGAAAAATAGTCTTTCTTGGGGGTACTCTTGGCGGCACTAAAAACCTAAGTTGTTGGTATCAACTGATTGCGCAGATGGATTCAACGCGCTGGTACTTTGTACAGATCGGCGAGTTGTTTGAAGATACTTTATCGGATGAAGACTTACACGAATTGAACAAAATCAGGGCACGCTGTCCTGAGAACTTATTCATTAAGCAAATGTACTTGCCAGATGAAGCACAATTCAATGAAATAATTAACGGTAGTGATGCAATCTTTGCGGTCTATCGCAATTTTGCGATCAGTAGCAACATGCTAGGGAAGGCAGCTGCATTTGGCAAACCGATTCTTGTCGCACGTGGGCAGCTCATGGGCGACCGAGTTCTTCAATATGGAATCGGTATGACAGTGGTGGAGAACGACGTAGCTGGGATGGAAATAGCCTTAAAGAGTTTAGTTAGTAACCCTCAACTCCGACATGATAATTTTGAAGCCTATCGCCGGGACTTCGGAGTTATAGAGTTGAGTAGGCGGCTATGCCATTTTTTGGCAGCATGTATCGAGCGAAAATCTGATAAAAACCGACCCCCCTCTTTATGAAAGTATTGCATTTATCAACCGATGATTTTAGTGGTGGCGCTTCGCGTGCCGCTTATCGACTCCACACTGCACTGTTGCAGTGTGGAGTCGACAGCTCCATGCGCGTGTTAGTTCATCAGACCGCAAATGCAAAAGTCATCGCAGGTAAGGGCCCTCGCAGTTACATAACAAAAATAAAAGACAAACTTGCTCAAAAAGGGCGCGCCGTGTATCGGCGCAACTTCCGCGGCAGTAGCCCCATCATGCATTCCTTTGGTGATGTCAGTGCGGGAATCGTTAATGAAGTTAACGCCAGCGATGCTGATGTCGTCCACCTACATTGGATCGCGAACTTACTGTCAATTAGAGACATTGGTAAGCTTACAAAGCCAATCGTATGGACACTGCATGATATGTGGGCTTTCTGTGGAGGAGAGCATGTTGTTTTTGACTGTGATGTCAGTGCGCGCTTTAGGACAGGATATAGGTCGGATAACCGACCAATTGGTGAGTCTGGCCCTGACCTTAATCGCCTAAGTTGGGAGTCCAAGCGACAAGAGTGGTCCAGTCAACGATTTGAATTTATTGCACCTGGCAAATGGATGGCAGATTGCGTCGCGGCTAGTGCTTTATTGAAGCATCATCCAACACACACCGTCCCAAACCCCATCGAGTTGAATAACCTTTGGCATCCTATCGATAAGAGTTTTGCACGCGCTGTCTTGGGATTAGACCAGCAAAAGAAGTATGTATTGTCTGGCTCTGCCGGCGGTATGGCGCACTTAAAGGGCGAGGACTTGCTGAATGAGTCGCTCACGAAGCTATCTGTACATAGCGCTGATGCATTTGAGTTGTTGATATTTGGACAATCACAGCCTTTAGCGAAAATCGAAACTCCTTTTAAGACGCGCTGGTTGGGGCGTGTAAATGATGATCATGTGATGCGGCTGATTTACTCCGCGTCTGATGTGATGGCTGTTCCGTCTCGAATTGATAATTTGCCGAATACCGCTATTGAAGCTCATGCGTGTGGTGTTCCAGTGGTTGCTTTTGATGTTGGCGGACTTCCGGATATTGTTGATCATCTTCAAAGCGGATGGCTAGCCCCTGCTTTTGATACAGATAACTTTGCACGTGGAATTTCTTGGGCCCTTCAAGACAGTGCGCGTTGGACGCAGCTGTCCTCCCATGCTCGTAAGATCGCGGAACAGCGATTTGCACCAAAAATTATCAGTGAAAAGTATCTGGAGATTTATCAGAAAGCTATTGCGAAACAGCGCACAACGTCACAGGATGTGTGATGAGAGAGTCTGGCTATATCCTCGTATATAACCCAATCTCAAACGAAGGCCACCTAGACTCGTGGCACGTTCTGTTTATCCAGATGCTACGCTCAGAGGGATGGAAAGTTATCGCGGTGTCGAAAGAATCGCTAGCTCTCAAGGCGAAACTTGTAGCGAAAGGCCTTGAGTTGTCGGATAACTTAATTGTCTACCCCTTCGCGCCGCCCGCTAGAACGCTACGCTCTCAAGTACGCCGAATATCCGAGGGCTTGAGAATACAGGGTGATTTGTTACGCCATCAAAGCAACTCAAAAAGCAGCTACACATTCTTGATGCGTACCATTGTCTTAAGTGCCTGTACCGCGATGAATGGGGCTGAACGACTTTATCGACGGTTCAAGAAACGAGGAGTGCGTCGGCGCGAAGTCGAGCAAGTAACCGAGTCAGTGGTTCACCCGACGGAGTTCTCTCAAATCATCAATGAAGTTATTTTGCATTACCCAGGTCAGGTTTCTGTTGTTTTGAATATGTATATGGATATGTATCGAGTTGCTACAGATGCGTGGTAAGACTTTCAGCTCGTTGAGGAAATTCCTTGGTTTGGCGTGTGTATTACCCCGTCGGCCGAATCGCCTCCTGCGTATTACCGGCTAGGTGACTTTAAAGGCGCATTTTTTTTAGATGAATTGATTTGTGCGCGCTATCAGTCGCTTTTGCCAAGCAAAAGTTTTGAATACATGCCTGATATCGCAGATACGGATCTGCCTAGCCATCGTACATCCTTAGTCAGCGAAATCCTAAGGCGTGCCGCAGGTCGTAAAGTCGTTTTTATGGGCGGATCAATTGGTAAACAAAAAAATCTTGTGGCTTGGTATGCGCTGATACGAGAGGCTGACAGCAGTAAATGGTATTTTGTTCAAATTGGACGGATTAATCGAAATAATCTAACACCACTCGATAAAACGGTATTGAATAACGCTTTAGCTGAGCCCATCGAGAATCTGACGATTTATCCAGATTATTTGGCTGATGAACGCGAATTTAACGAAATAATTTCAGTCGCAGATGTGATTTTTGCGGTTTATCGGGACTTCAGGCGTAGTAGCAACATGCTCTCTAAAGCTGCTTATTTTGAAAAGCCGATTCTCGTATCTGATGCGCACTTGATGGGTGAGCGAGTCCGGCGTTATAAAATCGGAGTAGGAGTTAAAGAGGATGACGCTGCTAGCATTTATGCTGGCCTAAACCTATTAAACGCCAACCCAGTTGCCAGTCAGAATTTCGAGGCATATCGCCGAGATTTTAATGTTCAGAATGCTTCTCAACGACTATCAAGCTCCATCCGCGCTGCTCTCACTGATAACCCATGTA
>JACCDX010224273.1_pt1 | contig 14954 bp, 13 predicted proteins | sample 7449681 | NCBI WGS metagenome assembly JACCDX01 (sample SAMN15323450, study PRJNA562643) | freshwater metagenome | isolation source: river surface water | place: USA:Blue River Watershed | collected 2017-08-18
ATCTCGTCGTCGATCTGCTCCTCGCGCGTCTCGCCGGTGCGCAGGTTGAAGCGCCAGCGGTACATCAGCGTCGGGTTGTTGTGCTTGTCCAGGTGGGCCCTGATCTTGTCGTACGCGGCCTGCCGGCCTTCGGCGAGCGACTGGCCGACGTTCGGCTTGTGCGGGTTGGGCATGATGCAGCCGTCCATCACCACCTCGTCGCCGTCCTCGTAGCAGTTGGCCAGGTGCAGGATGTGGCAGGGCGTGGCCTCGAACCAGCGCACCGAGGCCGAGTCGCCATAACGGGGCAGGATGCCGAAACGCGCCGGCTTGTCCTTGTAGAACATCATCTTGCGCTCGCCCTTGGCCAGAAGCTTCTCGTCGAAGTGGAAGGGCAGGTCGTGCAGGATGGTGTAGTTCTTGGTGATGCCCAGGTCGTGCGGCCAGCGGGCGCCGGGCAGGTCGATCGGCACGTAGTGGACCAGCTTGTTGTCCTTGTCCACCACGCCGTAGTTCATGTACGGCGGTTTCTCCGGGTAGTTGAAGAACATCATCTCGCCAGTGGCCGGGTCCACCTTGTAGTGCGAGGCCACGCCATCGGGCACCTGGCGTGCCCAGGCGGCGTCGGGGCCCAGCGTCTCGAGGGTGATCGGGTCCAGGCGCCAGGGCTCGCTGCCCTGTGACATGGAGGCCAGCAGCTTGCCGGCGTGAATCTTCACGTCGGTGCCGGCGTTGTCCTTCATCGCGCCCATCGAGCCCCAGCCGCGGCGGCCGTACATCTGCGGCGCCAGCATGCCCGGCCACAGCGACCGGCCCGCCGCCTGCTCGGCGAGGAAGCCGGTGGTCTGCACGAAGCGGTTGCGGTAGGTGGCCTTGCCGTCCTCGAAGTGCATGGCATGCAGCATGCCGTCGCCGTCGAAGGGGTGGTACATGCCGATCGCCTCGTGCACCTGGTTGTGCGTGTTGCGCACATAGATGCCGTGCAGGTCGCGCGGGATCTCGCCGATCACCTGCAAGCTGTCCGAGTCGGCCACCCATTCCTCCATCGTGGGCGTGAAGGGCCCGTGCAGGAAGGGGTGGTCGTTGTCGGGGGCGAGCGTGGAGGTATAGGTCTTGAGCAGCTTCTGCATGGGGTGGTCCTTCCTGGGCGGCGTCTTGTGCTGGGCGGTCAGTCGAGCTTGATCTTTCCGCTGCGAATCAGGTCTGCGTAGGTCTTGGTGCCTTCCTGGATCTCGCGGGTGAATTGCTCCGGGCTGCTGCCGGTCACGATGTAGCCCATGTCGGAGAGCCGCTTGTTGACCGCGGGGTTCTGCAGGGTGCGGGTGAAGGCGGCGCTGATGCGATCGACGATGGGTTTGGGCGTGCCCTTGGCGACCACATAGCCCACCCAGCCATCGGACTGGAAGTCGACGCCCTGTTCCTTGAAGGTGGGCACCGTGGGCTGCGAGGTGACCCGCTTGGCCGAACTCACCGCCAGCGCGCGCACCTGGCCACTGTCGATGAAAGGCTTGCCGGCGTTGGACACCAGCGCGTACTGCAAGGCGCCGCCGGCGATGTCGGTGAGGATCTTCACCTCGCCCTGGTAGGGCACATGCACCGTGTCGATGCCCAGCTTGGTGGCCATGGCGACGTTGTTGAAGTGGAAGCTGGTGCCGACGCCAGGCGTGCCGTAGTTGAACTTGCCCGGGTTGCGCCTGGCCAGGGCCGTGAACTCCTGCAGGGAGTTCACGCCCAGCTTGCTGTCCACCACCAGGGTGAGGAAGGTGTCGATGGCGGCGGTGATGGGTTCCAGCTGCTCCAGCGGCTTGATCTTGTAGCTGGGGTTGGTCAGCGGCAGGGTGATCATGGTGGCCGGAACGACCAGGGCCATGGTGTAGCCGTCGCGCGGCGACTGCAGCATCTGCTCCAGGCCCACCTGGCCGCCGGCACCGGCCTTGTTCTCGATCACGATCGAGGTGCCGAGCTGCTTGCCCAGTTCCTCGCTCAGCGCGCGCGAGACGATGTCGGTCAGCCCGCCGGGCGGGTAGGGCACGATCAGCTTGATCGGCTTGCTCGGCCAGGCGTCGGCCTGGGCCTGGGCCGACAGGGGCGCGCCGAGGGCGAGCGCAGAGAGCGCGGCGGCGGCGACGGAAAGCCAGCGGCGGCGGGGGGCGGTCGGGTGGATGCGGCTCATGGTGTCTCCTCGGGATCAGGCTTGTTGTACGTGGCGGACGAAGTCCAGCAGGTGCCGGTTGAACAGCTCGGGCTCCTCGGCAAAGCCGTAGTGGCCGGAGTTGGGCAGCTCCTTGAACTGCGCGTGCGGAATGAACTGCTTCTGGATCGAACGCATGCCCTCGGGCCGGCCGACCACGTCGTGGTGGCCCGCCAGCAGCAGGGTGGGCTGCTTGACCCGCGGCAGGGTGTCCTCGCCGCGGTAGTTCACGATGGCGGCGATCGCCTGGATGAAGGTCTCGGAGGCGGTGCAGAGGGCCACCTCGCGCACCATCTCCACCAGCGGGCCGCTGGAGCCCGGGGCGAACATGCTGTCGACCACGGCCCGGGCGGTCTCGCGGAACGACTTGCCGGCCTGGAGCGGGTCGATGCGCTCGGCCAGGAAGCGCCGCTTGTCCTCCTCGGTCTTCTGCGAGAAGGAGCCGACGGTGGCCGAGATGACCAGCCCGTGCACGGTCTGCGGCCGCAGCACCGCCACCAGCGGCGCGATGATGCCGCCCATGCTGTGTCCCAGCACGATGTTGGTGGCCGTGCCCTGGGCATCCACCAGCCGGGCCCCGGCTTCGGCGAGGTACTCGATGCTCAGGGGCTGATCGGGCAGGCGGCTCAGGCCGTAGCCCGGCGCGTCCCAGGCCACGACCCGCAGGCCGGCGCCGACCAGGGTGGCGATCTCATGGCGGAAGTAGTCCTTGCAGCCGTAGGCGCCGTGGAACAGGAAGACGGTGGTGTTGCCTTCGCCGGCAACCTGGAAGTCGGGGATACGGGGGGTATGTGGCACGTGCAGGAATTGAAAAGAGGACAAGGGCTTTCATCACCAGACGCCCGCCGCAGGGCGCCCGGCATCCGATGGCGCGGATTCTTGGACCCGCTCTCCCGCGCCGCAAGCCGCTCGCCCGCCAGTTCCGGATTCCGGAACCGGATCGGCGTTCGCCCTCCGGCTTTTCCCTGAGGACGGGCGCAGCCGGGCCTGGCCCCGACGAGCCAGACGGACCTCAGCGGGGTGGCCTACCAGCCGCGGCGCAGGCGCTCAGCGCTCACCCAGGTGCCATGGAAGCCGTGTGGCACCCGCTGCGGCAGGCGGATCCGCGCCACCGGCCCCCGGGCCACATCGCGCGCGTCGAACACGGTCACGAAGGAGGCCTGTGCCTTGCCATCCCACATGAAGCCGACCAGGTAGCCGTCGTCCTCGGCCCGCGCGTTGTCGGCAGGCGCGAAGGGCGGCTCGCTGAACCAGGCGTCCACCCCGCCGTGGTGGGCGCTGCAGGTGCCGCGTTCCAGGTCGTGGCGGGCAATGCCGGCAAAGCGCGGCTCCTCGGGGCGCAGGTTCTTCGCCATCAGCACGTTCCACGCGTAGCGGGTCTTGTGCCCCTGCCACGCGGAGTTGATCACCGGGAACTCCTGGTTCAGGATGTCGTCGATCACCCGCTCCCGGGTCTGCCCGGTGCGCAGGTTGAAGCGCCACTCGTAGAAGATGCAGTCGTTGTCCAGCGTCGCCAGCAGCTTGGGGAAGTTGTCGGCGTCGACCTGGCCGCGCCAGTCGCGGGGCACGCGGAAGGGCGTACCGGTCATCACCACCTCGGTGCCCCCTTGGCCGTCGTCTTCCTCCCAGGCGTTGGACACGTGGTACATGTAGGTCGGCTTGGCCTCGAACCAGCGGATCTGGTCGGGTCGGCCGTGCCGGGGCACGATGCCGAACCGCGAAGGCATGTCCGGATAGAACTTGAGCTTGTGCCGGCCGGCGCCAAAGGCGTCCATGTCGTAGAACAGCGGGAAGTCGTGCAGCACGCTGTAGTTGGCCGTGATCGCCATGTCGTGCGGCAGGCGCGGGCCGGGCAGGTCCACCGGCATGAAGGTGGTGAGCGCGCCGTGGCGGTCCATCACCCCGTAGTGCATGTAGGGCGCGGTCTTGCCGTAGGCAAAGAAGATGAACTCGCCTGTGCGCTCGTCCACCTTGGAGTGGGCCGAGATCGGCAGGCCCGCCAGGCGCGGGTCCATGTCCAGGATGCCCGCGGTCGACAGGTCATGCGGCCTGACCTTGTAGACCGCGCCGCCCAGGTACCACATGGTCACCAGGTGCCCGGCGTAGAACTTCACGTCGGTGTTGGAGGTGTTCTTGAGGGGCGCGTCGGGCCGGTCCTTGCGCGGCGGGTCCTTGATGCCTTGCCACAGGGCCTGGCCGGCGGCCAGTTCCTCCTGCAGGCCCTGGGTGGCCACCCAGCGGTTGCGGTAGCGGGCGCGGCCGCCCTCGAACTCCACCGCATGCAGCATGCCGTCGCCGTCGAACCAGTGGTAGCGGCCGGGCGCCTCGAAGCGCCGGTTGGGGCCGTTGCGCACGTGCATGCCGCTCAGGTCACGGGGGATCTCGCCCTCGACATCGGTCAGGTCGATAGTCAGTTCCCGGGTGATCGGTGCGAAGCCGCCGGCGAGGACGGGGATGTCATTGGTGCCCATGGAGGTCTCCTTGGCTGGATTCGAAGCGAAGGGTCAGGCCGGGTCGCGGACCGGCCGGCGTGACTGGGAGACTGCAAAGCGGCCCGTCACGAAGCCCAGGTGGGTCAGGCTGGCATTGCCCGCGGGGTTGAGGCCGGTGACGTGGTAGTCGCTGTAGGCCGCCGCGAAATTGAGCGGCATGGCGCCGGTGAGGTTGGTGGTGAGTTGCGCGCCGGCACGGGCATAAGCCTGCTCGGCGCGCGCGATGAAGGCCTCGTCGGTGGAATAGAGGAAGGCGGTCAGGCCGCCGAACTCCTTCACGTCCCGCGTGGCCTGGGCCAGGGCGTCCGCCGCGTCCTCGCAGGCGATGACGAAGCTCACCGGGCCGAAGCGTTCGGCGCCGTACAGGTCGCGTTCGGCGGTGGTCACCTGCAGCATCAGCGGCGTGCTGGTGCGGGCCTGCGGGAACTCGGGGTGGGGGTAGGGCGCCGGCTCCAGCAGCACCTGGCCGCGCGCCTGGCCCTGCGCTCGCAGGTCGGCCAGCAGCGCCAGGGTGCGCGGCGACTGGAGCGTTGCCAGGATCATCGACGCCTTCTTGGGGTCGCCCGTGAGCTGCGACACCGCCGCGGCCAGGCGCCGGCCGACCTCTTCGAACGGAACCCGGCCCCGCGGCGTGCGCACGCCCTCGCGCGGGACATAGATGTTCTGCGGGCTGGTGCACATCTGCGCGCTGAACATGCACAGGGTGGTGGCCAGGCTGCGCAGGGCAGCGTCGAGGTCGTCCGCGGACTCCAGGACCACGGTGTTGCAGCCCGCGGTCTCGGTGTAGGCGATGGCCGGCCAGGCGTTCTGCTCCACCCACTGGCCGAACTGCACGCTGCCGGTGAAGTCGATGATGGCCGCCTTCGGGTGCTTGACCAGCACCTTGCCCAGAGGCGCCGCCACCGAGTCCACCGCCAGCGTGACCAGGTTGGGGTCGAAGCCGGCCTGTGCCAGCACCTGCCTGAACACCCGCACCGTGATCGCCATCGGCAGCACGGTGGCCGGGTGGGGCTTCACGATCACCGGGTTGCCGGTGGCCAGGCTCGCCATCATCGAGTGCCAGGCGTTCCAGGTCGGGAAGCTGGCGCAAGCGAAGCATACGGCGACCCCGCGCGGCACCAGCCGGTAGGTCTTGTCCAGGCGAACCTCAGTGGGTCCGAAGCGGCGTTCCCAGCGCGCGGCGGGCGTGACGGCGCGCATGGCCTGCTCGGCGTAGACCAGGGCCTCGATGCCGCGGTCCAGCGCGTTCACGCCCGAGCCGGCGTAGGCCATGTTGTAGCTCTGGCCGGCGGTGTGCATCACCGCCTGCGCGATCTCGAAGAGGTGCTCGCGGTAGAGGGTGTCCAGCACCTCCATCAGCACGCCCAGGCGTTGCTCGATGGACGCGGCTGCCCAGGTATCCATGGCGCGGGTGGCCGCGGCGAACAGGGTGTCGATGTCGGCCTGCGGGTAGTCGATGCCCAGGGCTTGCTGGGTGTATGGCGAGACCTCCTCGCCGATCCAGTTGATGGTGCCTGGCTGGTCCAACTCGAAACGCCGGCGGTGGCCGGCGCTGCCCAGGTAGCCACGGAAGGCCCGAAGGCCCTCCGACTGTGCGCGTTCGGCGTCCGGATACTTGGCCGGCATCTCGGGGAAAGGGCTCCAGCAATGCCGCTCCCGGCAGGCCTCGCGGGCGCGTTCGAGCAGGGGCTGGTGCTTGTCGTAGAGGCGGGTCATGGCTGCGTCCTGCGTTCCCAGTGGAGCCGGTGGTGGCGGGTGACGCCGGGCTGTCCCGGCAGGGGGTCGTCGGCGGAGAGCGTGAGGCGGCCGTCGGCGTCGAAGTCGACGTTACGGACCTGCTCGGTGCCGAGGAAGTTGGGGTTGAGGGACTGCAGGACCTCATGCACCACCTGCAGCCGGCCGTCCCGTGTCCGGGTGTGGAAGCGGCCCGCGTAGCTGAAGTAGCTCTCGAATGCGGCCAGGCGCTCGGCCTCGGGCACATGGCGCGTGCTCTCGCCGGACAGCCGGGGGCGGCCGCTGCGCGAGATGGCCGCCGCCATGCCGCCGTCGCCGGTGTACTGGATCAGGCCGGTGGCGTCGGGGCCGAAGGGGAACGTCGCAGGCCGCCCGTCGCTGTAGCCGATTTCCCAGCGGACCAGGTGCCAGGTCCCCAGCAGGCGCGTGTCGCTGGCCTGGGGTGGCGTGCCGGGGGCGTGCGCGGGCATGGCGGTCGCTTTCGTAATCAAACTGACTCTGGACGGTAACGCCTGCCGGGGAAGACCGCAAGAGGGAAAGCCGCCGGACCACGCCGAGCAGTCGCCCTCGCGACGTCGGCTGGCCGATGCTCAATTCGACCAATAATGCGCAGGCAGGAGGTGTGGTGATGACGGTTGCAGGCCGCTGGTTCTTCGGTGATGTGCAGTTCGGAGAAACCGAGCAGATGCTCGAGTTCCAGTACCGTTTCCTGATGGTGCTGCTGGCCTTTGGCGCCCTGGCCACGGGCGTGTTCCTGGTGACCGGGCAGACCGAGCAGGCGCCGTTGCCCCAAGCACATCAGGTCTCGATGCGCCTCTTCACGTTGACCTCGTTCGTGCTCTGGCTCGTGCTGCGCGGACGCAAGCGCCTTTTCCTGCCGATCGCCTGGACCTACGAGCTGGCCGCCATCCTGGAGAACACCTCGACAATGGTCAACGTACCGGGCGACGAGTTGCGGATGCTCTGGCTGTTCACCAACATCCCCGGGGTCTACCTGCTGCTCGGGCGCAAGGCAGGCGCCGCCATCACGGCCCTCACCATGCTGGCCCTGGTGGCCGGTAACCCTTTTCTCAGTCGCCCCTACAGTCCGAACGCCCTGGCGACGGCGGTGGTGAGCACCATCTACCTGGGGGCTTTCTTCCACGCCTACTCGAACCAGACGCTCACCCTGTACGTACGGCTTCGTGAGATGGCCCTCAAGGACACGCTGACCGGGGTGTTCAACGCACGTGCCTTCTACGCCATGGGCGAGCGCCTCCTCAAGGCCGCCGAGCGCAAGGGCACGCCTTCGGCGATCCTCTTTGTCGACCTCGATCACTTCAAGTCCATCAATGACACCTGGGGCCACGCGGCCGGGGACGCCGTGCTGCGCGCCGCCGCCGACTGCCTTCGCGGGCAGGCCCGCGGTGGCGACCTGGTGGGGCGCATCGGCGGCGAGGAGTTCTCCATCTTCCTGCCCGAGACCGATCTGGAGGCGGCGCGCACGGTGGCCGAGCGCGTGCGCTGGGCAATCGAGCAGTTGCGCCCGCAGATCGATGGCCAGCGCGTACCCATCACCGCCAGCGTGGGCGTGGCCAGTGCGCCTGCTGCGGCTGCGGCAATGCCCTCCATCCACGCGATCCAGCGGCAGGCCGACGCGGCGATGTACGAGGCCAAGCGAGGAGGGCGCAACCGGGTGTCGGTCTTCACCGCCACAGCCTGAGACAATCGCCTGGCCCGCTTGGGCAACTTGCCATTACAGATGCCCACACGCGACGAAACCTACATGCAGATGGCCCTGGCCCAGGCCCGCCAGGCGCGTGCCGATGGCGAGGTGCCGGTCGGCGCGGTGGTGGTACGCGGCGACCGGGTGCTGGGTGTCGGCCGCAACCAGCCGATCACCGCCAGCGACCCGACGGCACATGCCGAGGTGATGGCGCTGCGCGCCGCGGCCCAGGCGTTGGGCAATTACCGTCTCGACGGCTGCGAGCTGTTCGTCACCCTGGAGCCCTGCGCCATGTGCAGCGGCGCGCTGCTGCACGCGCGCCTGGCACGGGTGGTCTATGGCGCGGCGGACCCCAAGACGGGTGCGGCGGGGTCGGTGGTCGACCTGTTCAAGACCCGGCGCCTGAACCACCAGACCACGGTGGAGGGCGGTGTGCTGGCCGAGGACTGCGGCGCGCTGCTGGCCGGTTTCTTCAAGCAGCGGCGCGAGGATGCCCGGGCCCAGGGCGTGCCCCTGCGGGAAGACGCGCTGCGCACGCCCGAGGCCCGCTTCGACGGCCTGCGCGCGTTTCCGTGGGAGCCTCGCCATGTGCAGGACCTGCCCGCGCTGCAGGGCCTGCGCATGCACTACATCGACGAAGGCCCGGCCGACGCGCCGCTGGCCGTCCTGTGCCTGCACGGCCCCCAGGGCTGGAGCTACCAGTTCCGCGACATGCTTCCTGTGCTGCTGCGCGCCGGGTGCCGGGTCGTGGCGCCGGACCTGCCCGGCTTCGGCCGCAGCGACAAGCCCAAGCGCGACTCCGCCCATGACCTCGACTGGCACCTGCAGGTGCTGCGCGAGCTGGTGCAGCGCCTGGGCCTGCGGCGCTTCGGCGTCATCCAGGCCGCCGGTCTGCCCCTGGGCAAGGGCCTGTCGATCACCGAGCCGGAGCGCTGCCTGGGTGTGCACATGGTGGAACTGCGTGTGGACGCCGCGATGCAGGACGCCTTCGAGGCACCGTTCCCGGACCGCGGGCACCAGGCGGCCCTGCGGGCCTTCGCGGGCCTGGTCGCGCCCGACGACCCGATCACGCCACAGGACGGCGCACAGGCCGCCACCGAGGCGCTGCGACAATTCGGCGCTGCCTGATTGCACAAGGACCCTGCGTGAGCCACATCTACATCTACTCCCCCTCCAGCGCCGTGCGTGACCGCGCCGCCTTCCGGCGCGGCCTGCGCCGCCTGCAGGCCATGGGCCATGAGGTGGAGGTGGACGCCGACGCCCTGACCAGCCACATGCGCTTCGCGGGCGACGACGCCACGCGCCTGGCGGCCATCGGCCGCGCCGCCGCCAGCGGCGCCGACATCGCCCTCATCACGCGCGGCGGCTACGGTCTCACGCGCCTGTTACCGGCGCTCCCGTACAAGGCCATCGCGCGCGCCGCCGGCAAGGGCATGCGCTTCGTCGGCCTGAGCGACTTCACCGCCTTCCAGAACGCGGTCGCCGCGCGCGCCGGGGCAGTCACCTGGGCAGGCCCCGCGCTCGGCGAGGACTTCGGTGTGGAGGGCGAGCCCGACGACATCATGGCCGCCTGCTTCGACGACCTGGTGGGCGGGGCAGGGGAGGGCACGGGCTGGCAGCTGCCCAAGGCCGAGGCCCGCGAGCGCGCCTTCCGCGCCCACGGGCCCCTGTGGGGCGGCAACCTGAGCGTGCTGGTCTCCCTGGTCGGCACGCCCTACCTGGCGCCGCACGAGGGCGGCATCCTCTTCCTCGAGGACGTCAACGAGCACCCCTACCGCATCGAGCGCATGCTCACGCAGCTGCTGCACGCCGGCATCCTGCAAAAACAGAAGGCGATCCTGCTGGGGCAGTTCACCCTGTACCGCACCGTGCCCCATGACAAGGGCTTCAAGCTGCAGACGGTGGTCGAGTGGCTGCGGACGCAGATCAAGGCGCCGGTGCTCACCGGCCTGCCTTTCGGCCATGTCCAGACCAAGGTGTGCCTGCCGGTCGGCGCCGAGGTCGACCTGGTGGTCGAGGGCAGGGATGCGCTGGTGCTCTGGGGGCATGCGCACTGAGGAACCGCGGAGACCTGCGCGATGGTGGTTGAACCCCAGGGCGCGCGGCGCGCGCTGTCGCTCCTCAAGCTGATCGGCCTGCACCACGGGCAGGGCCTTCGCCTGACCGATCTGATCGCCCTGACCGGCCTCGACAAGTCGACGATCCACCGGCACCTGGCGGCCCTGGTGGAGGAGGGCTTCATCGAGCGCATCCCCGCTACCAAGCGTTACCGGCTGGGGGTGGAGGCCATCCAGCTCGGCTTCTTCGCCCCCGACATGTCGCCGCTGGTCGAGCGTTTCCGCCCCGTGCTGCACAAGATCGCCCGCCTGTGCGAGGACACCGTCTTCCTGGCGGTGCGCAGCGGCGACGACGTGGTCTATGTGGCCCGGCAGGAGGGGAGCTTTCCGATCAAGGCCTTCATCGCCGAGCCGGGGCGGCGCCGGCCGATGGGCTTCAGCGCCATCGGCATCTGCCTGCTGGCGCGCGGGAGCGACGCCCAGATCGCGGCGCTGCATGCCCGGCACGCGCGCGAGTACCTGCACGGCGGGGTCACCCTGGCGACGCTGCGCGCGCATGTCGGCTTTGCACGCGAGCATGGCTACTCGGAGATCCGGGACATCGGCCCGCCCGGCGCCGCCGGCGTGGGCTATGCCTTTCCGATGTCGCCCACCACCAGTGCGGGGGTGAGCATTGCTGCCATCCGCGCGCGCATGGGCGTGCGGCGCATGCGGGAGCTCGGTCGGCTGCTGCAGGACGAGCTCGCGCCCTACGTGCTGCCGGCTTCCGGCGCCTGAGCCCCCCGGGCGAACCCTGTTTTTCTCGCCAGCAGAGAAAAGCACGCGAAAGCGCTTCGGGCCTTGGCAGGTCCGCCGATAGATTGCGGCCATCCGAGTGCTGCGGCTTCCAGCGGCGCCGGCTTCCCAGAGGAGACAAGCCCCATGACATCCTTCCGACCCGAGCGTCGCCAACTGCTCCAGGCTGCGGCCCTGGCCCCCGCACTCGTGACCGGCCTGCTATCGCCGGCTCCGGCCGCCGCACAGGCCCGCAGCTTCCCCACCAAGCCGGTGAGGATGGTGGTCGCCTTCGCGCCGGGCGGGGCAGGGGACTTCCTCGCCCGCCTGCTGCAGCAGCACCTGCAGGAGCGCTGGGGCCAGTCGGTGGTGGTGGAGAACAAGCCCGGCGCCAGCGGCACCATCGGCGCTGACCTTGTGGCCAAGGCGCCGGGCGACGGTCACACGCTGCTGGTGACCAACCAGCTGATCGTGCAGGCGCCCAACGCCATCGCCAAGATGCCGTATGACGTGATGAGGGACCTCACCCCCGTCGTCGAGCTGGGCGGCGCGCCCCTCATCCTGGCAGTCAATGCCAGCATGACCAGCGCCCGCACGCTGCCGGAGTTCGTCGCCGAGATCAAGCGCAAGCCGAAGACGCACAGCTACGCCTCGGTGGGCGTGGCGTCCATGGGCCACCTGTATGGCGTCCAGCTCAATGAGACGGCGGGCATCGACCTGGTGCATGTTCCCTACAAGGGCAGCGCCTCGGTGGTCACCGCGCTGGTGGGCGGCGAGGTGATCTGCGCCTTCAGCGACTACGCCACGATGAAGCCGCACCTCGAGGCGGGCAAGATCCGTCTGCTGGCGATCTCCAAGCCCGACCCGCGTGCCGGCAACATCCCGACCTTCGGCTCCATGGGCTACCAGGGTCTCGATTCCTACAGCTGGATCGGCACCTTCGTGCCGTCGAAGACGCCGGCCGCGGCGGTGCAGCAGATGGCAGCGGACATCAACGCCGTACTGCGCATGCCCGAGGTCGCGCGTCGTATTGGCGAGCTTGGCCTGGACACCGGCGGCGCCAGCCAGGCGCAGTTCGCGGCCATGGTCAGCGCCGATTACGCGCGCTGGCCCGACATCATGAAACGTGCCGGCATCAAGCCCGAGTGACGGGGAACCGCCCCAGCCCTCACCGCGCCGGAGCACGGCGCAGCCCTTTCCATCCAGCGACACCCGCACCACGAGACACCCGCACCACGATGACACCCAGCCCCGACGACCAGCAGAAGATGACCCTGTTCCGCACCATGGCCCGCGCCTGGCACGAGCAGGACTGGACCACCTGCGCCGGCCTTTTTGCCGTCAACGGCGTACTGCATTCGAAGATGCTGGAGCCAATAGTCGGACGGCAGGCGATCTTCGACCGCATCTCGAAGCTCGGCGGCGACCACAAGCGGGTCACCCTGAACATCCATCGCATGGGCGTGATCGACGGCGTGCTGTTTGTCGAGCGCACCGACGAGATCGTGATCCACGGCCGCAAGGGTGAGTGCCCCGCCGTCGGCGTGATCGAGTTCGAGGGCGACAAGATCGCCCGCTGGAGTGACTACTACGACCGCGCGCAGCTCGAGCGGGCTGTGGGCCACGCCCCGACCGCCACGGCGAAGGCGGCAGCTGCCAGCTGAGGCGTCAACAGGCCCGGCGCCACGCGGCCCGCGGCATCGAATCAGGCAAGGACCCAGGACAGGGAGGAGGGGAGATGGCCAATCCGAACAACGCACCGCTCAAGAAGATCATCAGCTTCTATGTGCGGTTCACGCCGAGCTACAGCAAGATCGGCTACTACGCCCGCAGCCTTTTCTGGCGCAGGCTCAAGGGCGACTTCCGTGGCCAGATCTGGCTGGTAGTTGGCGGCTCCGAGGGCATCGGCGGCTCCGCGGCGCGCAGCGCGGTGGCCGGCGGAGCGACCGTGATCTGCGTGGCCCGCGACGCGGCCAAGCTCCAGGCCTTCGCGCAGTCGACCGGCGCGGCCAACCGCGTGGTCTGCGAGACCGCCGACTTCTCGCTCATGTCGAACGTGCATGACCTTCTCGATCGCCTCAGCGCCCGCGGGCTGAAGGTCGACGTGCTGGTGAACAACGTCGGCATCCAGAAGCGAGATCAGATCATCACCCGCGAGGGCCTGGAGACGTCCTTCGCGACCAACATCCTGAGCCACTACCTGTTCACGCGCGAGATGCTTTCGCGCGGGATGCTGGCGGAGGACGCTGTCGTCATCGAGACCTCCTCGGGCGGCATGTACAACCACCCGATGGTGGTCAAGGACCTGAACATCACCGGCAGCGGCTACCTGGGCGTGCGCGCCTACGGCCTGTCCAAGCGGGCGCAGGTGATGCTCACCGAGTACTGGCGCAGGCACCAGGCCGGCACCAGCCGGCGCTTCTATGTGATGCACCCGGGCTGGGTCGACACGGCAGCGGTCGGCCGCTCGATGCCGCGCTTCCGGGCCACGCTCAAGTCGGTGCTGCGCAAGGACCCGCAGGGGGCCGACACCATCGTCTACCTGGCCGAACGCCGGCCGGAGCAGCGCATAGAGGGCAGCATCTGGTTCGACCGCAAGGAGCGCAGCGCCCATATCTTTCCGCGCACGCGCCAAAGCACCGACACGCCGGAGAGCCTGGTGGCCTACCTGGAGGCGCAGTGCCAGAGCCTGGTCGCGGCGCCGCCGCGTGCTTCGGCCGCCGCCTGAGCCTGGCGGCGTGTCTGGCCCGGAGGGCCTGGTGGGCGGTGGGGAGGTGGCGAGCTTGATGGAGGGGGCCGTATCGCCGGAGGGCGGCAGACCCGGCGGCGTTGCCACGTCCCTTTCTCCCATCCAAAGGTAATTTTACATAACGCACATCGTATGACGACTGTGGCGCCCTGGGGAACGCCGGACCCGGCTTGCGGGCCTACCAGCCCCGCGGCTGCTTCGACCGGATCTGGGTGGCGATGAGCTCGGCAACGTCCCGCCGGCCAGCGCCGAACGCGAAGTCCTGGGCCGTGAGCCCCAGCTGGTTCTTCAGCAGCGGATCTGCACCTTCCTGCAGCAGCAGCCGGACCGCAGCCGGCGTGCCGTAGTGCGCGGCCATCATCAAGGGCGTGGTGCCGTTGGGCGATTCGGCGTCGATGTAGGCATGCTGGTCCAGCAGCAGCCGGATGATCTCGATGTGGCCGCCGGTGGCCGCGTAATGCAGCGGTGTCCAGCCCGTCTTGTTCACATCCGCGCCGCGGGCCAGCAGCTGCCGGACCTCGCTCAGATGGCCCTTGAGCGCGGCCATCATCAGGGGCGTCTCGTCCGCGGCATTGCGCCGATCGACCTGGGTCTGCGGCCAGGCGGCCAGCACCTGGGCAACCTTCAGCGACGGCTCGCGCAGCGCCAGATACAGCCCGTGCTGGCCGTCCGGGCTGGGCGAATTGGCGTCAAAGCCCCGGCGCAGCAGCTGCTCGACGGCGGCGGCATCGTCCCGCTTGATGGCGATGAAGAAATCCTCATACGAGCCAGCATGAGCGGAAGAAATACAAGCCGCGACAAGGAGATACAGTAACTTCTTCATGTAAATACTGATCCCACTTTAACTTCAGTCAGGTTTGAAGAGCCGGTCGAAATTCGCGCTGGTGATCCGCGCGACCTCCTCCACGGCCATGCCGCGCAGCTCGGCGACCTGGGCCGCCACCAGGGGCACATAGGACGGGTTGTTGGTCTTGCCGCGGTGCGGCACCGGCGCCAGGTAGGGGCTGTCGGTCTCGATCAGAAGCCGGTCCAGCGGCACCAGACGGGCCACCTCGCGCAGGTCGGCCGCGCTCTTGAAGGTGAGGATGCCCGAAAAGGAGATGTAGTAACCCCGGCCCAGCGCGCCCCGGGCCACCTCGGCGGTCTCGGTGAAGCAGTGGAAGACGCCACCGACCGATCCGGCCGAGCCGTCTTCGCCCTCCTCGTCCAGGATCCGGAGCGTGTCGGCCGACGCCTGCCGGGTGTGGATCACCAGGGGCTTGCGGGCCTGGCG
>JACCDX011045131.1_pt1 | contig 14951 bp, 26 predicted proteins | sample 7449681 | NCBI WGS metagenome assembly JACCDX01 (sample SAMN15323450, study PRJNA562643) | freshwater metagenome | isolation source: river surface water | place: USA:Blue River Watershed | collected 2017-08-18
ACCAGACAAAAACAGTGACATGTGGTTGTCCGAATATGGCAACAATTCGTGGAGATAAGATTTCAGCACTTGACTTATCTCGCATTGTTATGTTAAACTCTTTAAAAGAAAATCAAAATAAAAGTGTGCTTACTTCTCAAGATATTGCCTGGCAAGAAGCACGTCGTCAACGTAAAGTGAAACGACTTGATTTTGAAGTCCGCTGAGGACTTAATAACGGAAGATTGGCCGAGTGGTTGATGGCGATAGTCTTGAAAACTATTAACGTTAATAGCGTTCCAGGGTTCGAATCCCTGATCTTCCTTTAAGATAAATTACAAATTTAATAATTCCTTAATGAGTGTTACGTAATGAACACAATTGGTTGACATTTAAAAGTCTGTGATTAGTATATAGTAGTACTATCACTAAAAATCCCAATGGATCAACACACTTATGAGAATTGGGTAAAAATAAAAGCAACCTTTGAAGAATCTGGCAACACTGATAATATGTTTTATAAAAGAGCAGTTGAAATTGTAAAGACTAGAAGAGATCCTCTCGCAAAATTTCTTGGAGACGAGAAATGATGGAACCTCAAGACGAATTTATTACACGTTCTGAAGTTCAGGAGATGATCGATGCTGCAATACGACGACACAACCGTAATGCTTCTATCATTAGTATGTGCGTCGGTTGGGTGGTTCTTGCTTTATTTGCTGAGGGACTTCTAAGATTAATTGGTATTATCCCTCCACTATTACCTTGGCTTAAAATTACTTTAAACTAATTTAATGGTTAAGTTCACAGAAGAAGACTTACAAGAATTACAACAAAGAGTTCTTCAGCAAAAAATGGAAGAACTTTTTGAAGAACCATCAACTTACGAAGACGAGGATGAAGATGATTAAAACACTTTTTCTATTATCAACTATATACTTTTCTGCGATTGCACTGTGGATATACTGAGGATTAACTCATGCATATCCACAATAAACAAAGATACAACTTTGCTATGTCTGCATTTGTAAGAATGTACGGTCATTCTGTTATACATAATCACGATATTAAGCAGTTTTGTATTGAGTGGTCTAATGGTGAAGTAAATGCTCCTCTATCGGGACTTGACGAAGCGGACCAATACTTGTATTATGAGTACAAGCACTGGAGGGGAAGATGATTTTTCACATCGTAGAATCACTCGCTTCAAATCCATTCTTTCTTTTTCTATGTGGAATGGGGTTGACAGTCATTCCTTTTGCTGGTATTATGTATATACATAGAGATAAGGGCAACGGGGTGTAAGTCAGCGGTAGACGGCTTGCTTTGGGAGCAAGAAGACAGAGGTTCGATCCCTCTCACCCCGACTCATAAAAATCACTTTATGAAAATGTATCAAGAACTAGAAGAACTTCAATCCTTTACAGTCGAAGAGTTTCAATCTGATTTTGACAATCTAATACAAAGAGTAGAAAACGGTGAATCATTTATCATACGAGATGGAAATAAAAGTGCAGTGATAGTTCCTTACAACGAAACCATAAAGTACGCAATAGAATCAACCGTGGATGATGAACTGATACGTCTCCACACAGACCACGAAGAAGGGTCTTGACAAAGCGTTCCAGGTCCTCTACAATAGATCTGAATTTATGGGAGCATAGCTTAATGGTAGAGCGGCCTGCTTATAACGGGTTGGTCTGGGTTCAATTCCCAGTGTTCCTATTAATGGTCACATAAATAATCATATGCATTTACGACTACTTATGAAAACACGCACTTGGACAGATAATGATTTAAAAGAATCAGTAAAAAAATGTAAAAGTTTTGCTGAGGTTGCATATGATTTGAATTTATGTAGATCATCTAATTCTGCTCTTAAAAAAAGAGCAGAAGAATTAAATTTAGATACTAATCATTTTAGAGTATCTGGATTTGAACCTATTTCGCTAAATGATGTTTTAGTCAATTCTGTAAAAATACCATCATCTCACAAACTTAAACTCAGATTAATATCTGAAGGATTAAAATCGCACAGATGTGAATGTTGCGGAATTACTGAATGGAATGGAAAACCGGCACCAATAGAACTTGATCATATTGATGGAGATCGTCATAATAATACTATAGATAATCTTCGTATTTTATGTCCAAATTGTCATGCACAAACTGATACATATCGTGCAAAAAATAAAAAGAAAAATTTGCTCGTTTACCCATCTGGTTGAAGGGACTGATCTCATAAATCGGCAGAGGTCAGTTCAATCCTGACAACGAGCATAGGACAGAAACTCTACTGTCCACCTTGACTTCTCTAAGTCAAACCTTTATAATACTAAGGTCAACATTCAAAACAATGACTCTTACAGCAAAATTCAAGAAAGACGTTCAAACTCTTCGTGGTGCAGCAAACGGTGATTTTTACCTTGATGTAAAGAATCCGAAACTTTATAAAAAGGTTCGCCGCTTCTATGAAAACGAAGGTGTAGTGTTTTCTGGTGATCCTCTTGATGACTATGAAATGCTTATGGAATATGTTCTTGCAGATCTTGAATCCGTTGAGGTAGCATGAAAGTAATCAGGAAACCAACTGTTCTTATGGAACGATTTCCTTATCGTTATGTCCAAGTTGGCACCTTGGAAATTAATGGTAAACCAGACTGTCGTATTCAAAAAGTAGATTCTTATACAGGTCGTTATCGAGATATGTATCTTTGTGATAATGAAATGCAGTTAATGACTGCTATGGAAGACTTTGAATATACAAAATGGTTAGATTCTGATACTGTTCCTTGTTATGTAAAAGATGAGTAAATAGTCACGGAGAGACTTTAAAAGTACTGGTCGGGAGCAAACCCCTTATGTCTAGATCTGATTTACTTCGGTGGATTGGAAACACTCTCCTCATAATAGGATATCAAATCATGTTATGGGGAGATTTTAAATACGGTTTAATGATAAAAGTTGTTGGAGGACTACTCACAGTACCTTTTGCTATTAAACTTAAACTTTGGGATGTTCTATTTTTATGTGCATTCTTTGGTATTACCGAGATATCAAAGTTAACCCAACTTTTCTTAGTTTCCCAAAACTAAGTGGTGGAGTCAAAATGACCCTCTAAGGTTTATTGCTTCCTTTAAAGAGCAATTGGTGCGGATGGGGAATTCTTTCTCCGCCTGGTTTCCAATTTCCAGTCAAAGAATTGGTGGCGAGCCTGAGTTTACCTAGAGGAGTTGCATAAACTCCTCTTTTTTTGTATAATATATACTAAGAGAATTTTATTAATCTATGAGTGATTATAAAAAAACAGCACTTGTTCTTGGTGCTGGTGGCTTTATTGGAAGTCATATGGTAAAAAGACTGCGATCTGAAGGGTATTGGGTTCGTGGTGTAGACCTTAAGTATCCAGAATATTCAGATACTGAAGCAAATGAATTTATTGTTGGAGACCTGAGAGATGCTGCTTTTGTTGAGAGAGTAATTAACTTTAAAGGATACCTAGGTAATTTTTATCATTTTGTTCCTTCAAAGTATATTGATACCTTTGATGAAATCTATCAGTTTGCTGCTGATATGGGTGGCGCAGGATTTGTATTCACTGGTGAGAATGATGCAGATATTATGCACAACTCCGCAACCATTAATCTGAATGTTCTTGAAGCGCAAAGACAATTAAATGATTTTAAAAGTGTAAACAAAACAAAAATTTTCTATTCTGGATCTGCTTGTATGTATCCGGAGTATAATCAATTAGATCCTGATAATCCCGATTGCCGTGAAGAATCAGCATATCCCGCAGCACCAGATTCTGAATATGGTTGGGAGAAATTGTTCTCAGAGCGGTTGTTTTTCGCTTATCATCGTAATTATGGGATCCCTGTTCGGGTTGCTAGGTATCATAATATCTTTGGACCAGAAGGAACTTGGGAAGGTGGAAGGGAAAAAGCACCTGCAGCAATCTGTCGTAAAGTAGCATATCTGCAGAAGGAAGGTGGAACAGTTGAAGTATGGGGAGATGGTTTACAAACACGTTCTTTCTTGTACATTGATGAATGTATTGAAGCAACACGAAGGATGATGGATTCTGAATTTATTGGACCAGTCAATATTGGTTCTGAAGAAATGGTTACTATCAATCAACTTGTAGATACTGCTGCTAAGGTTGCTGGAAAAACTGTAAAGAAGAATCATATTGACGGACCTCTTGGAGTTCGTGGTCGTAATTCAAATAACGATCTTATTCGTGAAAAACTTGGTTGGGACTATTCTCAAACTCTAGAAGAAGGAATTCGAAAAACTTACAATTGGATTTCTGAACAAATTAATAAAAAACAAATTGCACATCATCCTGTATAAAAATGGCAAAACTACAAAATGCGATTCATCTTCGTCCCACTTTTGAGGACTTTGGTATTCAACATTATGTTGAAACTGGAACTGGTGGAATTTTAGATTCATATGGTCAGAATTCTCTTCTTCAAGTTTCACAACTTCAAAAATCTGATTTGACTATGCATTCGATTGAAATTCTTGATCGAATTTATAATGAAGCAGTAGATTATTTTAAAGATAATTCTAAAGTCTGTATGCATCTTGGTAATAGTCATGATGAACTTCCAAAAGTTCTTGATGAACTTGATGAGAATCCTGCTCTATTTTTCCTTGACGCTCATTTTCCAGATTCATACCGTGATGAGTTTAATCGTGAAGTTATTCGTGATGATCCTGATTACATTAAAATTCCACTCGAAGGAGAACTTAGAATTCTATGCCAAAAACGTGATGTAAGTAAGGATATTATTGTTATTGATGATATTCGAATTTATAAAGAAGGTCCTTATCAAAATGGAAACTTTGAAAATAAAGCTCTCCATGGTGGAGAAAGTCTAGACTTTGTTTATGAACTTCTTGATGAAACGCATGTTATTGTTGAATCTTACTTGCAAGAAGGTTATTTGATTTGTTTTCCAATTAGTACCAAAGAAGATTCTCTTCGCAAATATATTGTTGGTGCATAATGAAATTACAGAATTGTAAATATACTTCTGCATCGGGTGGATGTGATCTTCTAGGACATCCAGAAATGAATGTCCTAGACTGTCTCTGGAATTGTGGATTTTATTCTAATCAGTTTCAGGTTTTCTGCTCACTTCTAATTTTAATGAGACATGGGATTGTTCCTGATAAAATTGATTATTCAATGGGATTCAAACATTTTAAAAAAGATCCTAATCAGGACATTTACCCGTTATTTCATCAGATAGATGAGAAACAACCAATAGATCTTTTTGCAAATATCGATATTCTTGATGCAAATAAGTTTCAAAAAAATCTTTACAATTTTGAAGTCTACAATCAAATCATAAAAAGATTCTTTAATCCAAGTGATATTATTAATAATAGAAAAAATTATTTGCTAGAGAAGTATCAGATAGACACTTCAAAAACAATTTCAGTTTTGTATAGAGGAACTGATAAGGGAACCGAATTAAAACTTGCTAATCCAGAGCAATATATGGCAGTTACTAAAAGTCTTCTTAGTCAAAATAGTGACTTTAAAGTTTTGCTTCAAACTGATCAAACTCAAGTGATTCATTATTTTCATGAAGAATTGAAAGATAGATTAGTGATATTTGAAGAGACTCCATCTACAACATCTAATCGTGTTATATGGAGTCTTATGGAACAGAATGGTGCAGATTCAATTGATTGGTCTCAGTGGTTTGATGCTGCACTTCGGTGTGTTTCTGATTGTAAATATGTTGTAAATCACACTGGAAATGTTGGTATGTTTATGAATTTGTATAGAGGAAATTTGGATGGAGTTTATCAATTTAATGAAAATGGAGCTCTATCATGATAAAAATAGATTCTGAAATACAAGTTATTGAAAACTTACCATCTTGTTCATGGCCTTTGGGATACTTTGAAAATGTTATTTCTTATGTAAAAAATGAAGGTTTGTGGTTAGAATTTGGTGTTTGCTCTGGAAATACAATCAATATAATCTCATCAAAAACTAAAAATAAAGTTTATGGTTTTGATAGTTTTCTAGGTCTTCCTGAAGATTGGGGAAATCATCAACCGAAAGGTGCATATAGTAAAGATGGAAATCTTCCGCCAGTTAATGATAATGTTGAATTGGTTGTAGGATTGTTTCAAGATACTCTAGATAATTTTTTGGAAAAACATAAAGAATCAGTGGCATACCTTCATTTAGACGCTGATTTATATTCATCGACTAAATTTGTTCTAGATAAACTTGAAAATAGAATTGTTTCTGGAACTGTTATTTCGTTTGATGAGATTCATAACTATCCTGAATATAGAGATCATGAAATAAAAGCCTGGGTAGAATTTTGTAATAGAACAAAAATATCATATGAATGGATTTTTAGAACCGATCACGAACAAGCAACATGTCTGATAAAATGAATAAAGTACCTGATTTAGTTTTTCATCACCATACTTCTTTGGGTGATAATTTTATTTGCAATGGAATTGTTCATACCTATGCTGAACAACTCTGCGAAAGACTCCATATACCTTGCCATCATAGGTATTATGAAACTATAAATTGTCTTTACCAAGACTTTGATAATATTATTGTCCATCCTTTTAATGATGATTGGGCAACATTAGAACAAGAAATGTTTCCGTGGGCACAACAAAAAGGGTGGCCTGTGGCAAGAATTGGATTTGAGAAAGTTTATTACCGTCGCCTTCAAAGAGAAAATTCTCCACCAGAATTTTTTGCTGTCAACTTTGATAGACAATTTTATGAGCAAGCAGGAATTCTTTTTAAGGAAAGGTATGAAAAGTTTACTTTACCAAAACAAATTCCTGGAGTAGATGAAGTTTATGATAAGTTGACAGAAGGAGAAAAAGATTATATCATAGTACACAAGAATTCCAGTGCAGAAGAAGATTATCCAATCGATCTTTGGACTTGGAGAAGAAATCAAATAGGTGCAATTCCTGATACTAAAATTATAAAAATTCAAATGGGACAGACAACGAATATGTTGTCATATATGAAACTTATTGAAAATGCAAAAGAGATTCATTGTGTAAACAGTAGTTTCTTTTGTTTAGTTGATAGTGTTGCTAAAAAACTAAAACCAAAACTTTTTTATCATGATATTCGTATGAATAATATTACTCAAACAAATTGTGAAGCGAATGGTAATCGTTGGACTGTTGTTGATTACCCATTTAAGAAATGAAAAAAATAGCAGTTTCTACCTGGTGTACCGATGATTACGCAATACACCTAAGACCAGATAAGTTACAAAAACTTATTAATCATTTTCATCCAGAAATTGATTTTTATATTTTTGGCACAGAAGATACTAAAAATATAACTAAAGATCATCCTTGGCTTGGTAAAGAAAATGTTAGATTTTCTGATTGGATGATGGTAGTTACATGTCTTCCTTTAGTTGAAGACTATGATATGGTTATTCATATAGACGCAGATTCTTTTTGTATCGGTAGTCTTGATCGTGTTATTAATTCTGATGCTGAACTAATTGGTGTTAGGAATAATAATTTCTTTGGAAAAGCAGGTGCAGCACAACCATGCGTAAGTCCTTTTTATGAACCATATGGCGATGGTGGAATGATTGGTGTTGATCAATTCCTTAATGCTGGATTTATCGCATCAAATGATAAACAATTTTGGTATGAATGGAGAGACTTTAATAAATTTGTTGCTGAACAAAGTGATGGTAGAACATTTACTTATCAACCATGGGCACTGATTCGTAATGAACAAGACACTTGGAATCATATTTTCCATGCAAAAAATAAGTACACTACTGAAATTGTTGATAAAGAAGGTAGTGGTGTAACATATGGAATAGTTAATCAGTGGGGAGAAAAAGATCATTGTGAGAGTTGGAAAAATCTTTATGTAAAAGATAATTCAGTTTACATTGATCATCCAATTACAGGAGAACCTTTGAGAACAAGCATCCTTCATGCTGCTGGAGTTGGGACAATGGAAACTATTAAACAATATGGTGATCATTATAACTGGTTGTATGGTATAATTAAACCAGAAGTAAAAGATTACATTCAAACAATCCTTGGAGAATAAAATGTCTGTTATTTTAAAAACTATTAAAGATCTTGAATCTTACGATCTTTCTAAATCGGAAAAATTTTTAGAGCATCATAATACCCCTCATTCGAAAACAACCGCAATTCTTGAGCAGTTTGAAAATGGATTTTATTCATTTTTAGAAGACAATGAAGAAGTTGTGATGGTTGATCTTGGCGCAAATATTGGACTCTTCTCTCTTTATATGAGTTCTATCTGCAAAGAAGTTTATGCAGTTGAACCAACACCTTCTCATATTGAGATCATGAAAGATCTCTTTGAAAATCTTGGTGTAAAAAATATCTTTCCACATCAGGTTGCTGTTCATACGAAAAATGGTGAGGAAGAATTTCAATTAAACAGTAGTAACTCTACAATGAATTCTTTCCTTCGTCATGGTATTGATCCTGGTGGAACTGACAGTGTTATGGTTCCAACTACAACTCTTGCAGATTTTATTAAAAATAATGTGAAGAAAAGAGTTAATTTTGTTAAGATGGACATTGAAGGTTTTGAAAATGTGATCGTTCATGATCCATCATTTGAAGATGCAGTCAAAGAGATTGATGCCATCTATGTTGAAGTTCATGACTTTGAAGGTGTTGGAAAGATGGAAGAGAACGTAAACAAAGTTATTGAACGACTTGAATCACTAGGCAAGAAAACCGTAAAACTTACTTATGATGGAGTTCTTGGTTATGACGGATGAAAAACTAGAACGTAGACTTCTTGATATTTGCTATAATAAAAAACTCCATCACTTGGGAAGTTATTTTTCTTGTCTACATCTCATTGATAAAATCTACAGTGAGATGCAAGATGATGATATTTTCATCCTCTCAAATGGACATGCTGTAGTTTCTCTTTATGTTGTTCTTGAAAAATATTTTGGATTTGATGCGGAAGAACTTCTTGAAAAATATGGAGAACATCCAAAAAGAAACGAAGATGTAAAGATTCATTGTTCAACTGGAAGTCTTGGAATGGGACTGACAGTTGCTGTTGGTAGAGCACTAGCAAATCCTGATCGTAATGTTTATTGTATGATCTCTGATGGTGAGTGTGCAGAAGGATCTATTTGGGAAGCATTAAGGTTTGCATATGAAAAAAATGTTCACAATCTTAAGATTTATGTGAATGCAAATGGATGGGCTGCTTATGATGCTGTAGATTTAGATTACCTTGAGGATAGAATTAAAGCATTTAATCCTTATGTGAACTTTGTAAGAACTACAGTTGAGCATCATGGACTTGAAGGACTACATGCTCACTATACTAATTTTACAGAAGAACAATATAAATCTGCCTTGGAGGTTCTATGAGAAGGACATTTAGAGATCAATTAACTATTGAGATGAGAGAGAATCCTAAAATTTCTCTTTTAGTTGGTGATGTTGGATATGGATTGTTTGATGATCTTAGGAAAGAGTTTCCTCATAGAGTTATTAATCCTGGAGCATCTGAGCAATTGATGATCGGAATGGCAGTCGGAATGGCAATGGAAGGAATTATTCCCGTTGTTTACTCTATTACTCCTTTTGTTCTATATCGCCCATTTGAGTTCATTCGTAATTATGTAAATCACGAAAACATTCCAGTAAAACTTGTTGGAAGTGGAAGAAATGATGACTACGGTGTTTGTGGATTTTCTCATTATGCTTGCGAAGATATGCAAGTATTATCAATCTTTCCGAACATCAAAACTTTCATTCCAAATACAAAGGGTGATGTAAATGTAAAAGAATTCTTATATAACTCTTCTCCATCTTATATGAATTTGAGTAGATGAATATCTTATTTACAGGACATAGAGGATTTCTTGGAAGAGAATTAATTCCATATCTTTCTGAAAATCATAATGTTTACTATTCAGAAATTGATTATACTAAGAGAGATCAGATTGATTTATTTCTGAGTGAGACAAAAATTGATTTTATTCTTCATGCTGCCATCAAAGGTGGACGTAGAGTAAGGCAAGATATATCAGATGATTTCTACATCAATATGATGATGTTTGAAAATCTTGCTTCTCTAGAAATACCGATGATTAATTTTTGTAGTGGAGCTGCTTTTGGTAGACAAAAAGATATTTTTCTATCGGAAGAAATAGAAGTTGGTGATAGAATCCCTGAAGACTTTTATGGATTCGCTAAGTGTTTAATCACACAAAGATGTCGTCAATTAGAACATGTTTATAATCTGAGATTTTTTAATGTATTCGGACCAAAAACTCCTGACAATATGTTCACCACAGTCAACATAAAAAATTACATTCATAAAAGAGAGATTGTAATTTTTAAAGATAAGTTTATGGACTTCTTTGGAATTGAAGATACTAAAAAAGTTTTAGATCTTTACCTGAGTAATAATGATCTTCCAAAAGAAGTTAATCTGGTATATGAAAATAAAACAAAATTATCAGATGTTGCAAACTTAATCAATAATCTTTCTACTCATAAAGTTAATATTGATGTATTGGAAAGTGGAAATGATAATTCGTATTGTGGTTCTGGATTGATCTTAAAATCACTTGGATTAAATCTTAATGAGTTAGATAAAGAAATTAGAAATTGTTATGAAAATTTTTGTCAACGGAACATTTGATATTCTTCATCGTGGACATCTTGAACTTCTAAACTTTGCAAAAGGTTTAGGAGATTTTTTAATGGTTGGTATTGATACTGATGATAGAGTAAAGGAAAAGAAAGGTATTGCAAGACCAATACATAATCAAGAAGAAAGAAAATTTTTTCTTGAAAATTTAAAACCAGTAGATGAAGTAAAATTCTTCTCTAGTGACAAAGAACTAGAGGAATTGATAAAATCTTTTCAGCCTGATATAATGGTTGTAGGATCTGATTGGAAAGGAAAATCAGTTATAGGATCTTATTATGCTTCTAAACTTATATTTTTCGATAGGATAGGTGATTATGCCACAACAAAAATCATACAAGATATTATTGATAGGAGATAGTTGTATAGATGAATATGTTTATGGATCTTGTGAAAGATTAAATCCAGAAGCGCCTGTTCCTATTCTAAAATATGGAAGAAAAGAAACACGTAAAGGTATGGCATGGAACGTGAGAGAAAATCTCAGAGCGTTTGGATTGGAAGTTTATATGATTACCAATCAAGAAAATATTATTAAAACAAGATATATTGATGAGAGATATAATCATCAAATTTTAAGAGTAGATACTGAAGATCCATTAAAACCTATGAATTATGATTTGCCTGATGAAAAATTTGATGCTCTTGTAATATCCGATTATGATAAAGGATTCATAACACCGGATAGATTATTTCATCTAGTCTTTAATTCAAGAATACCTGTTTTTGTTGATAGTAAGAAAACATATTTGCCAGAATCAAATTGTTTTATAAAAATTAATGAAAGTGAATCAAAACTTTTAAGAAGTAAACACGACAATCTTATCATTACAAAAGGATCTGGTGGAGCAGAATTTGATGGAGTAACTTATCCTGGAGAGAAAGTTAGTGTTTTTGATGTAGTTGGTGCAGGAGATACTTTTCTTGCATCTCTTGTTTATTTTTATCTAGTTCATGGTACAATAGAAAAGGCAATTCCTTTTGCAAATAAAGCAGCATCCATTGCTGTTCAGAATTTTGGAACTTATGTTTTAACTCAGGAAGATATAAATGAAATATGTGATTGATATTGATGGAACTATTTGCGATAAATTAGAACATCAAGAATATGAAAGTTCAGTTCCAAAAAGAGATAGAATTTTAGCAATTAATAAATTATACGATGAAGGTCATTACATAGTTTATCTTACTGCAAGAGGTATGGGAAGATATAGTAATGATTCAAAATTAGCAGAGGCACATTTTAGATATATTACTGAGTTGCAACTTAAAGAATGGGGATGTAAATATCACAAATTATTTCTTGGCAAACCTTCGGGAGATGTCTATATAGATGACAAAGGAATGAATGCGAATGACTTCTTCAATTAATTATGTTCCCAAAGGATGGGGTTATGAAAAATGGATTGTGAATAAAAAAGAATATTGCGGAAAACTTCTTTTCATTCAAAAAGGAAAAAAGTGTTCTTGGCATTATCATAAGTTAAAGGATGAAACCTTTTATTTACAGTCTGGAAAAATAATGTTATATTATTCTGATAGTGATGATTTTTCTTCTGCAAAGGAATTGGTATTAAATCCAGGAGATAAGTTTTATGTTTATCCTGGACTGAGACATCAAATGTTCGCTCTAGAAGATAGTGATCTTTTTGAGTTTTCTACAGAGCATTTTGATGAAGATAGTTATCGTGTAATTAAAGGAGATTGAAATGAGTTTTGAAATTCGATTGATGGAAGGAATGCATAGAGGATTCCTTTCAAATTATCTTACTATTTTGACTAGTTTTAGAACTCTAGAAAAGAAAGGAGTTGATCTAAATCAAGTTTGTGTTTCTCCATCCATGTTCATGCTCTATGGGAATCCTTCTAATTGGTTTAAGGAGTCCAAAGTTTCTGATGATGCATTGAAAGAATTCAATGCTCAAGATGGATGGGATTGTGATTATCCTTGGGCATCTTTTAAAGATTTTGATTTGAGTGAGTATAGGAAATATATTCCATATAATAACAGGATGCAATCAATTATTGATGCAATTCCTTCGGAGAAATATGCAAATGCTTTAGGTGTCCATTATCGTGGAACTGATGGTGTTGGGCATACTGAATTTGTTGCAATTGAAAATTATTTAAAGGCAGCAAAAGAAGAATTTGACTCTGGAAGTTATGATTGTATCTTTCTGACTACAGATCAAACAAATGTGATTGATGAATTTAAAAATTATTTTCCAAATATTACAATTCATCATTATGATCATCAACGTACAATGAGCACTGCTGGATTGCATTATTCCATTCAGGCACAACCAAATAGTCCAGAAAGAATTTTGGCTGGTGATGAAGTTTTGATTGATGCAACTACTTTGTCAATGTGCAAAACTATTATTGGTAAGTCTTCTAATATTACTAACTATGCACGTATTTTAAATCCTTATGTGGAAATTTTATATCAGGATCTGCATAGTAAGAATGATCATGGAGATCATGCAGACTTTAATAGTAGAGGATATTTGGAAAGATTTCCTCAGATCAGAGTAAAAGATATTCAACCGTTTATCTTCAACTGGAATCGTCAATTTGAAAAGACTTGTGCCATTGAAGATGCACTTAAAGAAATTTTTGACGACGTAACAGTAATCAATAGTGACGACAACAATACTAGAGAAGGTTGGATTAACCTAGGAGATTCTGCATATTTTACGTCACAGTTTACTAAAGCGTTAGAACTCTTCAAGAGTGATAAAAAAGTTCTTCTTCATGTTCAAGGAGATACTGAATATACTGACTGGAAAGGTTTAGTAAATGATGCAAGAAAGTATTACAATCTTTATGAGTGGGGAGTCTATGCTCCAGATGTGACTAATGTTTGGTATACTCCAGATCAAACAGATATTGATGGATTGCAATCAGAAGATTCTAATATTAAAATGGTTGCTTGCACTGATGAAACAGTTTGGTTTATTCATAGAGATGTAATTAATGATTTTTATAAGAGAGATCTTCTCAAAATTATGACTCCAGAAACAATGAAAATGGGATGGGGTTGGGATCTTGTGATGAATGGAATTTCATTTATTATGCAAAGACCTGTAATTAGAGATTATGATCACCAAATTCAACATGCAAAAGGAACAAATTATAACAAAGAAACTGCGGGACAAGAGATGGCAAATCTTTGGAACAGTCTTCCTGAAGATTTGAAGGAATGCATTTCTTATATTAAAGGTGATAGAGAAAAACTAGTAAAGTATTTTAAATGATGGACAAGAACAAATCAGTATACAAGCTTAAAAATATTCCTCATATTTACTGGTTGAATCTTGATGCCGATACTCATCGTCGTGAGTATATGGAAAATCAGTTTAAGTATTGGGAAATTGAAAATCATACTCGTATTTCTGGATATGATGGTAGAGAGGATGATGTTTCCAATCATCTTAAAGGAAGAATTCCTGATAATGTAAGTCAAAATGAATTGGGATGTTGCATGTCGCATTTAAAAGCGATTAAACATTTCTATGAGAACAGTACAGATGATTATTGCCTCATTCTTGAAGATGATGTAAATTTCGATATAGTAAGATACTGGAATTTTACCTGGGATGATTTTTTTGCTGAAGTTCCTTATGATTGGGACTGTGTTCAATTAACTACTATTTGTACTGGTGATATTCATGTTAAGTTGCATTTGAAGTTTATTAATGATTTTTCTGCAGCAATTTATTTGATTAGTCGCCATCATGCTGCAAAAATGATGAAGCATCATGTTCGTGGAGATAAGTATAAACTTGATAATGGAGTAAAACCGAGAGCAGTATCAGAGGATACTATTTTAGAAACTGGTAAAACTTATACCATTCCTTTGTTCCTTTATAACCTTGAAATGGGTTCTGCAATTCATCCAGAACATTTGCATGTATTTCATAAAGGTCCTCATGATGCATTATTAAATTATTGGCAACAACAAGGAGCACAAATTGACATTAAAGATTTTATGAATTATGATCCTTACTTGGGCAGAATAACTGAAAACTCATCTGCGCAGAAAAATGCTTGACATGATCACAAAGAAAATGTTAAGATAAATACCGTGAAGTGACAGTGCCTCAACTACTTGCATAGTCACACATTATGTCCTATAGAACAAAAAACAAATTTTTATGAAACTCAAACAACTGATGCTTGCACCTGTTGCTCTGGGAATGGTTGCTCCTGTTGCTGCGAATGCTGCAGAACTGAATATGGTAGCAGTCAACCA
>JACCDX011096867.1_pt1 | contig 14951 bp, 20 predicted proteins | sample 7449681 | NCBI WGS metagenome assembly JACCDX01 (sample SAMN15323450, study PRJNA562643) | freshwater metagenome | isolation source: river surface water | place: USA:Blue River Watershed | collected 2017-08-18
GACCGATGGGCGCGGGTCACCTCGCCATACTGTCCCACGCGGCCCGGAATGGAGCTCACGGTGGGCAGTGGGGGCAGGGTGTCCTGGACTTTGGACAGTGGGCGCTGCAGATTCGTCAGGGCGTTGGAGGCCTCCACCAGTGCCACGGGAACGGAGGTCATACCCGTCGCCCACATTTTTTTTCAGTATGCTGTCCCCCGGCATCCTCGAAGGTGTCCTGAAGCAGGTGGACCTCGCCACGCTCGCCCGCGCGGAGGCCACCTGTTCCGCCATCCGGCAGATCGCGCAATCGATCACCATCGATTGCACGATCGACTGGTCGCCCGAGTGCCCAGAGTACCCAGAGGCATGCACGGCCAACTACATGGGATTTATTCGCTGGATGCGACGGCACGCCCGCCAGTTCCGGTCCGTCACGATCACCACCGATGACCCCGACTTGGCCAACGGCGTGGGCGTGGCGCTTGCCGATGCCTCCCGTCTCCACACCCTGGTGATCCACGCCGCCTCCTACTCGTTCACCGGACACTGGGGCATGGTGGCCGCGATGGCGTGCGGGGCCACGGCCGTTCCCCCGCTGCGGATCCTGCGTCTGGACCGCGGCACCGCCAGCACCGACTTCCTCGAGGCCTTTGCCCCCACGCTACGGACCCTGGAGATCACCGCGTCCTGCGCCGACCAGGCCCGGGGCATCCTGTCGCTCGACCTCCCGCACCTCGAAGATCTCAACGTGGGCATGGGGTTCCCGGCCGTCGTCGCTCTGGATTCGACCTTCACCATGCCCGGCTTCCCCAAGCTCCGGCACCTTGCGCTCAAGAACATCATTTTCGGCCAGTGCGCCGCCCATCTCACCCTGCCGGCCGACGGGCTCGAGACTCTGCACCTCTTCCGGTGTGGCAACCTGGAGCGGGCCGGGTTCCGGGGCCTGCGCGTGCTGGTCAGCCTGTCCGTTGGATGGATGGACTTCCCCGCATGCCTGGACGTCAGCGACCTGTCGGAGCTCACCCTCTTTTTGGGCGCCGGTCGCGGCGTGCCCTCACACATCACGTTTCCCAACCTCACGCGCTTCAACGCCGAACACTGCGACATCACGATGCGGCCCGCCCAGGTGCCCAAGATGTGGTCGGTCGCGCTGGGGACGGGATGTCACGGCGACACCGGCTGGCTTCTCGATGTCTCCCGCCTCTTTCACTTAAGGCGACAGGTGACCGCCTTCACGTAAGGTTCACGTACGGTATGCGGTTTTCTGTGGCCACGGCGCCGGCGCTCCTTCCCGCGCCCCCGCGGTTCACGCCGCCGCCCACCGTGGGGTTTGGCGACTATTGCTTTCGCGCCGTCTGTGTGCTCGTGGACGCCAATGACGAGCCCACCGGCAAGATCTCGGGGTACGACCGCAGCGTGCAGATCGCCGACGAGGTGGAAAACGCCTGTAAGCTGCACACGCGGGGGCGCCACGGGACGCGCTGTCTTCCGCCCGAACTGACGCTGCTGCCTGCGAGCCCCCGAGAGTGCAGCGGCCAAGTGTACTTTGACTTTGACAACCGAACCAAGAACAAAAAAATCTGATGTGGGAGCATGAGCAACGCGCTCCTGTGCTCCTCGATCAGCTGCGGCGTCTCAGTGTGTCTTGTCGTGGCGGGGCTGTTGGTGTCCAAAAAGAGCGTGTGTAAGAAATACCCGAAATTTCCACTGTTGTGCACCCAGAAGAAGCACCACACCACGGGCGGGGGCGGCAAGGCCATCGGGTCGGCGGCGATTGGGAGCTCGGGCAAGGCCAACGTCACCACCTTTGGCCAAGACCTCGGGGACGACAACGGCCAGGGCTTCACGGGCATCGATCTGCACAAGTTCGGCAACGCCAAGTACACCTTCAACAACAAGCCGGTGTACCCGATCGCGGTCTACATGGGCCACGGCGCGGCGTTCCTGTGGAAAGTCCTCGAGGTGCGCGCCAAGGGGTTGCCGCCCTTTTACGGGGTCGTGGTCGACCTGTGCGACTCGGGCCAGGAGGTGTGCCGCCGCAACCAGGCCTACAACGGCCTCAACTTTCTCATCGACATTCATTACACGGCCTGGAAACCACTGGGCCTGTCGGATGCGCAGGGCAAAGGGTACCTGTCGACGGGCGAGTACACGGTCGTGGGCCAGGTCAAGCCCGGCGAGATCCCCGCCTCCCTGTACATCCCCGGCGTGGCCGCCAAGACCGATTCCATGGTGTGTTCCTGCACGGGCGGGTGCACCGTCAAAGAGGCCAAGTGGGGCGAGTACGGCTCGTGCTGAAAATTTTTTTGGTTGTGAGCAACTATGCACCGAGATCACAAGGTTGTTCTGACCGTGTTCGCGGGCCGCCGTGACCGCATGGCGCTTCTGCTCAAACACACCGACCGCCTGATCGCCGATGGGCTGCTCGACGAGGTCCACCTGTGGGACTACTGCCGCGCCCGCGACGACCGCGCCTGGCTTCATTCCCTGCCCTCCACGCCCCTGGTGGCGCACGAGCACACTTACGGTCCCCCAGAAGCCGTATCAGAGTCGACCTACGCCTTCCGGGTGCACGGGGCTGCCTCCGACGTCCACGTGCTGCTGGTGACCCCCGACGGCACCGAGTACGAGCTGGTCCTGGGCGGCTGGAGCAACACCCGCTCCGTCCTTCGCCGGGGCCGCCAGGGCGAGGAGCTGGCCAGGAATGAGACCATTCGCCTCGACACCAAGGGGTGGACCGACGTGGCGCTGGCCTGGGTCGACGGTGAATTGCGGGTGCAGGTCGGGACGAAAAACTGGGTCGCACCGTTTGAGGACGCGGTGGCCTCGATTCGCCACGCCGCCTGGGACCATCCGGTGGTGTACGATCGTCCCGCCGCCTACCGCCTGGCCCTGCCCCACACGCCCACAAAATGGAATTCGTACTACCGGCACTACCATGCATTCGCAGACACTCTGTACGCCAACACCATCCTCATCAAGTGCGACGACGATATGGTGCACCTGGGCTCCTCGGAGGCCTTCCGCGCCTTCCTGGACTTCCGGCTGGATCACCCCGAGTACTCGCTGGTCTTCCCCAACATCATCAACAACGGCGCCGCGGCCTTCCTGCAGAAGCAGCACCACGGCCTGCTGCAGAACGTCGATCTCGAGGATACCATGCCCACCACGTGCGGCCGCCTGTGGGAATCCGGGCACCGCGCGCGCCAGGTGCATGACGAATTCCTCGCCAACCCCGCGGCCTTTGCGTACGACGGGCACCACGAGATTCCTGCGCGCCATCGGGTCAGCATCAACATGTTTGCGGTGCTGCCGTCGACCCTGGCCACGCGGCGCTTTGGCACTGCGGGCGATGACGACGAGGCGGCCCTCACCGAGAACGAGGGTGTCAAGGCCATCTTTAATGGGTTTACGGCGGCGCACCTGTCCTTCTACTCCCAGGAGCGCTCCGTCGGGTCCAAAGACCTGCTGGGTACATACGCGGCCCTGGCGGATCCCACGGTTCCGGCGGCTCCCACACCCCCTCGCCCCGTCCGTCGTCCCCGTCTCCTGAAGAAGGTTGTCGAGCCTGTCGCGGAGCCTACTGAGGCTGTTGCCGGTGAGCCTGCTCCTCTTGAGGCTGTTGCTGAGGTGGCTGCCGAAGAGCCTGCTGCTGAGGCGGATGTCCAAGAGCATGTCGAAGAGCCTGTCCAAGAGCCTGTTGCTGCGGTGGCTGTCCAAGAGCCTGTTGCTGCGGTGGCTGTCCAAGAGCCTGTTGCTGCGGTGGCTGCTGAGGAGCCGGTCCAAGAGCCTGCTCCTACTGAGGCTGTTGCTGAGGCAGCTGCCGAGGAGCCCGCTGCCGAAGAGCCTGTTGCTGGGGTGGCTGCTGGGGTGGCCGCTGCGGTGGCTGCGGAGCCTTCTGTCGCGGAACCTGCCCCTGTCAAAAAACGCCGTGGCCGTGCGCCCAAGAAGACCGTCGCTGTGATCTAGCGTCAAAAACAAAATATGTACGGTCGTACAGGCATGTGCTCGGTGGTCGTGAACAGCTCGGTGGTCGTGAACAGCTCGGTGGTCGTGAACAGCTCGGTGGTCGTGAACAGCTGTGCAGCGTATTACAAGGTCACCGTGCCTCCCCTGTTGCGGTCTTTAAAAGACGCGCACGTCCCCAGCGATGCCATTGTTGTGGTTGTCGGCGATTGTGATTCGAACGAGGAAAGAACACTCGACGGTATCGCGCACGTCTTTCGACGCTACGCCAACATGGACAACAATGGCCTCATGTGGATCACCCAAGAACATCCTTCCCTCAAACCCTGGATCATCTACCTCCACGACACGTCTTTGGTGTCCACGGACTTTTGGAAGACGTCGTTGGACATCATCCAGAATCCGGATTTCTCGAGCGCGGCGTGCATCCGCCTGTACGGCCAGCACTCCATGGGCATGGGGTTTTACACGCGGCAGTGGCTGTACAGCGACCGCGTGACGACCTACATGAAATCTCTGCTAAATGAAGACCGGACACGGCGGCAGGAACTCAAGACCAACCTTGATGTGCTGGAGGACACGCTGTTCAAGTATGCCATCTCCTGTGGCGACGGCTGCGTCACCCTGCCGAACGCGTACGTGGTCGTTGACCAGAACAGGAGGATGTACGGCACCGACACGCCGAGGATCGTCGAATACTATGAATTTCCTGGCATTTACAAGATCAAAGCGAACTGGTGCCTCCCTGTCTTTGTCAAATTGTAGACAGGCGGTAGACGACAACGAGTGCCACCAGCGCCGCCACCGCGCTCACACTCATCAGCAGCACCAGCAGCCATGTCCGGCGCGTTCGGGCTGGGCACAGGGTGGAGGCAGGAGCGGACGGCAGGTACTTGTGGTAGAGGCGGTGGTCCCCTGTGCCGGGAAGCGTTTTGAAGACCGCAAAGCCGACGTCGCCTTCCATGGAGTTCGGCAGGGTTTCCACGCGGAGGCCACGCGCGACCGCCAGGGCGGGAATGTAGGCCTCGCAGTGTCCCGACGACCGGCCCATGTGCTCGGCGACCGCCCGAAGCATCGCGGCCGAATACCGCGTGACCGGGAAAAAGCAGGCCATGCGGTCCCGCATCGGCACGGCGGCCAACTCGCCTTCAATGGATGGCCACCACGCCCAGTCCTTGTTTTTTTCAGAATACCGGCGCACCTGAAAGCCCATGAAATCCGCCGTCGACGTGCATGTGGCAAGGCACTGGCCAATATCACCGTCGCAGCCGACGTCCGACTCAATCATCCACACATACTCGGCCCCGATGTGCTGCAGCATCGCGATCGGGTACTCGGCGTTGTGCCAGTTGCTCACGTGAAAGGGGTTGGCCTGGCGGCAGGCGTCCTCGGTGTACACAAGCACGCGGGGCAGGGGCGGCGGCGGGGTTTTGGTGGCGTCAAACAGCACCCAGAGCCGGTGGTGGCCCAGCGACTGGCCCCAGCGCTTGACCATGGCGCGAAGGTCTCGAGTGTCCTCGTGCGCTCGGATGGCCACGGCCCAGTCCATTCTAGCTCATGGCCACATTTTTTAGGTCGCTTCGGCGATATCAGGTCACAAAGTCCCCGAGGAGAAACGAGCAGTGCTGGAGCATGGCCTCGCGGTAGGCCGCCACGAAGCCGTCGCCGGGGGTCAGGCGGTTGCTCGACCACGCCGCCGGGTCCACGCTCCGCACGATCTCGACGTCCTCGTACAGGGGCAGCTCGTCAATCAGCTTGAACAGAAAATCCGTCAGCCAGGGCAGCCACGTCGCCGTCGCGCGGGCGATGCGCAAGTTCAACTCGCACCGCCCGGCGTCCAGGGGGGTCAGCGAAAACCATAGGAGCAGGGGTGGGATCGCCTTGCCGGTGCGCGTGTCCTGGAACTTGAACCGCAGGGAGGTCGTGAAGGGAATGTGGTACTCATTGTCGATCGTCAGCTCAAAATTGGGGCCCGTGTACTCGTAGGTCGCGTGGCCGTGGGTGCCGCGCCGGTGGATGGTGACGTTGGGGTCGCCCTCCACCAGCGCGAATCGGTGCACGCTCGCGAGGTGCTGCCAATCCAGCGTGTTCTCCGTCATCAGCACCGGGTTGACAGGCACGGTCTTGCTGTACTCGATGACGCGGTAGGCTGGATCCGAAAACTCGGGGTAGGTGGGCGGCTCGGTCTTCTCTGCCGACTGGCCACCGAGCGCGCTGTCTACCCACACCAGGCCGGCGTCCTCGGCGGTGGGCACAAAGCGGTCGGCATGGGCTTTGGGGCCGATGGGGTGCGCGTGGTAGGCGCAGACCACGCACTGGCCGCGGACGGTCCCTCGGTGGAGGGCGGCGCCACGGTGGGGGCACGCGTCGTGAGCCACGTACAGCGCCTGGTCCTCGCCGACGTAGGTGACCAGGGGGCGGCTCGCGACGGTGCGTGGCGCGGGTTTGGGGTGCATTCGTTTGGCAAAATCCAACAGGATCCACGTTTGTTGTTGTTTGGTGATGGGCTTGGACTGCATCGAGTACTTGTGACGGAGGATTTTTTTTGACCGCTTTTACCCGATCATTTCGTTGTAATGCGCGCAATGGCCCGGCGCAGACCGCGGTTCAGCTGGTCGATTTCGCGCGGCGTTACGCGCTCTGTCCGTCCTGTGAGAGAGCGCTGTCGGAGGAGCGTGCCAGCCTTGGGGTAACTTTTTTCGACTACGGTGTTGACCCGGCGGGCACGGATGGTTTTACATGCGTGCTCCTGATTTTCTTTCATGGTGCGAAGCGCGTTCCGTTCCACCCCCGTGGCCACGGCGTTACCGAACAGGACGCGGATGACCTCGAGCATCTCGGGAAAGGCGACCGACTGGCTGGGGGTGAGAGTCTGGATCGCTCGGATGGCCTCGGCATTGGTGAACGGTCGGTCGCACCAGTGCCGCTCGCCAAGAAGCGCATACCTGAGCATGATGTGACTATTGACGTGCATCCAAGGGTTGGGATTCGCTGACTTTCGGACATGGAAGCCCACATCGGCGGCCATTGGTTCGGGCCGGAAACTGTCAGTGTCGGTCCACCATATATTCACCGACGGAATTGACATGTACATGCTCGTGAGATCGTACAAAATGCCATCGTCCCTGATGGTGCCGGATATGTGGATCTGCATGCGCGACGGTTTGTGCATGACAATCAGTTCATAGTCGTACATATCATCGTCGCGGCGAAGGTTTGTTGTAAACAGGGCCCTGTGTTTTCTGGCCATTTTTCGAAATTTGTTGACGGGCCATGCCTCGTCCCGGGCCTGTCTCATGAACTGCTGCATCGCTTTCACCCGGGGTCCGAAAAAGTCCAGGAGCGGTTTCACTGGTCGGCTGTGGAGCTCGGCGCGGGCGGCGTGGCGGACCCCCTTGGACACCGCCGACATCTGGGCCAACGAGCGGGCGTTCAGGTACTTGGAGACGGCGTTGCTGGCGTTCGCCAGTGTGGTCCCTGGGCGTTGGCGCTTCGGAGCCCGCTGCTGAGGCGAGACGGATCGCTGGCGCTTCATTGTTCTATTCGTACGAAACATTTTTTACATTTCATTCGGGCCGCTGCCGTTTCTTTGACATGTGATGCACCGGCATGGACTCGTCTTCAAACTCAAAGTTCCACCGCGACTTCGCACCGCACATGCCGCACCACGCATCGTCCAAATCCAACGCCGGTAACAGGAGTGTCGGCGAATCGTGACGATAATCGCCAATTATTGCGTCCACAATCGCCGCGCGGGTTGCCTCATCCAGATCTCGAGACGCACGTGAAGACCATACGGCGGCGTCGTAGGAGTCGTTCCAGTAATGATCGCCGACAATTCGGACGGATTCCAGGACCACGCGGCCATCGCGATGCTCGCGGGTCACCGCCGTGGCCACAAACATGGTTTTGCCCTTCTTGGCCATATAGGTCTTCAGCATGGGCGGATCATAGCACCGGACGCTCTTGACGTCACCGTGCACGAGCAACAGGGCCTCGCGGATACTGGATGATGGCACCGCGGCTCCAACGGGATCCAAGTCGCGGCCACTATCTGCCAGGCCGACCGACCACCACACAGCGCCCGTCTTGATCACCCACCACGGCCTCTCCTGCCCGGGGAGCATGCACATGGCCGCTTGACACGAATGCTTGACGCGACGCATTTTTAAATACAATTATGAAGACACGCTCAGCGAGGCGCACTCTCAGATCATTCAAGTGTCGCGCCTTTTTTCAGCGCGCCTTTTTCACACTCTTTGAAAACATGGAGTGGTGAAAAAAGCCGCATTCCGCCTAGCGTCCTGTACCCTCAGGCCTCCAAAACCCAAAAGCCTGCATGACGCATCGCCTGTTCCTTTTCGTTGCCTTTCATGTAGTTGTAATGCATCATCACAGCCTCTGCAGGGATGGCGTCCTTGTACACGCCGTTGGGGAAGAGGGATCGCGGGAGGATGGCGCACCGCATGCGAGCCAGTCGGGCAAACCAGTTGATGTAGTCTTGGTCGCTGTCCCAGCCCTGGGGGAAGCTCAGCGCCGGCGGGGGCTCGCGCACCATGGTCACCACATTGGGCGTGCGGCGAATCACCATGATGCCCGAACACATCCAGCACGCCCCCGGACCCCGGCACGCCCGCGGTTCAGGCTCGTCGCACTGGGCCGCGATCTCGACGTCGTCCGCGTGCATCCGCTCGGCAATATCGGCGATGATCGCACAGGGGTCGCGCACCGGCACCACGTCGCCGTCGACCCAGACAACCACTGTGTTTGTGAGCAACGCATCAGAAATCGCGGTCAGCTTGCGCATGCTCACCTCCCGGAATTCCGCGGTGCCGTAGATGCACTGCGCGGGGTCGGCGGGGGCGGCCAGCAGGGGCACCGACGGCACGCGCAGTTCTTCGAGGGCGTCGTGGGCCCCGGCATCCAGGCAGTAGACCCGCAGCATGATGCCGTAGCGCAGAAACAGGCGGTAGGCGTTGGCGGTCAGGCGCGCATAGCCCTCGGTGGCCCCGGTGATGAAGGTTGGCACCATCCTCCTCGTGTCTCACACACACTATTTTTGGCCCAATTAACCGACTGGCAGCACGTCACACGGCTGACACTGGATTCAACTGGATTCCTCTGGATGCTCATGCGCACCCGCTCTCGGGTCCTTAAGTTCACCCGACCGTCGGCACGTGGCTCACGCGCATCGTGGCCGGATCATACCGCACGCGAATGCGGTCGTGGCGCCAATCCCTGGGCACCACCAGGTTGGCCGGGGTCGGGACGATGACGGCGTGGGGGTGGCGCGCCCGCAACCATTCCACGCTCGCGCCCAGCTGTTCGCCCACCAGCGTCTTCCACTCGGCCGGCGGCGGGTTGGGGGGCGCGCCGAGACACAGGCCCGCCGGCGCCAGAAAGCACGCCTCCCGAGGGCCCGAAATCTCGGGGGAGGATGTCACGTGCGGGGCGGGGGTCACCACCAGACCGGAACGCGCATCGTACACGATCCGTATAATATCCGGGTCCGCGGGCGTCTGGTACAGCATGTCAAAGGGATCCAGGACCACCCTTTTTCCCGGATGGAAGTGTTTCAGGATGAGGGTCGCCAGCCACGCCGGACGGCCCACGAGCTCCGGCCACACAAACTTGTTGATCTTCGCACATTCTTCTAGGTTCCAGGTGCACTTGGGACACTCGGCCTGGGCGCACACCCCCGTCTGGTAGCACGTGTCGCAGTCCACCTCACAGTCCCAGCCCAGGGTGTTTGTGGCCAGCTGGAGAAGCCAGGCGGTCGTCCCGGCGCACAGGGTCTCGGCCACCGACGCCCGCGCCAGGGCCACGATCAGGCGCGTGCGCAGGCGGGCGGGCGTGTCGCGGCTGGGGCACGCGGGGCCCACCACCAGGCGGCCCTGCACAAATACCATGGTCCCCCGCTTGGGCGAGCTCTGGACCGAGCCGTTCCAGGCCATGAGCACGTGGGCCGCGCGCCGGTCCCCTGACGCCCGCACAGCCTCCATGAGCTGGGCGAGATGCTGTCGAATACTCTCTGTGACAGCCTCCATTACATCGGGGGTGTAAAAAAATTACATCGGGCCTTCCGTGCACGCGGCGGCCAGTTGGGAGGCCACATCGCGGTGAAAACACGAGCGGAGCAGGTTCACCATGTCGGGCAGGCGCGTCTCCTTCTCACGATGGATCGAGGCATTGACCTTGACCAGATCCATCGCGTGCCACCACACGCGCTCCTCGGGATCCAGCCGCAGCCGCATGCGCACGGTGGTCCGCGGGGTCTCGAGCGCCACGCCAACCACGTCGTGTCGCCGCCAGCTGTTTGCGAGACAATACCCGACCGACGTCGCCACCCGCATGGTGTCGGTCATGGTGGATTCCAGCACGACCGCGATGGCCCGCCGGTTGCCTTGGTAGTAGACGTAGGACCACATCCCGGGCGGTGTCAGCGCGTCCACGGCGGCCTTGATCTCGTTCCGGTCGCCTTCAGGTCGAAGCCCATTGATCACCGCGGCGTGTTCCGCCAGGCGCGCGCGGCACCATGTCGTGGCTTCCTCCTGGCGTTCGCTGCTCACAGCCCGGGCGGTCGCCGGCAGACCCGCCTTGGCCGCGGCGCCCAGTCTCGCCAGCGATCGGGCATCCAGGTGATCGGCGATGCTGTGCTGCACATGCACGGGAAGATCATTCATTTTTGAAATAGCGTCCACTGCAGGTACTCGTCCCTTTGTTTGAATTTCGCGAGCTCCTCCCGGATGGTGTCGTGTTCCTTGCAGGCGCGCTTTTTGGCGTGGCGCTCGGCGGTCTCGCACCGCACGCGCGCGGCCTGTTCAGACCTTCGCAACTGCGTCAGAGCACGTTGAAGGTCCGCGTGGAGCCGCGGCAGGTTCTTGAGGTTCTTGGCCAACAATGCGCGATCAACCTCTTGGAGCAGAGTCATGATTTACTTACACAAAGAAAATTCACAGCGAATGAAGAATCGACGCCACATGGTTGGCCACATCATCATTGAAACACACACGGACCAGCGCAGGCACATCCTGGATGCATTCATGCTCCAAGAAATGGGAGCGACGATCGATGGGCTTGTCGGGCTGGGCGTGCGGCACAGGACGCCAGGCCGCGCGCACCTGACTCCAGTCCAGGGGCACGGACGGGTCGTATTCCACGGCCCACGACACATCCAAGGAGGGTGTGATCAGCCGAATCCGCATCGCCCCAACACGCTCCCACCCCCAGGCCTCATCGCGACCAAAGTAGATACTCGCCACCAAATAGACGGTCTCATGCGTGCCCTCCAGCAGCGGCGGCATCGAGGCAGTCATGATCACACGCAATTGGGCGTACCGATGTTGATTGTTGCCTGTGGGACACAGCAACCCGTCTGGACGGACCGTCACCTCGTCAAACGCTTCGCCAGCCGCCTTGAGGGCCGCTTGAAATGGGCCGATCTCGTCTTGCAGCGGCAAAAAGTCATCGCGGGGGGCGATGCCAGGGCGGAAGGCGTCACCGGACCACACCGCCTCCTGAAACCGGTTGTGGATGGCCTGAAACTCCTGCAATCGCGCCGTGCACCACGCCGTGACGGCCTCCTGGCGCTCCGCCATGAGACCGCGCGCGGCCTCGGCGATTCCAGGCTTGCCGATTGCGCCCAGGCGGGCCAGGGTGCGCGAGCCAAAGCCCTTGATGATGCGGTGGGACACGGTCGAGGGCAAGTCGTTGACGGTCGTCATTGTTGCAGAAAAATTAAAATGCACTGGCTGGCCGGGGGTGGAGACAAAAAGAAGCCCGCAACGCCGGCGCGCCAAAAACTCCGGGGCGCCAAAAATTCTGCTGAAAGCCGGTCTCAAAGCCGGTCCCCGCCCTCTCCTGCCTCACATTTTTAATTTTGCAAAAATGACGGTGCCAAACGGAACGATGCTTGTCAGCGGAACGATGCTTGTCAGCGGAACGATGCTTGTCAGCTTTGGCGATGCCCGCTTCCAAGACCATGTGCAGTTTGCCCGCGTTGTGAAAACCACGCCCGCGGGCACACTGCACATCCAACCTGTCGACGTCGTTCACGTGAGCTCGCGCCCGATCAATCACCTGGACACCGAGGTGGTCGCGACGTATGGCGCCGACCTGCCCGCGAAGACGGTCCTGGTCAAGCCCGTCGGAGACGCCTTTGGATTCGCGCACGCCCCGGGGACAGACCGGCGAGCGTATTTTGGAGGCGGTGTGCACTGGCACATCATGCAGGACGGGCTGTTTGCCAAGGCCGCGCGCGGGTCGGGCAAGTCTATCAATGACACCACCGTTGTGTATGTGCATGGTGCTGGCATGTAACACAATCTCTCACAGCAGGGTCACGTCGGGGAACTGGAGGCCGTACATGCTCTGGGCCTTGCGGAACGCGGCAATGTACACCACCCAGATCCAGACCATGACCATGGCGTTGGCGACCACGGCCGCGAGGGCCCCGCGCTTGCCGTACGAGGCCCCCAGCACAAAGGCGTTCGCCAGGGTCCACAGCACGCCCACGTAAATGTAGGACTTCATCGCGTCCGCGGCCGACTGGAGGGTCTCCTGGTCCTTGGAAAAGTTCTTCACCGAGTAGGACGACGACATCAGGACCGAGCCGATCGCAAACTGCTGGGCGCCGAGCATCATGGCCTTGCCCACCACCTTGAGCAGCGGGGCGGTCGCGTTGGACATTTCCTTGGAGCTGTCATTTTTATTTTTGCTTCTTGTAGGATGGCTTACGCGGTGATGGCCACATGCGCGCTCGCGGCCTGCGTCACCCTGGCGGGGCGTTCAGATGCCTACACAGACCCCCTCTCCATCTATGTGATTTCGCTGAAACGCCGCCCCGAACGGTTGGAAGCCACCCTCGCCCATCTTCGGGCCCCCGTGACTGTGGTGGACGCTGTGGACGGGCATTCGCTGGACATCTCGGCGCTCAAGACCACCCTCACAACCGGCGAAGTGGGCTGCTTCCTGAGCCACCTCAAGGCTCTCTCCCAGGTGGCCGCGGACCTGGAGACGGGCTCGGCGGACCTGGAGACGGGCTCAACGGACTGGGCCCTCGTCCTGGAAGATGATGCCCGGCTTCGCGTGTCCCTGGACACTATCCGCGACCTGCTTCGGGAGATTTCTGCCGACGTGGATATCGTGTGTCTCGGCGCCAACTACCTCCCGCCCCCCGCCCAGATGCGCCGCCTCTCGCCTCGACTGGTGGAGTTTGTGAATTACAGTCTGTGTGGGGCCCACGCCATGCTGGTGTCCCGTCGGGGGGCCCGGAAGGTCCTCGACGCGCCCAAAGATTTCAAAGTGGCCTACGACGTGTGGGTCGCCCAGACGGTCCGGGTCGCCGTCGCGGTCCCCAGCATGGCCGTGCCCGCCAACATCCAGGATTCGGAAACGCAAAAAACACGCTAACGCAACGTACGCGACAACGTCTCGGACACCGCCACGGCCCGCTGGCTGAAAATGTTGTTCATCACCGTCTCCGCGCGCACCTCGTCGCCCAGCGCGCTGGTCAGCTCCTTCAGGATGTGGCCCTTCTTCAGGGTCTCCACCTTCTTGGTCTGCTTGCGCACCAGGCGGCCGCCGTCGGGCAGCTGGCACACGTCAATGTCCATCTCCCGCATGCAGTCCAGGATCGTGGCCCCCAACGCCTCCTTGCGCTTTTTGACCTCGCGCAGCTCTTTCATGGTTTTTTGAATCTCATCGTGCAGCCCAATGTAGACCTTGACCGCCTCGCGAAACTCTTCCTCACGACTCTCGCTCATTGTGCCGCGAATACCCATTCCCCGACATGCAGGCCCTTAAGTGTTTGGTTTCATGCATGATGCACAGGAGTTGAAACAGTGTGCACGGTGCATGAAATCAAAGAAAATTTACCACCAGGGTGTCTTGGGCTTGGCGGCAGTCTTCTTCTTCTTGGAGGCGCGACGTTTGCGCACGCCGCCAGCGGGGCCGAACGCGGGTGCTTGGTACGCGGCCAGGTTGTTCTCGCGGTACATGCGCTGGCCGTGGGCGCGCCTCTTGCGGGACACGTACTTCTTGGCCGTGGGGCTCCAGACAATGTCACCAGAGCCCAGGCCGCCAGAGGTCTTCTTGAGGGTGCCGTGCTTCACGCGAGAGTACTGACTCATTGGTACTCTGGGCGCAGAGATTTTTTCGGGAGAGGCGCGGAAAAATCGGCCGAAAAAAAAGGGGGCTCCCCAGCATGACCTCTCCTCCCCAGTACTTCAAGACCGTGGACCTCGCCGCGGTGGCGCTCGAGCCCCTGGTCAAGGAGGGCCGCATCTACGTGGCCAAGTTCGCCGGGGGCCCCCTGTGCGTCCAGACCCCCGCCCTGACCGTGCGCTCCGTGGTCGAGGGCGCCGCGTGGATCGCCCCCACCGGCCCCTTCCGCGCCTTCCTCCACCAGGCTGAGGCCACCCTCAAGGACCTCGCCCGCGCCAACGCCGGCGACTGGAACATCTCCGAAGACCAGGTGGAGCGCTCCTTCAAGACCTTCTTCGACGCCGAGAAGGGCTTCAAGGTGCGCCTCCACCCCGACTTTGCGGCCTTTGGCGTCGACGGCGAAGACCTCGACGAAGACTCCACAGAGCTCCAGGGAGCCACCGCGCGCCTTCTTCTGGAACTGGACCGCGTCAGCGTGGGCAAGACCGAGATGGGCGCGCTCTGGCGACTGGCCCAGATCCGGCTCGCCGCCCCGCCCCCGCCCTGTCTGATCGATCTGGACGTCGAGGTGCCCGACGACGAAGACCTCGCGGGCCCCGACGGAAACGACGACGATTTTGTGTGATTTTTTTTCTTGGTCACCCCTAAAGCCGAATGGACCGGTCCCAGCTCCTAAAAATCCTCATCGGAGGCGTGGTCATCTGCATCGTCTTCAGGATCCTGTGCAAAAAGTCCCAATACTCGCAGGAAAAGTTCTCGATGTGGGCCGGTCCCCAAACCTGGGAGACCATCCCCCCCGGCGCGATGAACGTCACCCCCCGCCCCATCGCCACCGCCAC
>JACCDX010445376.1_pt1 | contig 14949 bp, 15 predicted proteins | sample 7449681 | NCBI WGS metagenome assembly JACCDX01 (sample SAMN15323450, study PRJNA562643) | freshwater metagenome | isolation source: river surface water | place: USA:Blue River Watershed | collected 2017-08-18
GACAGGTTTAGGCCTAGATATCTTTAACTTTGCGATCTATGCACTTGCCATTGCCAGTATTTTCACAGTGCTGCAAAGAATTCTTTTCGTCCGTAAACAACTCAAAAAATCATGAAATTCAAAAATGGTTTAGTAGATCTTGGTTACTGGGCTGGGTGGAATCTATTTGGCTTGTTTCCTGAAGTGGTAAACAGAAAAACTTTTAAATTTATTGCAGATGCAGTTTGGCGACTTAACACCAGGGGAACGCAACAACTTGCGCTCAATCTGAGTAGAGCTTTAAATGTCCCTTCTGATTCTGCGCCAATACGTGAACTTACTAGAACGAATTTAAGGAATTACTTTCGTTATTACGGTGAAGTCTTTCTACTGCCTCGATGGTCTGAGAAAAAAATAAATGAAAAAGTAGAGATTCGTAATCTTGCCCCCGTTCTAACTCAGGTTAGAAGCGGGGGAATAGTGCTTGCGCTTCCGCATTGTGGAAATTGGGATTTAGCTGGCGCTTGGGCGGCAAAGGAATTTGGTGCGCTAGGAACAGTTGCTGAAAGATTGCGTCCCGAAGGGGTCTTTCAAAAATTTCTTAAAATGCGTCAAGAAAAAGGCTTAACTGTTCACCCATTAACTGGTGCGGGAAGCCCATATGAATTCTTAAAGGATTGTTTAAACAGCGGTATGTCAATTGCGCTCTTGGGTGACCGTGATATTTCGGGTTCGGGCATGCTTGTAGATTTCTTTGGGCAGAAAGCTAAGTTACCTATCGGTCCTGCGATGTTGGCACTAGATACAAAAAAACCACTGTTTAGTTGTGCGACTTGGTATGAGGGTGAAAAATTAGTAATTCAGTTCGATGAGCAAATTAAGGTACCTAGTTATCCAGACAATTCACGCGATCTAATTAAAGTTGCCCAACAGTTAACAAATGAGTTGGCTCAAAGATTTGAAAGCCATATAAAAGTGCACCCAGAATCTTGGCATCAATTACAACCCATTTGGCCAGATCTGCGGGTGAATAGTTAATGAAAATTGGAATTGTCTGTCCTTACGCCTGGGATGTACCAGGCGGAGTTTCAGCGCACATTAATGATCTGGCTCATGCGCTAATAAAAATGGGACACGAAGTTAGTGTTTTAGCTCCAGCTGAGTCTGATGAAAATCTTCCTGATTTTGTTATATCGGCGGGTCAACCACGCGCCGTTAAGTACAACGGATCTGTTGCCAGATTAAGTTTTGGACCGGTCACCGCACGGAAAGTTTCTCGATGGATTGAAGAAGGACAATTCGATGTACTTCACGTACACGAACCACTTGCGCCAAGTTTGTCAGTGCTTGCTGTGTGGGCTGCAAAAGGTCCAATAGTGGCAACTTGGCATTCCAGTGTCGATAAGTCTCGGATGATTTTAAGTCTGGCTAAATTAGCGCAGACTGCCATGGAGAAGATTTCGGCTCGGATTGCAGTAAGTGAAGCAGCTCGCACAACATTAATAAACCATGTTGGCGGAGACGCCGTAATAATTCCTAACGGTGTAGACACATCAGCATTTATCGACGCTTCTCCGTTAACTGGTTGGCCAGGGGACGGAAAAGCAATTGTGTTTTTGGGGCGAGTAGATGAACCTCGAAAAGGTTTAGATGTACTTTTAGCAGCTTTTCCGAAAGTTAGAGAAGTATTTCCGAATTTAAGATTATTAATTGCCGGACCAGGTGACCCAGAAGAACTTATCGATGAGGTTCCATTTGCTCATCGCAATGCAATTATTCACATCGGAAAAATAACAAATGAAGAAAAGCCGGACGTATTTGCATCAGGGAATGTTTATGTCGCACCAAATACTGGCGGAGAATCATTCGGAATAGTTTTATTGGAAGCCATGGCTAGTGGAGTGCCGGTAGTGGCGAGTAATTTACATGCCTTTGAGCGCGTACTGGAATATGGCAAATCCGGCGTAACTTTCAAAAATGAGGATTCAAATGATCTAGCTGAAGTCCTAATTGCAACTTTGCAAAATGAAAACAAATTAGCTCAACTCAAAGAAGCCGGCCTTGCTCGCGCGGCTTACTTTGATTGGTCGATTGTCGCTTCCCGAGTTTTAGAAGTGTACGAGTCGGTTCATCTTTCGGGAGTAAAAGTTGAGCCGGATTTCGCCGGACAAATGTTGGGACGGTTAAGTAAATTGCGGATAGCACCGGAAAGACTGGATCTTAATGAGCGCTGAAATTACTTGGTTAATAGTTTTTGTCGTTGGATTCACTTGGTATTTGTCGCATCAGGCGGGTCGACTCGACCGGCTACATCACCGAATTGAATTAGCCAGCACTTCTTTAGATGGGCATTTAAATCGCCGAGCTGGTATTGCCGCCGAATTAGTTTCTTTGGGCTTTTTGGATCCAGCGTCTGAGGCATATTTAATGCAATCTGCCCACGATGTACTTGCCGGAGCCGACTTACCAGATCCAGAAAGATTAAGTGATGAATCTGAGTTAACAGAAGCACTAGCAGATGCTTTTGAAGATGAAGAAGATGTTTTGGAATTCAGAACTGACGCAGCAATTAATCTTTTACTTGATGAGTTGATTGCAGTTTGTACTCGGATTAATTACGCAAAGCGGTCATATGCAGACGCAGTCCGTGACTGTTTGACGCTACATGACCAAACTCTTGTCCGCTTATTTAGATTAGCCGGACGAGCTCGCCGGCCAACAATGATTGAATTTGATGACCGAATCCCAAGCGGTTTTACCCGCTAGGCTAAATTTTTGAATCTCGGCTAGTATCTTGTTAGTTAATTGGTGCTTTAAAGAGGATTAAATGGCAAGCGAATCAGGCGTTACTGGAACTACTCGAGTAAAACGTGGCATGGCAGACATGCTAAAAGGTGGCGTCATCATGGACGTCGTCAATGCCGAGCAAGCAAAGATTGCCGAAGATGCCGGTGCCGTAGCAGTGATGGCACTTGAGCGAGTACCCGCTGATATTCGTGCTCAAGGTGGCGTAGCTCGAATGAGCGATCCCGACATGATCGAGGGCATTATTAATGCTGTTTCAATTCCAGTGATGGCTAAAGCGCGAATCGGTCATTTTGTCGAAGCTCAAGTAATTCAAAGTCTTGGCGTCGATTACATCGATGAGTCTGAAGTGTTAACTCCGGCTGACTATGCTCACCACATTGATAAGTGGCAATTTACGGTGCCATTTGTGTGCGGTGCGACAAACCTAGGTGAAGCATTACGTCGAATTACTGAAGGCGCAGCAATGATTAGGTCTAAAGGTGAAGCCGGCACTGGTGACGTATCTAACGCGGTAACACACATGCGCACCATTCGAGCAGAGATTAATCGCCTTAAGTCGATGAGTAAGGATGAACTTTACGTCGCGGCTAAGGAATTACAAGCACCCTATGAATTAGTTACCGAAGTAGCTGAAAAGGGCAAGTTACCAGTTGTCTTATTCACTGCAGGTGGAATTGCAACTCCTGCTGACGCTGCAATGATGATGCAACTTGGCGCAGATGGTGTTTTCGTAGGTTCAGGTATTTTTAAGTCGGGTAATCCGGTAGAGCGAGCTAAGGCAATTGTTCAAGCGACGTTACATTACGAAGACCCAGCAAAAGTAGCTGATGCGTCACGTGGCCTAGGTGAAGCCATGGTGGGTATTAACGTTGCCGACATTCCAGTTCCACACCGACTAGCGGAGCGCGGCTGGTAAATATGACAACCCCGAAAATTGGGGTGCTCGCCATACAAGGCGATGTCCAAGAACACGTAAACCATTTAACATCGGTCGGTGCCAACGCCATTTTGGTAAAGACCCCTGAAGTTTTATCGACAGTGGATGCTTTGGTTATACCTGGTGGGGAATCGACGACAATGAGTATTCTGTCGGTGAAAAACCATTTGATTGAGCCACTCCGAGAAGCAAGTAGAAAAATTCCTATGTATGGAAGTTGTGCAGGCTTAATAATGTTGGCAGACCGGATTACTGACGGCCGCGCAGATCAACAGACGATCGGTGGGCTAAACATTATGGCTCAGCGAAACGCTTTTGGTCGCCAAGTGGATTCTTTTGAAATTGATTTGAAAATTCCAGCCATTGGAGAACCGGATTTTCATGCCGTATTTATCCGGGCCCCGTTGGTGACTGAAGTTGGCGGTAATGTCGAAGTACTTGCAACTATTCCAAATAGCGATCAAGTTGTTGCTGTGCGGCAAGATAATTTACTGGCAACTTCGTTTCACCCAGAGATAGTTTCGGATTATCGGATTCACAAATACTTCCTAGAAATGGTGAAATCTCAATGAGTGGTCATTCCAAATGGGCAACTACAAAACACAAAAAAGCCGTCATCGACGCTCGTCGAGGAAAACTTTTTGCCAAGCTAATTAAGAACATTGAAGTAGCCGCGCGCACAGGCGGAGGTGATCCAGCTGCAAATCCAACACTCTTTGATGCAATACAAAAGGCCAAAAAGAGCTCGGTGCCAAATGACAATATCGATCGGGCCGTAAAACGTGGCTCCGGTTTGGAAGCTGGCGGTGCCGAGTATCAAACGATTATGTATGAAGGTTATGGGCCTAACGGTGTTGCATTATTAGTGGAGTGTTTGTCAGATAACCGAAACAGAGCCGCGTCAGAAGTTCGAGTTGCCATGACTCGTAATGGTGGAAACATGGCTGACCCAGGATCTGTTTCATATTTATTTAATCGCAAAGGGGTAATCATTGTCTCTGGCGAAAATACTTCTGAAGATCAAATCCTTGAAGCCGTTCTAGAAGCTGGGGCACAAGAAGTTAATGACTTAGGCGAAAATTTTGAAGTAATTTGCGAAGCAACTGACTTAGTAAAAGTTCGCCAAGCAATTCAAGCCGCTGGCTTAGATTACGAATCAGCTGAAGTGACTTTTCTACCGGACTTAACCATTCCATTGGATGCAGATGGTGCCACCAAGATGTTTAAGCTGATTGAGGCGCTAGAAGATTCGGACGAAGTTCAGAATGTTTACGCGAATTTTGACGTATCCGATGAAATTTTGGCAACGCTTGATGCCTAATAAAACGACTCACAAATAACCAGGTTGCTACACCAGAACTGGTAGGCTTTCGAACAAATGTTCGTAAAGGTGCCAAAATGAGGATTCTGGGCGTTGACCCTGGATTAACCCGCTGCGGTATCGGCGTTATTGACTCCGACAACCGCAGTCGCGCCACTTTTGTGCACGTGACGGTACTTAAGACTGAATCCGATCTAGATCTAGCTGATCGCTTGGGTGCATTAAAAATTCAAATGGAACGCGTATTTGATGAATTCAATCCTGAGGTCGTGGCGGTCGAACGAGTATTTAGTCAACTAAATGTGCGCACGGCAATGGGTACCGCCCAAGCAAGTGCCGTGGCGCTACTTATTGCACACGCTCGAGCATTACCAGTTTTTATGTATACGCCTACTGAAGTGAAAGCTGCGGTTACCGGCTCTGGCAAGGCGGATAAAAAGCAAGTGACCCAAATGGTTACTCGCCACCTAAGACTTGAACAATTCCCAAAGCCAGCTGATGCCGCTGATGCCTTGGCACTTGCGTTGTGTCATTCATGGCGGGGTGCAGGGCAAGAACGATTAGCAACTGCAGCACGTAAATACGGAGTTGCATTGTGATATCGACAATCACTGGGAAAGTGCTAGAGACAAAAATAGATGGATTGGTCGTTAATGTTGGCGGCTTGGGCTTTTTTATTATTTGTGCACCTGACTTAATCGCTAAGGCAAAAGTAGGTAGTGAAATCACAATTTGCACTTCATTGGTAGTTCGAGAAGATTCGCTTACTTTATTTGGATTTGAAACTGCGCAAAGTAGAGAACTTTTTGAATTAGTTCAATCCGTATCTGGCTTTGGACCAAAATTGGCATTCACAATTTTGGCTGCAATGGCACCAGACGACTTCAGAGATGCAATTGCTAGTGAAGATGTAAATCGACTTAAACAAACTCCTGGCGTAGGCGCCAAAGGCGCACAGCGACTAGTTCTTGAATTAAAAGATCGAGTAAATACGTTTGCTGGCACCACACACAATAAATCCACTTCAGTTGGTTGGAAAGTTCAAGTTGAACAAGGTTTGATTGGCCTTGGCTGGACGGCTAAAGATGCGAGTCGAGCAATTTCAGCGGTAAGTGAAGAAGTCAATCAGTCGTCAGAACAAGCTGACCTAGACGTATCTCACTTGTTAAAGCGGGCACTGCAGATTTTGGCTAAGTGATGAGTAGTTCAGATTTTGAAACAAACGAACGGCTGATAAGCGCGACAAGTTTTACAGATGAATTAAGTGCAGAATCAGCATTACGGCCGGCGAATTTAGCTGAGTTTGTTGGCCAAACGCGAGTTAAAGATCAACTTGGTTTGGTGCTCGCTGCAGCTGCCGGGCGACAAACAAATCCAGATCATATCTTGTTAGCTGGTCCGCCAGGCTTGGGTAAAACTACTCTGGCAATGATTGTGGCTAATGAAATAAATAGTCCGTTACGCATTACAAGTGGTCCAACAATTGTTCATGCCGGAGATTTAGCGAGCATACTTTCGAGTTTAGTTTCTGGAGAAGTTTTATTTATCGATGAAATTCATCGAATGAGTCGAGCCGCACAAGAATTACTATATGTCGCCATGGAGGATTTTCGGGTAGATGTAATGGTGGGTAAAGGACCGGGTGCAACTTCCATCCCGCTCGAGTTGCCGCCATTCACGTTGGTCGGTGCAACTACCAGATCTGGATTATTACCGGCTCCATTGCGTGATCGATTTGGTTTTACGGCACATTTAGATTTCTACGAACAAAGTGAAATTTCTACTATTTTGCATAGGTCAGCAAATCGTTTAGGTATCGAACTTGATGATCAATCTGCCGGAGAACTAGCTAAGCGCTCACGGGGTACTCCACGAATCGCAAACCGACTACTTCGTCGAGTCCGCGACTACGGTCAAGTACATCATTCGGGAAATTTGAGTTTAGAAAGTACAAAAGCTGCGCTTGAACTTTACGAAGTTGATGATTACGGCCTCGATCGATTGGATCGAAATGTGCTAAGTGCTTTAATCGACAGTTTCAATGGCGGTCCAGTTGGGCTATCCACTTTGGCCTTATCCGTAGGCGAAGAGCCAGAAACTATTGATTTTGTCTGTGAGCCATTTTTGGTTAGAAATGGATTTTTGGTCAGAACTCCACGTGGTCGCCAGGCAACAGCGTTGGCTTATCAGGCAATCGGTAAGACTCCGCCCAGTGGGTCAGCATTGCTTATGGATTTTGAAACTTGAGCGGAATAGCCCTTTTTAGTTAGTCGACACTTATCGACTAGGGTATAAAAGTCCATTGAAGTAAAAATTAAGCAGTAAAACCTAAGGAAAACTGTGGCCACGTTTTATCGTCCCGTGCGAACTCTTTTTATTTTTACTTTGGCAGTCGTTGGCTTGGCGGTATGGGCACTATTTGGCGGCGAATCGAATGCGCCAAAATTAGGGCTGGATCTTCGTGGTGGTACTCAAATTATTTTGGCACCAAAAACGGCAACCGGTGAAATAAGTTCTGAGCAACTTGCACAGTCAGTTTCCATCATTCGCCAGCGGGTGAACGGATTCGGTGTTTCAGAAGCTGAAGTAACTACACAAGGCCAGGGGAATACTGCAAAAATAATTGTCTCGATACCTGGTCAAACGGACCGTAGCGTTGTTGATGAACTTAAGTCCACTGCAAAATTAGCTTTTCGCCAGGTAATAACTTTTGATTTAGGTTCGCCAGCCCCAATTCCATCACCTTCGGCAAGTGAGTCAGCAAATCCAATACCTACTGTTGCACCCGAATTACTAGTTCCACCAATTCAGTCTGCGACTTTGGATGATCAACTTGCGGCTCGCTTTGCAAATCTTGATTGTGCGAACTCAGATGTATTAAGTGGTGGTGCCATTGATGATGAGTCGCAGTATTTAGTCACTTGTGACGAACAAGGTTTTTACAAATATATTCTCGGCCCAGCTGGACTTTCAGGAACAGACATTTCGAATGCAGTAGCCGGCCTGCCACAACAAGGTGCAGGTGGCTGGCAAGTTGATTTAACGATGACAGCTGAAGGGGCGAAGAAATTTGCTGAGGTTACTTCAGCCTTATCGAGTCAACAAACTCCACAAAATCAGTTTGGTATTGTGCTGGATGGCATTGTGGTTAGTGCACCTGCGGTAAATGAGCCAATTCTTGGCGGCAGTGCAACCATCAGCGGAACTTTCACGGCAGATGAAGCAAGGGCATTAGCGCAAGTACTTAAGTATGGTGCGCTCCCGATTACTTTGACAGTGGATGAAGTTTCGCAGATTTCACCAACTCTTGGTAACGATCAATTGCAAGCCGGCGTACTTGCAGGTGGTTTTGGCCTATTACTTGTTGTCTTGTATTTAATTGGCTATTACCGTGCACTTGGATTAGTTGCAGTTGGCAGTTTGATTGTTGCCGCCGCGGCACTGTATTTCGTTGTGGTTGTGCTCGGTAATGAAATCAGTTTCACGATGACCTTGGCTGGCGTGGCTGGTGCAATCGTTGCTATTGGTGTTACAGCCGACTCATTCATCATTTACTTTGAGCGAATTCGCGATGAGTTACGGGATGGAAAGCGGTTAAAAGCTGCCGTAGACGCCGGATGGGAACGCGCTAGACGCACGATTTTAGCCGCGGATTTTGTTTCGCTACTTTCCGCAATAGTTCTTTATTACCTATCTGTCGGCAGCGTTCGAGGTTTTGCCTTCACCTTAGGTGTTACTACATTGATCGACATCTTTGTAGCTTTTTATTTCACTAGACCTTTGGTTGTAAAAATCGCCGCAACAAAGTGGATGTCAAAAGGTTCGCCAATGACTGGATTGTCGCCTAAGCGTTTGGGCTTAGTTGAAACGAACCAGGAGGTGACCCAATGAAAAACTTAAGTTCTCTTGGTAATGAACTTTATCGCGGTCAAAAATCATTCAACATTGTTGGCAAACGCAAAGTTTGGTACACAATAAGCGCAGTATTACTAATTGTTTCTTTTGCAATTCTTGGAGTTCGAGGACTTAATTTAAGTATTGAATTCAAAGGTGGTGCTGAATTTATCGCACCAGCGAGTAATCCAACTACCGAAACTGTTACTGCAGCTCGCAATGCGGTAAATAGTGCTGGAACAACTGCGGCATCTGTGACGATCGTAGGTGGCGACAAGATTCGGGTTCAAACACCAAACCTGTCAACAGAAGAATCAGTTGTGGTCAGCCAGGCCTTAGCAAATGCTTTGCAGGTAAATGAGCAAGAAGTAAAAATTCAATTAGTTGGTCCAACATGGGGTGGGGAAGTTTCAGCTAATGCTGCTCGAGCACTTGTTGTATTTCTCGTCTTAGTCGCCATTTTCTTAGCAATTTATTTCGAGTGGCCGATGGCGCTTGCCGCTCTAGTTGCGCTTGCGCACGACGTGATTATTACTGTCGGTATTTACTCGCTATCCGGATTTGAAGTTTCGCCTGCTTCGGTAATCGGTTTCTTAACAATTCTTGGTTACTCGCTATATGACACAGTTGTCGTTTTCGACAAAGTAAAAGAAAACACCAAAGGTATAACTGCCGGAAGTCGCATGACTTACAGTGAGGCAGCAAACTTAGGTGTAAATCAAACTATTGTGCGCAGTATTAACACTTCGATTGTGGCGCTTCTGCCAGTATTTGCCATCCTCTTAGTTGGTTTAGTTCAGTTAGGCAGCGGCACGCTTACTGATCTTGCGCTCTCACTATTTGTGGGCATGATTGTTGGAACTTTCTCGTCTATTTTTATTGCAACTCCATTTTTAGCTCAGCTCAAAGAGCGCCAGCCTGAAATGAAGGCGCTGCGAAAGCGCGTTTCGAGTCGACGCGGCAAAGCTGGAGAAGTTGAACCATCTTTTGAAACGGCGCCTAGTTCACCGATGGTAAAGGCAGCCGGTCCCAGACAGCAACGAGTTCGAAAAACTAGATCTGCCCGAAAAGGGAAGTAACTATGAATAAGCAAGACGTCATTGGATTGATCGCTCAGATTCAGGATTACCCTAAGCCTGGAGTTTTGTTTAAAGATGTAACCCCAGTTTCAGCAAATCCTGAAGCTGTGGAATACATAAATAAACAAATTGCGCAGCATTTTAAAAATGCGAACATAACCAAAGTTGTAGGCGTCGAGGCTCGTGGTTTTATCCTAGGTGCTTCACTTGCCTACCATCTCAATGTTGGTTTCGTTCCGATCCGGAAACAAGGAAAACTTCCACGCGAAACCTACCGCCAAGAGTATGAACTCGAATATGGTGTGGATGCGGTTGAAATTCATAAAGACGCGCTCGAACCTAACGATCGCGTACTTATCGTTGATGATGTTTTGGCTACTGGCGGAACCGCAACGGCGGCCGCACGATTAATCGAGGAATGTGCAGCCATTCCGGTCGGGATAGCAGTTTTATTAAATCTTGATTTCTTGGGTGGCGACGTAAAATTAAAAGCGAATTACCCACAAATAGATATACTTGCTGTACTTAACGAGTAATCGTAACTAAGAAGGAAATCTGATGACTGCAGTCGATGGATTAAAGTCCTCGGTTGCTGGGCCAGTCGCAGCGAGATTTCCTGAGGGTTTAGCCCAACCCGTCCCAGATCAATTACAAAAAGTAATTGATACTTTGATGTCATATCACCCAACTGCAGATGTTGATCTAATTAAAAGAGCTTTTCAAGTTGCTGATTTTCTGCACCGAGATCAAAAGCGCCGTTCTGGTGAGCAATACATCACTCATCCAATTGCAGTAGCCGGAATGCTAGCCGATCTTGGTATGACGGCTCCGACAATAGTTGCTGCGCTACTTCACGACACTGTCGAAGACACCGAATACGATTTGGCCCAACTTGAAGCAGATTTTGGTGCAGAGGTAGCGGGATTAGTCGATGGTGTTACTAAATTAGACAAAGTTAAATACGGTCAAAGTTCTGCTGCCGAAACTGTTCGCAAGATGGTAGTTGCAATGGCACGTGACATCCGTGTTTTGGTGATTAAGTTGGTTGATCGACAGCACAATATGAGAACTCTCTCGTTTCTGCCAATTGAAAAACAGGAACAGAAAGCCAGAGAGACTTTAGAAATTTATGCCCCATTGGCTCATCGGCTAGGTATGAACACTATTAAGTGGGAACTAGAAGATCTTTCGTTTGCCACGTTGTATCCGAAAATGTACGAAGAGATCACCAGGCTGGTAGCTGGTCGCGCACCGGCTAGAGATGAAAACTTGCAAGAGATTATAAATTTTGTCCAGCATGACTTAACTGAAAATAAAATCGACGCAGCAGTTTCTGGTCGTCCGAAACATTACTACAGCATTTATCAAAAAATGATTGTGCGTGGTCGAGATTTTGATGACATCTATGACTTAATTGGAGTTCGGATTTTAGTTGAAGATGTCCAAGACTGCTATGCCACGCTTGGTGTAATTCACAATCGATGGAATCCAGTGCCGGGTCGGTTTAAAGATTACATTGCAATGCCAAAATTCACGATGTATCAATCACTACACACCACCGTGATTGGACCAAGTGGTAAGCCAGTTGAATTCCAAATACGTACCCACGAAATGCATCGCGCAGCTGAATATGGAGTTGCTTCACACTGGCGATATAAACAACAAAATGTTGCTGGCAAGAGTAGTCCCGAGGACGCCGGTTGGATTAGACAATTATTGGAATGGCAACGTGAAACTGAAGATCCAGGGGAGTTTCTTGAATCGCTGCGAGACGATTTAGGCGCTGCAGAAGTCTTCGTGTTCACGCCAAAGGGCGAGGTTGTGGCTTTGCCACGAGGTAGTACGCCAATTGATTTTGCATATTCTGTTCACACGGAGGTTGGCAATAGATGCGTCGGGGCGCGGATTAACGGCAAGCTTGCACCTCTTGACACGCAATTAAGTAATGGCGACAACATCGAGATCATTACAAATAAAGCTGATAACGCCGGGCCGAGTCGTGATTGGTTAAACATTGCCGTTAGTGCTCGTGCTAAATCAAAAATCAAGGCCTATTTCTCGAAAGAACGCCGTGAAGAAGCTATTGAGAGTGGCAAAGAGCAAATAGTTAAGGCTATGAAAAAGCAGGGTGTCCCGCTTCGTTTACTGACAAATAACGTCTTAACTTCATTAGCCGCAGATAGCTCTTATCCAGACGTGAGTGCACTCTATGCGGCTGTCGGCGAGGGACATCTTGGCGCCCAGACTGTTGTTGCGCGACTGCTTACAGCGCTTGGTGGCGACGAGGGAACTATTGAAGATGCAAGTGAAACTGTAACACCAACAAAAATTCCCGCCCGTCGATCTGGAAAACCTGACGCTGGTATCACTGTGATTGGCGCGACTGACACTTGGGTCAAATTGGCCAGATGTTGCACGCCGGTTCCTGGCGATGAAGTTTTTGGATTTGTTACTCGCGGATCTGGTATTTCAGTTCATAGAACTGATTGTGTAAATGCAAAAGATTTACTGGCGCAACCAGAACGAATTGCCGAAGTTTCTTGGACTCCAGGTAAGAGCAGTTTGTTCCTAGTGAACATTCAAGTTGAAGCAATTGATCGAGCTCGGTTGCTTTCAGATGTGACAAAGGCACTTAGCGACCAACATGTAAATATATTGAATGCCTCCGTAACTACTTCAAGAGATCGAGTCGCAATGAGTCGATTTACTTTTGAAATGGCAGACCCATCTCACCTTGATCAAGTGCTTAGATCTGTAAGAGGTATTGATGGCGTCTACGACGTCTATCGGGTTTAACTTACTTCAATTCCGAAGCACTTGATTTAGCAGCAGCGAGCAACTCTTGAGTTTTAGCTTGCGACGCAGTTAACTCGTCAGCCTTCTTTTGATCGCCCTTTGCTAGAGCAGCCGCAATGTCGGATTCAATTTTTGCTAGCGTTTTTTCAAAGGTAGTCACTAAAGCATTTGCCCGGTCAATAACTTCAGGTTTAGTTTTACGCCAAATTTCCTCAACGTGCTTACGAACTTCGTCCTCGACAGCTTTTAAGCGACGCTCAATTTTGTCTTTTTCGTTCTTCGGCACGTGTCCAGCTTTTTCCCATTTTTCTTGAATATCGCGTAACGCTGCCTTCGCCTCATCTACGTTCTTTATCGGCAGTAATTTCTCGGCTAAATCGGCTAAATCTTGTTTAACCTTCAGATTTACTTTAAATTCCTCGTCACGCTCGCTATTTGCGGCATTTCGGGCTGCAAAAAAACGATCCTGTGCTTCTTTAAATGATTTCCAAAGTTTCTCTTCTTCAGCTTTGGCAGCTCTAGGTAACTTTTTCCACTCTTCAAGTAATTTCTTGTAAGCCGTGGTGGTGGCCGCCCATTCCTTACTATCTGCAAGTTCATTAGCTTTTTTAACTAATTTGGCTTTGGCTTCATTAGCCTCACCACGCATTTTGTCTAAATTAGCAAAATGGGCCCGTCGAGCTTTATCAAAAGTAGAACGAGCTGAACTGAATTGCTTCCAGAGTTCCTGTTCTTTCGCTCGATCGTAAGAAGACAACTTCTTCCATTCGTCAAGCATGTTTTTAAATTGCTCGCTGGTAGTTTTCCAGGCATTTGATTTAGCGAGGCTCTGTGCCATTGACGCAATTTCTTCGCGACGTTTAAGTGCCTGTTCTTTGAGTGCAGCTTTTTTCTGCGCTGCCTGCTCTTTTTGCTCAGTTAGTAATGTAGACAATTTTTCGGCTAATTCAGTTAATTCCGCAATCGGACCTACTGCATTTGGGTTAGCTACCGTGGTCTTGAGACGGTCAATCAGGCCAGCAATTGCATCAAACGAACCTTTACCTTCGGTTAACCGAGTAATGGCCAGGCTTGCTTCAGTTTTCAAATCATCAAAGCGCTTTGTAAAGAATGCGAGTCCTTCAGCAGGATCACCTGCTGCGTACTGACCCACTTTTACTTCGCCATCGGGTGTCTTGAGGAAAACATTTCCTTGCTCGTCGGCTCGACCATATTCATTCGTAGTGGTCATGTTTCCTCCTTGGGTCCCAATGTGGGCTCTTGGTTAGCGCTGATTTACCTTCTAATTATGGCGTAGTCACTGCACTACTAATAACGAGAGTTTGTGCAGGTGGCCCATCTGCTTGTCCAGTAACGGTTCCGGCTTGGGCAATTAAGTCAATCGTTTCTAATCCAGTGCTTAATTCGCCCCAAACACTGTAATTAGGCGGCAACGGGGAATCTTGGTAAACAATAAAAAATTGGCTGCCATTCGTGTTTGGTCCGCTATTGGCCATCGCAACGGTTCCGCGGGGATAAATAAACACACCAGAAGTATCCGCGGTAGGAAGATTCTCATCCGCGAAACTAAATCCCGGTCCACCGGAACCATTACCCGCGGGATCACCACATTGCAGGACATAAATCCCATCAGTGGTCAATCGATGACAGTTAACCCCGTCATAAAATTTGGTTTTCGCTAAGTGGCTAAGAATTCCTACCGTATTTGGGGCATTGTTATCAGTGTCAATAACGAGATCCCCACAATTAGTTTTAAGAGTGATCTGATTGGCTGGAACTAACTCGGTAGGTGCGCCCGGGTATGAAATGTTATTTGCTCGAGTTGGCGAAGGTTCCTGACAACCAGCAACCATTGGCGCGGTAGAAGTTGGGGATTCCGAGGCTGTATCAATAGGTTCAAGATCGCTAGAACCAGCAGATACTACGTAACCGACTATCAGCGCCAATACGATGGACGTACTGGCAATTTTCAGAAAGAAATTTCGACTCCGACGAGACTGTCGTCGTTTTTGCTGGCGTTCAAATTTCGCTCTGGCAAGTTCTTTTTCTCGTTTTGAGGACACGACAGTCATTCTACGCAACAGTGATTAAGCCCAAAAACGATAGCCTTATGACAAGGGAGTTTTTCGTGTTTA
>JACCDX010480178.1_pt1 | contig 14949 bp, 13 predicted proteins | sample 7449681 | NCBI WGS metagenome assembly JACCDX01 (sample SAMN15323450, study PRJNA562643) | freshwater metagenome | isolation source: river surface water | place: USA:Blue River Watershed | collected 2017-08-18
ACAAATCTATTTTTGATCAGCGGTTTAGACCTATTTTCTGAGGCAGATGCTCATGATTTGCCTGACGACCTGCATCCAAACGCCGAAGGCTACCTTCGAATGGGTGAAAGATTTGCCGCCCATCCAACGGTTTCAGAATGGTTGGGCAGGGGATAATTGCTGCATCGGCCCAGATCTAGAGGTGAAAGTGTGAACTCCGAGCAAGGTGCCAAAGCTGGCAGCGTCACCTCCCGCGCGCTTAAGGTTCTGGCTGCTTTTGAAGGCACAGCTGGGGTTCTACCGGTTGCTCGAATTGCCAAAATTACCGGATTACCACTTTCAACCACATATCGTTTGGTCCACGAACTCGAGGCCTGGGGTGGCCTTCGCAAGAATAACGACGGTGACTACCAAATTGGAATGAGAATTTGGGAACTTGGTCAGCTAGCCGGAAGAAGACTGCGAGACCGAGCTCACCCTCATCTTCAAGACTTGTTCGAACTTACCCATGAAAACGTTCACATGGCGGTGCGCGAAGGGCTTCAGAGTCTTTATGTTGACAAGGTTTATGGTTCACGCCGGGTTCCAAAAATTTCCAGGGTAGGTGGCCGACTACCTCTTCACGCAACAGCGGTTGGTCGGGTTTTGCTTGCGGCTGAGCCCGATTGGTTTATCGAGAACTACCTAGCTCGCGACCTCGAGTCTCCTACTCGAAAAACGACGACTGATGCGATAGAGCTAAAGGCCATCATCAGCGAAGTCCAAAGTCAAGGCCGCTCCATCACCGTCGAGCAAATGCGTGTCGGAGCCTGCTCGATTGCTTACCCGGTAATAGTCGGGGGCAATGTCGTTGCAGCCGTTGGTTTGGTTATCGATGCCACACGGCAATCAGAAATAGGACGCTTGGTTCCACTTCTGACGGCTACCTGTCGCCGAATCGAAGCATCTCTAGCAACAAACATCGACGCTTTTATCTAAAAACTTCCTGCCACATAAATAAACATTTGATTACGTTCTCACTCAGTGAGAAACCACTCCGCAAATCTCTGCGTTGAGGGTGAAGCATCTAGTTAGAGCATGCTTTAGGAGAAAAAATGAGTGAAGCGGGTTGCCCAGTAAACCACCACGGCTATCAACCCTTCGACATGAATGACCCATTCCCGGCCTATGAAGAGCTGCGCCGTGAAGAACCGGTAATGTTCGATGATCGCATCGGTTATTACGTTGTAACGCGCTATGACGACATCAAGGCAACTTTCAACGACTGGGAATCCTTCTCCTCTGAAAACGCTCAAGCGCCAGTGAGACCAGCCGGGGCTCCAGCAAAACAAATTATGGCCGAAGGCGGGTTCACCGCCTATTCAGGGCTGTCGGCACGAATTCCGCCAGACCACACACGCATCCGTGGAGTTGCCACCAAGGCTTTCACGCCGCGCCGCTACAAGGTTTTAGAGCCCCTGATTCGCGAAAATGTCAACATTCTTATCGACGCCATGATGGCCAAAGGTGAAGTCGGTGACGTTGTTGCCGACATCGCCTGGGACCTACCCACAATCACAATCCTCACCTTAATTGGCGTGCCAGTGACGATGATTCCCGAGGTTAAGGAATGGGCAAACAGTCGTGCTGCCATGACTTGGGGTGACCTTAACGACGAGCAACAGGTTCCTCACGCTCACAATTTGGTTGCCTATTGGAACTTCTGTCAAAAATTGGTTGCCGACGCAAAGGTTGCACCCGGGGACAACTTGGTAACTGACTTGGTCAACCTGCAATCGGCGGGTGAGCCAATCAACGATCACGAGATTGCTTCGTTCCTCTACAGCCTTTTGTTCGCTGGCCACGAGACCACGACGACTTTGATTTCTAACGCTTTGAGAGTGTTGCTGCAGCACCGAGTTGCCTACGAGGCTCTAATCGCAGACCCGGACAAAATTCCTGGTGCTATCGACGAGGTGTTGCGCTTCAGTCCGAGCATCGTCGCCTGGCGCCGCAAGGCGACTCGTGACGCCGAGATCGGCGGTGTCGCTATTCCTGAAGGTTCTAACATCTTGCTGGTTATGGGTTCAGCTAACCGTGACGACACTGTTTTTCCGGCACCCGACGAGTTCAACATCGGTCGCGAAAATGCACGCAATCACTTGGCGTTTGGATTTGGGATTCACTACTGCCTCGGAAACTTGCTAGCCAAGCTGCAGGCCAAAGTGGCGCTTGAAGAAGTAACCAAGCGTCTGCCTAATTTGCGTCTAGTCGACGGGCAAAGCATCACCTTCGGCGAAAACCTTTCGTTCCGCGTTCCGACCGCTGTTTCGGTCACCTGGTAAGGAGAAACTAATGTCAAAATTCACGTTTGCATTCGATAGCACCGAAACTCCAGAGCACGACAGGCTCGGTGGCAAGTGCACCAGCCTAGTAATCATGACTTCTGCGGGTGCTCCGGTTCCTCCTGGTTTCGCAGTCACCACCGATGCGTTTGATGCCGTTATGAACCAAACCACCCTGCGCGATCACATTGTGACGGTGCTCAAAGATCTTGATGCAAACGATGTTGCGGAGGTTGATCGCCGTGCAAGTCGTATTCGCGAACTGATTATGACCCAAGCGGTTCCCGAAGATGTTCGCTCAGCAACCCTCGAGGCTTATGACAGACTCATGGAACTTTGTGGTGGCGAAGTACCAGTTGCCGTCCGGTCAAGCGCTACAGCCGAAGACCTACCTGATGCAAGCTTTGCCGGTCAGCAAGACACATATCTTTGGATAACCGGTCGTCAGAATGTGCTCACCAAAATCCGTGAATGCTGGGCTAGCCTTTACACCGCTCGAGCAATCACATACCGCCTGGCAAACAATATTCCAGATGAAGGTCTCTCTATGGCTGTCGCGGTGCAGAAGATGGTCAACTCGCGCACATCGGGTGTTGCTATGACAATCGACCCAAGCAATGGTGACCGATCAAAGATTGTTGTCGACTCGAGTTGGGGTCTAGGCGAATTAGTTGTCTCTGGCGAAGTAACTCCCGACAATTTTTTGATCGACAAGGTCATGATGCACGTCGTTAAACGTGTGATCAGCGACAAGCACGAAGAACTTATCCCAACCGGGCACGGCACAGTGGCCCGCAAAGAAATCGAGGCCGAGCGACGCACCGCTCCAAGCCTTAGCGATGAAGAGTTGATTGCAGTTGCGAAACTAGCCAAAAGCGCCGAGAAGCACTACGGCTCTGTGCAAGACGTTGAGTGGGCAATCGACGCAGACTTACCAGCTGGGCAGAACGTTCTTCTGCTTCAGAGCCGACCTGAAACGGTTTGGTCTCAGAAGAAAAAAGAAACTGTTATCACCTCAGTGGGTTCGGGAATCGAAGCAATTACGAAGTCGTTATTGGCCCAGATTTCCGATCGCAAGTAAGTAGCACCAGGAACAAACCCCCTAATTATTCAGAGAAAGAAAGCAAAGCAATGACCGCTAAAAAAAGCTTTCCATCACCTTATGATCTAGCCGCACCAGCTGGTTCAGAGGGTTGGCAAGATCTGTATCCTTACAACTTGGTGTTCCGAGACAACCTCAAAGACAAAGAGAACGAAAAGTTCTGGTTCTGTGACAGCCAGCACTGGCCAAACGTTTTCAAGCCTTTCGAAACCGTGGGCGTTGAGTTCGCAGTTCGCTGTCTAGGCGCTTACAACACGCGTCACTACATCATTCCTCCAGCCAACGGCATCGAGTTCCGCATTCACAATGGTTTTTGCTACATGAGCCCAGTTGGCGTAGCGCCAGAACTCATTCCTGACCGCGTCCCTCACTTCATGGAACGAGCCGGGTACTACTTCCAGAATTGGAACACCCTTCTGGAAAACTGGAAGAAGAAGGTGCTTGCCACCATTGAAGAAATGGACGCAATTAACTTCGAGAAACTTCCAGACATGGTTGACATCGAAGTTATTACCAGTGGAGCAGGTATCGACCCAACTGCCAAGATGATGGCTGACTACGACCGCTTGATTCAATTGGCATACAAGAACTGGGAACACCACTTCGAGTTCTTGAACCTTGGCTACGTTGCTTACCTTGATTTCTTTGGTTTCTGCAAAGAGTCATTCCCAGGAATTCCTGATCTAGCAATCGCGCGCATGGTTATGGGTGTCGACTCGGTCTTGTTCCGTCCAGATGACGAACTCAAGAACCTAGCCGAGTTGGCCGTCAAACTTGGCCTTACCCAGAAGTTTGCCGAGAACAACTCTGCCGCTGAAGTGCTGGGAGCGCTCGCTGCAACATCAGAAGGTGTGCAGTGGATCGCTGCCTGGGAAGCCGCGCAAGAGCCATGGTTTAACTACACCTCTGGCAATGGTTTTTACGGTTCAGACGTGTACTGGCGAGACAACCTAGACCTACCAATGGGCTACGTACAGGACTACGTGGTTCGTGCTGCCAAGGGTGAAACTCTCCACCGTCCTAAAGATGATTTGATCATCGAACGCGACCGCATCTCAGGCGAGTATGCAGAACTGCTTGAGGGCGAAGCTTTGGCTACCTTCCAAGGAAAGCTGGGGCTAGCACGCACGGTTTACCCTTACGTTGAAGACCACAACTTCTACATTGAGCACTGGACTATGGGTGTTTTCTGGCGAAAGGTTCGACAGTTATCTCGTCTGCTGCACAGCTACGGATTCTGGACCCAACCAGACGACATGTTGTACCTAACTCGTGATGAAGTTCGTCCGGTGTTGTTCGACCTGGCAACCGGATGGGGAGTCGGTGCCGACTGCATCGCACCGAGCTACTGGCCAGAAGAGATTGAGCGCCGTCGCAAGATTGTGGCTGCTCTAGAGACCGCCCGCCCCCAGCCAGCATTCAATACCCCACCGGCAGAAATCAACGAACCGTTCACCATCATGCTTTGGGGTATTACAACCGAACAGGTTCAGCAGTGGCTTGGCGGAGATGAGGATGCGACCGGTCTTAAGGGCATGGCTGCCTCGCCGGGCGTTGTCGAAGGTTTCGCAAGGGTAATAACCGGCCCAGATCAGCTAGACCAGTTGCAGCAGGGTGAAATCTTGGTTGCCCCGGTAACCTCACCTAGCTGGGGCCCGGTCTTTGGCAAGATCACCGCAACCGTCACCGACATCGGTGGCATGATGAGCCACGCGGCTATCGTTTGTCGCGAATATGGCTTGCCTGCCGTAACCGGAACTGGCTCGGCATCGACCAAGATTAAGACCGGTATGCGATTGCGCGTAGACGGTTCAAACGGCACCGTCGAAATTCTCGACTAGCCGAAAAGCAAAGGTAAACCATGTCGTCCAATTCCCGCTCCCCGATCAATCACCTCGGGCGAGACGTCAGAAGCAAAATTCCCGCTTCTGACGTTGTGCCTGGTGTATTTGAAATGGCGGAGCGGGACTTGGCGATATGGGCCCATGCCAAAGAATTTTTGACAACTCGCGACAACGATGGTCACAGTCTCTACGCCTACGGCATCGCAAAGGCTCTTCTTTCACAGATACCAGAAGCTGACGAGCACATCGTTCTTCCAGCCATTTTGCTGCATGACACCGGCTGGTCGACTGTCGACGAGAGAGAAAACCTTGAAGCCATAGCTCCCGGAAAAGACGGCAGCCGCGAGCATCTAGTTGTTCAGCACGAGAAAGAAGGGGCCAAGATCGCTCGAAAAATTCTCGAAGCCGTCGGCCTTCCCGAATCAGACATCGCTGAAATAGTCGCGATTATCGATGGCCACGACACACGCCTCACCGCAATCAGTCTCAACGACTCAATTGTGAAAGACGCAGACAAGATTTGGCGCGTTACTCCGCACGGCAGGCGAGTGGTTAAAGACTGGTTCGGTCTGGATGACCGTGAAGCATTGTTACTTTGCGCCTACCGCGCGTACAACGAATTATTCACTGAGCAGGGGCGGGCAATGTCTAGGGCGTTGGTAAGCGTTGCCTGCATCGATTTGTCAGTTCAAATCGACCAAGTATTTAAGCGAGAAAGCTAGGCCATGTTTGATTTTTCAGAGAAAGTCGTCGTTGTGACCGGGGCCGCAGGTGGGCTTGGCCGCGCCTTTGCCGAGGGTTTTGCGGCGGCCAACGCGAAGGTTGTTGTTGCCGACCTCGACTTAGCAGGCGTCGAACAGACTGCCGAATTGCTTCGTGCATCGGGTGCGGAAGCGATCGCAATCCGGGTTGATGTTACAGACAAAAAATCGACCGAATTGTTGGCCAGAGCCGCGATGGAGGCATATGGCGGCATAGATGTGCTTGTGAACAATGCGGCGATTTATGCCGCGCTCAAGAGAGCAAAATTCACCGAAATAGACCCGATCGAATGGGACAAAGTCATGTCGGTAAACGTAAAAGGAACTTGGCTTTGCTCGGCTTCCGCTATGCCTCATTTGAGGGATGGCGGACGAATCATCAACATCGCGTCAGCTACGGTTTTCAGTGGCTCACCACTTTGGATGCACTACGTGGCTTCTAAGGCCGCGGTGATTGGCATGACAAGAGTGATGGCTCGTGAGGCCGGTGCGCGAGGAATTACCGTTAACGCGATTGCACCTGGATTCACTCTTACGGATGCTTCTTTGGCCTTGATGGAGGATGCCGAAACTTACGGTGTCGATAGAGGAGCCATCAAGCGCTCGAGCCAACCAGAAGACATCGTTGGTACGGCTTTGTTTTTGGCCTCTGCAGAAGCAGGCTTTATTACCGGCCAGACCCTCGTGGTCGACGGCGGCAAACAATTTATTTAATTTCAGAGCAACAGGAGAATCAAATGGCTCAAGTCAACTACATCTCACCAGATGGAACCTTAACCACCATTGACGTGAGAGACGGTGATTCAGTTATGGAGACAGCTGTGAAGAATGGCGTCAAGGGCATTGTTGCAGAATGCGGTGGTGCCTGCGCCTGCGCAACCTGCCACGTTTATGTGGATGAAGACTTTGTTGCAATAGTTGGTGGTCCGGGTGACTTGGAAGACGACATGCTCGATGGCACTGCAGCTGAGCGATGCGAGAATTCGCGGCTTTCGTGCCAAATCAAAATGTGTGCCGAGTTTGACGGCTTGACCGTCAAGATTGCACCAAAGCAGGTCTAGAAATGGTTGATCAAGTGCTTATTGTTGGGGCGGGACAAGCAGGCATGCAAGTTGCGGTTTCGCTGCGCGAACTCGACTACAAGGGTGAAATAACGATTGTCGGCGAAGAGCCCTACTCGCCTTATCAGCGCCCGCCGCTATCGAAGGCTTTCTTGGCAGGAGACGCAGACGTCGAATCCCTCCAATTTCGATCCACCGATTTCTACGCGTCAAACGACATCACGGTTTTAACCGGCGAGAAAATCATCGACGTGGCTATTTCCGATGGCAAGGGAGTTGCACGCGCTTCCAGTGGCCGCACTCTCCATTTTGACCGACTTGTGGTTACACCGGGGTCTACTCCGCGCAGGTTGACCACACCGGGCAGCGAGCTAGATGGAGTCCTTTATTTGCGCAACATTGCGGACGCCGAGGCTTTAAAGTCTCGATGGGCTGAGGCAACAAACGTGGTTGTAGTTGGCGGCGGATTCATAGGTCTAGAAGTGGCCGCACAGGCGACCAAGTCTGGAAAACAAGCAACTGTCCTGGAAGCCGCAGATCGCCTAATTGCGCGAGCTGTCTCTCCCTTGACAAGCGAATATTTTCGAGCGGCGCATGAGCGAAGAGGCACTTCGGTTCGACTCTCGACCTCGATTGAGGCCTTCGAGGGCTCGAACGGCCGTGTTACCGGTGTTCGACTTGTTGATGGAGAAGTCATTCCGGCCGACATCATTTTGGTTGGTATTGGAGTTGTTGCTCGCGGCGAGCTGGCCGAAAAGCTAGGGCTCGATACCTCAAATGGCGCCATTGTAGTGAATGAATATGCCGAAACATCGAATCCCAAAGTGCTTGCCGCTGGCGACGCAGTTTTGCTGCCACACCCGTTGGGCCTTGGCAATCTTGTGCGTCTTGAATCGGTGCAGAACGCAGTAGACCAGGCAAAGGTTGTTGCGTCAACCATCGTGGGGAGTCGTGAACCGTATCATGCTGTTCCATGGTTTTGGTCAGATCAAGCTGACATCAAATTGCAAATCGCGGGCTTGTCGACGGGGTTCGACCAAACGGTTTTGCGGGGAAATCCAGATGATGACAAATTCTCAGTTTTGTATTACCGCGAAGGCACACTTCTCGCAATCGATGCAGTCAACGAGCCCTCAGATTACATGGCCGTTCGGCGGGCGCTGGCTGCTGGCGCCTCAATCGATCCGCTCGCTGCTGCCGATCCATCAGTGGCATTGAAAAATCTAATTATTAGTTCGGATGCTTAGGAGGCACCAAGTGCAAGACCAAAATATCAAAACCAGTACCCTTGCCAATGGTGATTCTCCGAAAGGTAGCTGGGCCAATGTAGATGCAGTTTGGCGCGCTGCAACGCAGGCGCTAAGGGCTCGATCGAACGACATTCACACGCCACTCTCTTTTACATTCGCAGAACTTTTGCTCGACGCTCATCCAGAGGCTGACCCAGAAATTGTTCGAGTGGCCATTCTGTTGCACGACAGCGGATGGTCGCGTGTCGACGAGAGTCGCATTTTCACAGAGGGCTTTCAGGGCGATTGGCGAAAGAGTGATGTCAGATTCTTGCATGAACTAGAAGGCTGCAATATCGCTCGCGAAATCTTGCCGGGGCTAGGTTACAGTGACGAGTTCATCGAACAAGTCACCCTAATTATTGACGGGCATGACACGCGGCCAGAGTACAAATCCATTGAGGACGCCCTAGTGCGCGACGCTGATCGACTTTGGCGATTCACTCCTGCGGGCATAGCGTTGGCGTCGGGATGGTTCAAGAAAACTCCGAGCGAATACCGGCTTCAACTGGAACAGAGCACTTTCCCCGAGCTGATCACGGCGCGCGCTCGTGAGCTGGCAACCGCTGAACTCGAGCGTTCTGTGCAGTTACTTAAGCTTGACGTTCTTTAGTTCGGAGTTGGCTATGCTGCATGAATATCACGACGACCTATACATCGGCGGAAAGTGGGTAAAGGCCCATTCTTCTGATTCAATCCCCCTCATTAACCCCGCCACGGAAGAGGTTTGGGGTCGCGTGCCAGACGGTGACGGGCATGATGTCGACGCAGCGGTGAAGGCTGCTCACATCGCCTTCAAACGCTCCGGTTGGTCAGACCTACGCGCAGCGCAACGGGCTGAATACATGGTTAAGCTAGCCGACGCTCTCGAGTCTCGTTCTGAGAAGATGGCAACCTTCATTACGTCAGAAAATGGTACGCCGATTTCGGAGACAAAGGCTGCCGCAAGTCATTCCGCAGGCATCCTTCGATATCACGCAACGCTAGCCGAATATGTTGACCAAATTGATGTGCGACCATACCCATACTCGCCAAATAACTACACGGTTGTTCGACGCGAGCCCAAGGGTGTTGCGGCCTTAATCGCTCCTTGGAACTTTCCGCTCACCCTAGTCATGGTCAAGCTAGCACCAGCCCTAATTGCCGGCTGCACCGTTGTCATCAAGCCAGCGTCCGAGACTCCCCTTGATCTTCGAGTGCTGATCGAAGCTGTTGAAGAGGCCGGAATTCCTGCCGGAGTCGTGAACCTAGTAACCGGTTCGCGTGTAACCGGCGCTGCCCTAGTGACCCATCCCTTGGTAGCTAAGGTTGCCTTCACAGGTTCTACAGAGGCTGGCAAAATTATCGCGGAACAATGTGGTCGCTTGTTGCGACCGGTGACGCTTGAGCTGGGTGGAAAAAGTGCCAGCATCATTCTGCCTGATGCAAATCTCGAAGATTTTGCAGCGATCATGAACCGCACCTGTCTTCGCAACACCGGGCAGACCTGTTACAACTCGACCAGGATCCTGGCTCCTAGGTCAATATATGGCGAAGTTGTCGATCTAGTAGCAAGTACAGTGGCTTCAACTTCTATTGGAGACCCTTTTGATGCCGCAACTGTTTATGGCCCCTCGGCATCGGCCCGTCAGAGAGACACCGTGGAACGCTATATTCAAATCGGAAAAGACGAGGGTGCGCGAGTTGTGGTTGGCGGCGGCGGAAAACCGGAGGGAATAGACCGAGGTTTTTATGTAAAGCCGACAGTTTTTGCAGACGTAGACAACCAAATGCGAATTGCCCAGGAAGAAATCTTTGGACCAGTTCTGGTTGTCATCCCGTTCGAAGACGAAGCCGATGCCGTACGCATAGCAAATGACTCTGCCTATGGCTTGGGTGGCTCGATTTTCAGCTCGGACCCAGACCGAGCTCAGAAAATGGCTGAGCAAATTGAGACTGGCTCGGTGGGCATCAACTTCTTCGGCTCAAACCTTGCAGCACCATTTGGTGGCTGGAAGGACAGCGGGATCGGCATGGAGTATGGCCCCGAAGGGGTAAACGCATACCTCAAGATGAAGTCTATTCATCGACTTGGATAGACCACTAAAGTGGCGGCTCGCCTTTGCCTAGAAAGGCTCGATTCCGAAGGCCTTGGCCAACTTGTCGATCTTTTCGGCACGGGCCAGGCGAGGCAGGTCGGAGCCGTCTCGAATCACTCGACCGCCGGCTTCGAAGTCTTTCATAAAGTCGCGAGCCCAGGTCACGTCGGCCTGGTTTGGGCAGATCGTCTCGTTGATCACCGGAATCTGGCTCGGGTCTACCGAGAGTTTGCCGGTGAGTCCCAAAATAACCGCGTGTTCTGAGCCTTCGCGAAGTTGAGGGTGGCTAGTGGTGATGGTTGGGCCATCGATTGGGCCGGGCAAGCCACCGATGCGGCTAGCCACCACGAGGCGTGATCGCGGGTAAAGCATGGCCATGTTGTCGGCCGCGGTACCGGTGTCGCGGCGGTAATCGCCGCTACCGAAGGCGAGTCTGAATGCGCCCTTGGCGCAGGCAATATTGCGGGCCTCTTCGATTCCAAGCGCGGATTCAACCAGAGCAATAATTGGCACTTTGCCGCCGAGGGCCGCATTGGTGTCTTCGACGTGCGATGCGTCTTCGGTCTTAGCCAACATAACGCCCTGCAGGTTTTTTACGCCCTTCAAACGAGCACAATCGGCTGCCCAGAAAGGGGTTAGTCGGTCGTTGATGCGAACCCAGGCTTTGCCGCCAGCTTCGAGCCAAGCCACAACTGCCTCTAGAGCGGCAGGTTTATCCTTTGGGTCAACGGCGTCTTCAACGTCAAGAATAATTTGGTCGGCGCGCGATGCGGCAGCCTTGTCAAAGATCTCTGGTTTGTTGCCATTTACCAAGAGCCATGATCGTGAAATATCTGCCGGTACTTTTTTTGCCGCTGCCATTTAAATCTCCGCGTAATTCGTCTTTGAATTGTTCTGCTTCTATCCTTGCGTGAAATTTGCCAAGGATGCGCAAAACGGCTCTCGCTATTGATGATTACAGGTATTAGCGAGGCAGAGCGAGTCGCTTAGCGACTGATGAATTCAGTCATTTGCTGCAGCGTTTCCTCCATTGGTGCGCAGTCCGCCGGATACCAATTGAGATGCCCGTGCATTGCCCCTAGGGCTGTGACCTGCTTCACTGCCACGCCCGCCGCTTTGAGTTGCTCAAAGTAGCGCTCTCCCGAGGCCCTGAGCGAGTCATATTCGCTGTTGATGATCAGGGTCTCGGTTACGCCCGAGTGGTTTTCAGAGTCACCGGGGAAGCAGTGAAAACTGGCCTCTACAGTTTCGTAGCCAAGATTCGAGTTGATCCACTTGGTGTCGTCGCGACTGAAGATTAACTGCGGAGGGACCTCTGCGATGCGTTGCTCGAGCTCTGCGGCAAACTCGGGCAAACTGCTGTGCAAAATGGGATAGACCAGTATGTTTCGAATGCCAGCTAGTTGACCGCGATCGCGCAACTGCAAAATTACGGATGCAGTTAGACAGGCACCCGCAGAGGCGCCCGAAATGGTGATTCGTGAATCATCGACTGCAAGTTCGGCCGCGTTCTCGATGAACCACTGGGCAGCGGCAAGGCCATCAATCTGGCTCACCGGAAACTTTGCCTCGTCTTTGACTAGGCGATAGTCGACCGACATAACCACGGCGCCGGCGCGATGAGCAATCTCGCGCGAGACAACATCTGCTTCTTTCATGTTCAAGTCACCGAACATAAAAGCGCCACCGTGAAACCAAACCAATCCAGGCGCTAACGCCGATGAGCCCTCTGGCCGGTAGATGCGAACTGGAATGTCGCCCAAGGGGCCGGGAATCATCCGGTCTTCGATGCTGACCGGCGGTGCCGCATACTCGCTCGCAGCAGCCTCGAATTTAGGCATCACCACAGGTGCCCACTCGTGCATGGGTGCGTCGGCAGCTATGCCTTCGAATAGGTAAAAGCGATCTGCGAACAGTGGGTCTACCGGCGACATCTTTGTCTCCTTATTTCGAGTTTTGGTTTAGCGCTTCTCTGCTAGTCTTTCGAGAATCTTCACGTGCCCGGGCTCTAGTTCAGCGAGCGAGCGAGCACCTAATAGTTTCATGGTTCTGGTCATCTGTGTGCCCAGAAGTTCAATGGTCTTGTCAACGCCCTCGCGGCCGCCGGCCATTAGGCCATAAAGATAGGCACGGCCAATCAGGGTGAATTTTGCACCCTTTGCGATGCAGGCTACGATGTCTTGACCGTGCATGATGCCGGTGTCGACGTGCACCTCGGCGTGCTTACCAATCTCACGAACGGTATCTGGCAAAAGGTGGAAAGGAATCGGCGCTCGATCTAGTTGGCGACCGCCGTGGTTCGACAAGATGACGGCATCGGCCCCGGCCTCAACGGCAAGCTTTGCGTCTTCGACATTTTGAATGCCCTTAACAACCAGGTTGCCCTTCCACTGGGTGCGAATCCACTTCAAATCTTCAAAAGTCACGGTTGGGTCAAACATCTGGTCGAGCAGCTCGGCCACAGTTCCGTTCCAAGATCCGAGCGAAGCAAAAGCTAGCGGATCGGTGGTCAAGAAGTTGATCCACCACTCCGGGCGTGGAATCGCGTTGGTGATGGTTTTGAGAGTTAAGGCAGGCGGAATGGTCATGCCGTTGCGCTTGTCGCGAAGGCGAGCGCCGGCAACCGGAACATCCACGGTCAAAAGCAAGGTATCGAAGCCAGCTGCCTGAGCTCGCTCGACCAGGGCCATGCTCTTTTCACGGTCTTTCCACATGTAAAGCTGAAACCAGTTGCGGCCGTTTGGGGCAGCAGCGGCAACCTCTTCGATTGAGCGAGTGCCCATGGTTGAGAGTGAAAACGGAATACCGGCGGCCTCGGCAGCCTGGGAGCCAGCGATCTCGCCCTCGGCATGCATCATGCGAGTGAAGCCGGTTGGGGCAATGCCAAAGGGCATGGCAACTTTTTTGCCAAGCACGGTCGAGCTGAGGTCTAGATCTGAGACATCTCGCAAAATGCGAGGTTGAAACTCAATGTCTTCAAATGCCTGTCGAGCTCGCGCCAATGAGATCTCTTGATCGGCTGATCCATCGGTGTAGTCGAATGGCGCCTGGGGCGTGCGACGCTTTGCGATGTCGCGCAAGTCATAAATAGTCAGAGCCTCGTTTAGCCTGCGCTCGCGGGCGTTCCATACCGGCGCTTTGAAGCGCATGAGTTGAGCTAAGTCTTTGGGGTTTGGAAACTGACGCTTCAGGTTTGCCATTGTTTATCTCCTAGGCGATTACGAGCGGGTTAGTGAGTGTGATTTGGTAGTCACCGTGAGTCAAAGTTGTGCCTAGTGCTGCAGCCGAACCATTCACAGTTAGGGCGCTCTGGCCGGTTGCCGGCAAATTGAGTTCGGCGGTAACGCCAAAGGGAACCTTGAGTTCGATTGACAGGGTCGGGCCTGAAAGCTTCCAGTCAACCGCAACCTCACCGAAACCGGTCTGCATGCTCGACTTGCAGGCATCGAGGTGCGCGTGAGGAGCAGGTTGAATCGAGACTCGCTCATAACCCGGAGCAGTTGGAGAAATGCCGCCAACGTTGCGGTACATCCAGTCGACCACGGCACCGTAGGCATAGTGGTTGAAGCTCAACATGCCTTCACCGCTGCCTTCTGTCGGGCTGTCGAGACCTCCTCCAGAAATGGTGCCGTCTTCGTGAATCGCCTCCCAACGCTCCCAGATTGTGGTCGCACCAACGGTGATTGGGTAGAGCCACGAGCGCTTCTTGGTGCGCAACAGCATTTGATAGGCCTCGGCGATGTGGCCGTTTCGACTCATCGCGTCCATGATCACCGGGGTGCCCAAAAATCCGGTGCTGATGCGGGCATCGGTTTCGCGAACCAATTGTGCGAGTGTTGCGGCTATGTTTGCTCGCTCAGATTCTGGTGCCAGGTTGAACTCGAGTGCAATCGAGCAGCCCGTTGTGGTTTGAATAGCGGCCGGCGCAAGCTCGGCCCAAATCGCGGCCTTGAGGTCTTCGAAACGACCACGCAGGGCAGCTGCTTCGGCGTGGTTGCCTAAAACATCTTCGGCGCGAGCGAGCAGGTCAACGCTGTGGGCCATATAAGCGTTAGCCATGAATTGACCGCTGACCTTGGCCGCCCAGGGCTGACCCTCGGGGGCATCGGGGTCAAGCCAGTCGCCCAATTGCATGCGCTGTGGAATCAACAGACCTTCGTGGTCGTTTTTGTTGTGTTCGACCCAGGCGCGCATTGAGTCAAGCTGTGCTTCGAGAATTTGTTTGTCGCCAAATCGCTCATAGATGCTCCATGGCACCACGGTTGCGGCATCCGACCATCCGGCGTCGCCATAAGAAGTTTTAAATGGGCTGTCTTCAGGCATTTGCATGCGAAGCAGGTCAGGCACCACCAGAGAAACTCTTCCGTCCTGTTCACGCTGTTCTAGCTCGAGGTCGACGAGCCAGCTCTTGAAGAATTCGTGGTCATCGACCAAAGAGTGAGCCGCATAAATAAATGCCTGCGCATCGCCTGTCCAACCCAAACGTTCATCGCGTTGCGGGCAGTCGGTGG
>JACCDX011695856.1_pt1 | contig 14945 bp, 12 predicted proteins | sample 7449681 | NCBI WGS metagenome assembly JACCDX01 (sample SAMN15323450, study PRJNA562643) | freshwater metagenome | isolation source: river surface water | place: USA:Blue River Watershed | collected 2017-08-18
CCAGCTCAGCCTGCGGCTGGGTCGGGGCAACACCTGCTTTGTGCATCTCACCCTGGTGCCGTTCATCTCGACGGCCGGTGAACTGAAGACAAAACCCACGCAGCACTCGGTGCAAAAGCTGCGCGAGATCGGTATCCAGCCCACGGTGTTATTGTGCCGCGCGGACCGTCCGATTCCGGAAGAAGAGAAAGACAAGATCTCTTTGTTCTCCAACGTCCCCCGCGAGGCGGTGATTTCGGTCTGGGATGTCCCGTCGATCTATCGCATTCCGCGCATGCTCTCGGAGCAGGGTCTGGATGCCCTGATTTGTGATGCCTTGAACCTGACCACACCGCCCACGGATCTGCGGGTCTGGGACGACCTGGTCGATCGTCTGGAGCATCCCCAGCGGACCGTGCGCATTGCGATGGTGGGCAAGTATGTGGATCTCACCGAGTCGTATAAGTCGCTCACCGAGGCCCTGATTCACGCGGGCATGCATACCCGCTCCAAGGTCGCCATTGAGTACATCGACTCGGAAAGCCTGGAAAAAAATGGCACCGAGGTCCTCAAGGGTTTCGATGCGATTTTGGTGCCTGGCGGGTTTGGGCGCCGTGGCGTGGAGGGCAAGATTGCCGCGATCCGCTATGCGCGCGAAAACAGGATTCCTTACCTGGGCATCTGCCTGGGCATGCAACTGGCGGTGATTGAGTTTGCGCGGCATCGGGCGGGCCTGGGGCAGGCCAACTCCACCGAGTTCGACCCGCAGTGTCCTCAGCCCATGATCGCCCTGATCACGGAATGGAAAACGGCCGACGGTCGGATTGAAACCCGGGATGCCTCTTCCGATCTGGGCGGTACCATGCGACTCGGCGCACAGCAGTGCCCGGTTCGTGCCGGCACGCTGGCCGAAAAGATCTATGGCGATGCGGTCAATGAACGGCATCGCCACCGTTATGAAGTCAATAACGTGCTGCGTCCCAAGGTCGAGGCGGCCGGCCTGGTGGTGTCGGCCCAGACCCCCCATGAACAACTGGCCGAGATTGTGGAGCTGCCGCAGTCCGAGCATCCCTGGTTCATGGGGGTGCAGTTTCACCCGGAATTCACGTCCACGCCACGCTATGGTCATCCGCTCTTTACCGGTTACATTCAGGCGGCCATTGATCAGCACGCCCGCACGCACCGCGGTGCTTCATCGACTTAACCAGGAGGGGCCATGAAACTCTGTGGATTTGATGTAGGACTTGCCCACCCGTTTTTTCTGATCTCCGGCCCCTGTGTGGTGGAGTCCGAGCAGTTGCAGATGGATACGGCCGGCACGCTTCAAGAGATCTGTGCGGGTCTGGGCATTCCGTTCATCTTTAAATCGAGCTATGACAAGGCCAACCGTTCATCGGGCACATCGTTTCGTGGTCTGGGGATGGACCGTGGTCTGGAGATTCTGGCCACGGTGCGCGCCCAACTCCAGGTGCCCGTGCTGACCGATGTGCACAGCGATCACGAGATCGCGGCCGTGGCGGCCTGCGTGGACGTGCTGCAGACCCCCGCGTTTTTATGCCGCCAGACCGATTTCATTCGTGCCGTGGCACAGAGTGGAAAACCGGTGAACATCAAAAAGGGCCAGTTCCTGGCGCCGGGTGACATGCGCAACGTGATTCAGAAGGCCCGTGACGCCGCCCGTGAGGTCGGGCTGTCCGAGGATCGTTTTATGGCCTGCGAGCGCGGCGTGAGTTTTGGTTATAACACCCTGGTAAGCGCTATGCGCGCGCTGGCCATCATGCGGGAGACCCAGTGCCCCGTCGTGTTTGATGCCACGCACTCGGTGCAATTGCCTGGCGGGCAGGGCACCTCATCGGGCGGACAGCGGGAGTTTGTGCCGGTGTTGGCGCGTGCCGCCGTAGGGGTGGGGGTGTCGGGCCTCTTTATGGAAACCCATCCGAATCCGGCCAAGGCGCTCTCCGATGGGCCCAATGCGGTGCCGCTGGCGCGCATGAAGGATTTATTGGAGCAGCTCGTGGCCATCGATCGTGTGGTGAAGAGCACGCCATTTTTAGAAGAGAATTTTGATTAAGGAATCGAGATGACTGCAATCGTTGACCTCATTGGCCGTGAAATTATCGACAGCCGCGGCAACCCGACCGTCGAGTGCGATGTGCTCTTGGAGAGTGGTGTGATGGGCCGTGCGGCCGTGCCCAGCGGGGCATCGACCGGCTCGCGTGAGGCCATCGAGTTGCGTGATGGCGATCGGGGCCGTTACCTGGGCAAGGGCGTGCTGAAGGCGGTGGAGCACATCAACACCGAGATCTCGGAAGCCCTGATGGGTCTCGATGCCAGCGAACAGGCCTTCATTGACAAAATGCTGATCGAACTCGACGGTACGGAGAATAAATCCCGTCTCGGTGCCAACGCCATGTTGGCGGTTTCGATGGCCGTGGCCAAGGCCGCCTCCGAGCAGTCCGGACTGCCCCTGTACCGTTACCTTGGGGGCTCGGCACCGATGAGCCTGCCGGTGCCGATGATGAATGTGATCAATGGCGGCGCCCACGCCAACAACAATCTCGATCTTCAGGAGTTCATGATCATTCCGGTGGGCGCGCCCACCTTTCGCGAGGCGCTGCGCTACGGGGCCGAGGTCTTTCATAGCCTGAAAAAAATCATTCACGATCAGGGCATGTCGGTGGCCGTGGGCGATGAGGGCGGGTTCGCGCCCAATGTCCAGAACCACGAGGCCGCCATTCAGATGATTCTGAAGGCCATTGAACAGGCGGGCTACGAGCCGGGCCGTCAGGTGGCCCTGGGCCTGGACTGTGCGAGCTCGGAGTTTTTCAAAAACGGCAAATACGAACTCGAGGGCGAGGGGCTAAGCCTGTCTTCGAAGGACTTCACGCACCTGCTGGCGAGCTGGGTCGACAAGTACCCGATCATCTCCATCGAAGATGGCTGTGCGGAAAACGACTGGGAGGGGTGGGCCTATCAGACCCAGGTGTTGGGCAAGAAAGTCCAGTTGGTGGGCGACGATCTGTTTGTCACCAACACCCGCATCCTTCGTGACGGCATACAAAAAGGAGTGGCCAATTCGATTCTGATCAAGATCAATCAGATTGGCACTCTGTCGGAGACGTTCGCGGCCATTGAGATGGCCAAGCGGGCGAATTACACGGCGGTGGTCTCGCATCGCTCCGGTGAAACCGAAGACACGACCATTGCCGACATTGCCGTGGGCACGAATGCGCTGCAGATCAAAACGGGATCCATGTCCCGCACTGATCGCACCGCCAAATACAACCAGCTGTTGCGCATTGAAGAGGATCTGGGCGATGCGGCCCACTATCCCGGAATCGACGCGTTTTACAACATCCGCCGGTAAGTGCTCGCCAAATTCCCTAAACCGAGTCTGACCAATGTGCTGTTGGGCGCACTGATCTTGCTGCAGTTTCCCTTGTGGTTTGGCGATGGTGGATGGATTCGGGTGTGGCGGTTTGAGCGTCAGATTGAAGCCCGGCAGATGGACAATGAGGCCAAGCGCCTGCGCATCGCCGAATTGGAAGGTGAGGTCCGTGATTTCAAGAAAAGCCCGCGGGCGGCCGAAGAACGCGCCCGCTATGAACTGGGCCTGATTCTGCCGGGCGAGCGCTTCGTGCAGTGGGGTGCCCCGGTCGATCCTTCGGTCGCGGCGGCAGCCGCGGCAAAAGGGGCTAGTGCAGCGTCGTCGACCCCGCCGAAGAAGGCGGGCACTCGCGAGTAAACAGCTCCGCGCAGTCCACGGCATCAAATGCGTAGGCCGTGTTGCAGAAGTCGCAATTGACGTCGACTTGACCCTGTTCTTTCAAGATGTCGTGGACTTCGTCCTGACCGAGTGTGATCAACATTTTTCCAACCCGTGTACGTGAACATGAACACGTGAACTGCACGGGTTTGTCGTCCAAGAGACGTGGCGATTCTTCCCAGAACAGCTGGTGAAGCAGTGTGGTCGTATCCGTCTGCAGTAACTCCTGCGGCGTGATGGTGGACGCTAAGGCCACCAGTCGCGACCAGTCCTCTTCTGTGCCCTGACCGGGCGCCATTTTTTTGCCGCCCTCGTCGGGCATTTTCTGCAGCAGTAACCCCGCGGCCCGATCGCCGTCGCAGGCGAGCCACAGGCGGGTGGGCAGCTGCTCGGATTTCAACATGTAGTCTTCCAGGGCCTGGGCCACGCCTTCGTCGTGCAGGGGCACGATGCCCTGGTAAGGGGTCTGGGAGGGCACCTTGGGATCGAGCACGACACTGAAGCGGCCCATGTTCTGTTGATTCACCAGGTCGCGCCAGTTGGCACCCGGTGGCACACGAAGGGTATCGGAGAGTTTTACAGTGCTGCGAAATCCGAGCTGGGCGTTGCATTCCGCCACGGCCAGTCGCACCGGTCCATCGCCGTGAATCTGAAGAATCACGGATCCGTCAAATTTCAGACTGGCCGACAGCAGAATGGAGGCACAGCTCATCTCGCCCACCAGGCGCATGACCTCGGGGGGTGCATCGTGGCGATGGGCGACTTCGAGCCATGATCGATCCAGGCGCACGAGATGGGCACGTGCGGAGACATGGTCAAACATCAGCCGCAATAATCGATCGTTCGATGAATCAGCCAATTTTCTTTAAATCCTTGCGAAAGGTGGCCGCGCGGGTGACGTAACTGCGGATGCCGCGATGCATGTTGGCAATTTCCTCATCGGTGAGTTCGCGCACCACTTTGGCGGGCGAGCCCAGCACCATGGAGCGATCGGGAATCCTGCTGCCGGTGGTGACCAAGGCGCAGGCACCGATCAGGCAGTTCTTTCCAATCACGGCGTCATTGAGCACCACGGCCTGAATGCCGATCAGGCTGCCATCGCCCACGGTGCAGCCATGCAACATGGCCTGATGGCCCACGGTCACGTTATCGCCGACGGTCAGTGGCGATCCCGGATCCGTGTGCAACACCGCGCCTTCTTGGACATTGGAGCCCACCCCAATCTCGATCGGTTCGTTATCGCCGCGCAGCGTTGCCCCGTACCAGATGCTGGAGTTCTCTTTGAGCACGACTTTTCCAATGACGGTGGCCGTTTCCGTCACCAGTGCCGTGGCATGAATGTCGGGGCGGGAATCGCCAAGGGCGTAGATCGACATGCGCAGAATCTCCGAGGAGTGAAAAGCAGGTTTTTACCATGGGCCCCTCGGATTTACGCGAAAATGAGGCATGGCCAGTCTCTATCCCCACGATCTGAATGTGGACCTGCACATGCACTCGACCGCCTCCGATGGCGCGCTCGATCCGGCGGACCTGGTGGCCCGCGCGGTGGCCAATGGCGTGCAGATCATGGCCCTGACCGATCACGACACGGTGGCCGGTCAGGCCGCCGCCCGAGAGGCGGCCCGGCACAGCGGGGTGCACTATGTGCATGGCGTGGAGATCTCCGTGACCTGGGGTGGCGAGACCATTCATGTGGTGGGGCTGGACTTTGATCCTGACCATACCGGCTTATTGGAGACCTTGACGGCGATTCAGGTGGGACGGCTTGGGCGCGCCCGAGCGATGGCCCAGGGCCTGGTGGATCATGGCCTGCCGGATCTCTTCGATCAGGCGATGGGGTATGCCCAGAACCCGACCTTGATTGGGCGCACGCATTTCGCGCGGGCCATGGTGGCCCAGGGCATCTGTTCCGATATGAACACCGTCTTTCAGCGGTTTTTGACCCCCGGTAAGCCCGGATACCTTGCCCATCAATGGGCGAGCCTATCCCAGGCGGTGGGGGCCATTCGTGGGGCCGGAGGGGTCGCGGTGCTCGCCCATCCGGCACGCTATCGGCTGAGCGCCATCGGGCACTGGGCGTTGCTCGACGAATTCAAAGCCCTGGGGGGATCGGCCATCGAGGTGGTGACCGGGAGCCACACCGACAAAGAGGCCCGACGGTTCCAACAGGTGGCGGTGGAGCACCAACTGCATGCGTCGCGGGGCAGTGACTTTCATGCCGTGGGCGAGAGCCGTTTTGACGTGGGGGCGGTACCGCCCTTGCCCGATGCGACCCGACCGGTCTGGCACGGCTGGGCCCACTGATAAAATCGGGATCAATGTATCCTCAACGCGTCTTATCGGGCATGCGGCCCACCGGGGCCCTGCATCTGGGCCACTACCACGGCGTCCTCAAAAACTGGGTTCGGCTTCAGGCCGAATACGAGTGTTTGTTCTTCGTGGCCGATTGGCATGCCCTGACCACCCATTACACCGAACCGCAGATCATTTCGGAAAACGTCTGGGGGATGCTGACCGATTGGCTGGCCGCCGGTGTGGATCCTGCCCAGGCGACGCTGTTCATTCAATCCCGGGTGCCCGAGCACGCCGAGCTGCATCTGTTGCTGTCGATGTGCACCCCACTGGGCTGGTTGGAGCGGGTTCCCACCTATAAAGACCAGCAGGAAAAACTCGCCGATCGTGATCTGGCGACCTATGGATTTTTGGGCTATCCCTTGCTGCAATCGGCCGATATTCTGATTTACCGCGCCGCGCATGTGCCGGTCGGTGAGGATCAGGTGCCGCATGTGGAACTCACGCGAGAGGTGGCCCGTCGGTTCAATCACCTTTACGGCCGTGAGACGGATTTCGAGGAAAAAGCCCAGGAGGCCGCGAGAAAACTGGGTTCCAAGCGGGCCAAGCTCTACGCCGAGTTGCGGGATCGGTTCCAGGAAAAAGGGGATGAGGACGCCTTGGAGCAGGGCAAGGCCTTGCTGCAGGAGGCGCAGAATCTGACCATGGATGATCGGGAGCTGCTCTTTGGTTATCTCGAGGGTGGCCGACGACTGATTCTGGTCGAACCCCAGGCCTTGCTCACCGAGGCCTCGCGCATGCCGGGCCTCGACGGTCAGAAGATGTCCAAGAGCTATAACAACACCATCGCCCTGCGTGAGCACCCCGATGCCATCGTGCAAAAAATGCGCAAAATGCCCACGGATCCCGCACGTGTACGCCGTTCAGACGCGGGCAATCCGGAACGCTGTCCGGTGTGGCAGTTCCACGAGGTCTACTCCGATGAGGCGCGACGGCAGTGGGTGCGTGACGGTTGCACCTCGGCCGGCATTGGTTGCCTGGAGTGCAAACAGCCCCTGATCGATGCCGTATTGGAAGAGCAGAAAATCTTTCTTGATCGGGCCAAGCCTTACGAGGAAGATCCCGATTTATTGCGGGGCATCGTGGCCGATGGCAGCGAGCGCGCCCGCGAGCTGGCCCGCTCCACCATGCGCGATGTGCGCGAAGTGATGGGCCTGGATTACAGCTAACGCGATTCGAAAGCAGAGACATGATTAAAGGAAGTCTGGTGGCCATCGTCACCCCCATGCATGAAGACGGCAGTCTGGACCTGCAGACCTACCGTGCCCTGGTGGACTGGCACGTGGCCCAGGGCACCAATGCGATTGTGGCCGTGGGCACGACCGGAGAGTCCCCCACGGTCGATGTGGACGAGCACCTGGAATTGATTCGGGTGACGGTGGAGCAGGCGGCCGGTCGTATTCCGGTGATCGCGGGGACCGGGGCGAACTCGACACTGGAGGCCATCGAACTCACCCGTGAGGCCAAGGCCTTGGGAGCACAGGCCTCCCTGCAGGTGGTGCCGTATTACAACAAGCCCACGCAAGAAGGGCTCTACCAGCATTTCAAAACCATTGCCGAGGCGGTGGATCTTCCGGTGATTCTGTACAACGTGCCGGGCCGCACCGTGGCCGATCTGGCGCATGACACCACCATGCGCCTGGCCAAGATTCCCAACATCGTGGGCATCAAAGATGCCACCGGCAATATCGAGCGCGGGGAGTGGTTGATTCGCGAAGCCCCGGAGGGTTTTGCGATTTACAGTGGCGACGATGGCACGGCAGTGGCCCTCATGCTGTTGGGCGGGCACGGTAACATCTCGGTCACGGCGAACGTCGTGCCGGATCTCATGTCAAAGCTCTGTGCCTTGGCCATGGCGGGCAACGCACGGCAGGCGGCCGATCTGCAATTAAAGCTCTTGCCGTTGCACCGGGCGATGTTCATTGACGCCAATCCCATCCCGGTGAAGTGGGCCTTGACCCGTATGGGCAAGATCAAGTCGGGCATTCGTCTGCCGTTGGTGGGGCTGTCCAACAGCCAGCATGCCGTGGTGGAGTCAGCGCTGAAAAGCCTAGGAGTGATGTGATGAAGCAGTGGATCCAGACCGCCGTCTTCGGTGCGACCGTGTTGGCGTTGGCCGGCTGCAATGTACTGCCGAGCACCGAGATTGATTACAAATCCGCCTCGAACGAAAAAGTAAAACCCCTGGAAGTGCCACCGGATCTGATTGCGCCGGGCAAGGACGACCGGTTCTCCATGCCCGCCTCGGGCACGGCCAGTCGCGTGGAGTTTGAACGCAGCCGTTTAGAGCCGCGTCGATCCGATGGTGCGGTGTTGCCTGCCGTGGCCGGCATGCGCATTGAGCGCCAGGCCGATCAGCGTGTGCTGGTGGTGGATCAGCCCGCCGAAAAACTCTGGCCGGTGGTGCGCCAGTTCTGGCTCGACAACGGGTTTGTGTTGGCAACCGAGAATCCGGATACCGGTGTGATCGAAACCGATTGGGCCGAGAACCGCGCCAAGATCCCGGAAGACATTCTGCGTAAAACGCTCGGGAAATTATTTGATCGACTCTACGACACGGGTGAGCGCGACAAATTCCGCACTCGGCTCGATAAGATCAGCGATACCCAGACCGAGATCGTCATCAGCCATCGCGGCGTGATCGAGATTGCCTCGGTGACCGCCTCGGATGTGAAGAGCACCTGGACCAATCGGCCGCCCGATCGTGAACTGGAGGCGGAATTTCTGCGTCGGATCATGCTGCGCCTGGGTGCGGATCAGAACCGGGCCCAGGCCCTGTTAGCCCAGTCCGCATCGGCCACACCGAAGGCGCAGATCGTGCGCACGGGTGAGCAGTCCTCCATTGAGATTGCGGAACCGTTTGATCGCGCCTGGCGTCGTGTCGGCGTGGCCATCGACCGCTTGGGATTCACAGTGGAAGATCGTGATCGCAATAAGGGGATCTTTTTTGTGCGTTATCGCGATCCGACGGTAGAGCAAAAGAAAGACGACAAGGGATTTTTCTCGAAGCTGTTTTCGTCGGACAAGCCATCGGAGTCGGCCGAGCAATACCGCATTGTGGTGACGGCGAATAATCAGGATGGTGCGCGCATCACGGTGTTGGACAAGACCGGCAAACCCACGAATGATGTGTATGCCCAACGCATGTTGACGGTGCTTTTCGACCAACTGAAGTAATTGCGATTCACCAGTCTTTCTTCGGGAAGTGATGGCAATGCCCTGGTGGTGGAGTCCACATCGGGTCGCCATGGCGACCCGACTCGGGTGCTGGTCGACTGTGGTCTAGCGCTTAAAGAGGTCACGGCGCGCCTGGCCCGGCGTGGGCTGGCCATTTCCGATATCGATGCGATTTTTGTCACCCATGAGCACAATGATCATGTCGGTGGTGTCGCGCGCTTGGCCCGCGCTGGAGGTATTCCGGTGCTGTGCACGCATGGCACGCGCGCGGCCTGTCCCGATGACTTCTGGTCGGGTGTGCAGGTCTCCGAGGTGGACAGCCATGCGGAGATTGCCCTGTGTGATTTTCAGCTCCGCTGCTTTCCGGTGCCGCACGATGCCCGCGAGCCGGTCCAATTAGTGATCGAGGAGATTCGCTCGGGTGCAACGGGGCATCGCCTAGGGGTGCTCACGGATGTGGGCAAATCCACGCCACACATTGAAGAGGCGCTGTCCGGTTGCGATGCGTTATTCCTGGAGGCCAACCATGACGAAGCGTTATTAGCGGCCAGTGACTATCCACAGAGTCTGAAACAGCGCATCGGCGGCCCCTTCGGTCATCTCTCCAACGCCCAGTCGGCGGGCGTGCTTGCGGCGGTGGAGCAGTCGCGACTGCAGTGCGTGGTGGCCGCTCATTTGAGCCGGCATAACAATCGTCCGGAGCTGGCCCACCAGGCCCTGCGTCCGGTATTGCGCACGCCGTCGGAGCTGCACATCGCCTCGCAGGGGGATGGGCTGGATTGGGTGGCGCTTGCAGCCTAGGAAATAAAAAACGCCAGCAATTGCTTGCTGGCGTTTGTCGCTGAGATGGCCATCACGGCCACCGGCGCATGCCGTGAATTACTTCTTGGCTTCTTCAGCTTTGGGCGCTGCGTCAGCAGGCTTTTGCTCAGCAGCAGGAGCGGGAGCGGGTGCAGCAGCTTCTTGTTTTTTGCCGCAAGCAACAACACCGAGGGCCAGGATCATGGCAGCGAGAAGTGACTTCTGCATTTCTATATTTCCTTCGAAAGAAAAATTTTGACTAAAAGAGGAGTGTTTTCTGGAAATGTCCCTCCGGAAAACCCCTTAATCATAAACGATCCAGCCCGATCGATACATGTCATAAAGCACGTCTAGCGCCGTATTCCCACAATCCTTGGGTAAAAGTGTGCGCGCATCGGCCAGGGTTTGCAGGGCCCGGGTTGCCCCCCGATGTCGCCCAAGGGGGACGGGTTCCCCGTTCATGAAAAATCGATCGCCGCAGTAAAGCAGGCGGGTGGCGCTGGCCAGTCGCAGGCCGGATCGCCTCGCCGCGGCCCCAAATCGCTGCCGGCTGTGGCAGGGGACGGGGGCGTGAAAGATGGCCTGGGGCGCGGGTTCGCTGAGCACCTGGCCCACCACATGGGCGATGGTCGCCTTGGAGGGAAGCTGTGCGTGGACCTGTTGGGTGAACGCCTTCAGCAATCGTGCGGGAATCTCGCCGGGATGGGATGTGGCGGCGAGCCAGGGATCCCGCCAGTCGGCATCGACCAGCGTGTCCAGGTGCTGGGACCAGACTGCATCGGCCAGTGACAACCGGTTGGGTGCCCGAAAACCGACCGACCAGGTCATGCAGTGACTGCCGACGGCGGTTCCCCGATGGGCCACCTGAGGGGGCAGGTAGAGCAGATCGCCAGGCCCTAAGACCCAGTCCTGCTCCGCGCGAAATCGTTTCAATATCCGCAGTGGCACATCCTCGATCAGGTCGTCATCGAAGGTCTGTGCGATTTCCCAACGGCGTTGGCCGGCCGCCTGCACCAGAAACACATCATAGGAGTCGACATGCGCACCGATGCCTCCATCGGGTCCGGCCACGCTCACCATCAGATCATCGAGTCGGGCCTCGGGAATGAATCGAAATGCATCCAGAAAGCGATCGGCCTGTGGCAGGCAGGTGTTCACCTGTTGCACCAGCACGGTCCATCGGGCGGCGGAGAGCCGGGGGAGTTGGCGGCGGGTGAAGGGACCGTGATCCAGCGCCCATTGCGTGCCCGTGGCACGCACGAGCCGCGACTGCACCTGATCATCGGCGCACACGTCCAGTATCTGGTCAATGCCGATGGGGGCAAAGTCGGCGGCAAAGGCGTTGCGCACCAAGAGCGGTTTTTTCTGCCAATACGTGCGCATAAATTGTCGAGGCGTCAGCCCCCCGAGCCAGGGCACCGCCTCGGTCGGGTTGGGTCGCCACCACGGGCGTGACATGGAAGTCGTCATGATCAGAAGAGGTTCATCTGTGGTTTGGTGGGCGCTGGCGTTAAGAGCTCCGCCTGCTTGGCGTTGGCCAGGGCCATCACGGCATCGGGCAGTCCGGCCAATCGGGCCACTTGAATACCGAAACTTCGGCTCGCAGGCCCCGTTTCTACCTTGTGCAGAAACACTAAGGTGTGTTCGTGTTCCACTGCACCGACATGCACGTTCACGACGCCCGAAGCCTGTTTCTCCAGTGCGGTGAGTTCGAAGTAGTGAGTCGCAAATAAACAGCGGCACCGGTTCTGTTCGGCCAAGGACTGGGCAATGGCCCAGGCCAGGGCCAGGCCATCCGAGGTCGACGTGCCGCGCCCGATCTCATCCATCAGCACCAGGCTGCGGTCGGTGGCCTGGCGAAGAATCATCGCGGCCTCGGTCATCTCCACCATGAAGGTGGATCGTCCACCGGCCAGATCGTCGGCTGCTCCAATGCGGGTAAAGATGCGATCCACCTCTCCAATCGTTGCCGATTTGGCGGGCACGGCCGCTCCCATGCGGGCCAGAATGGTGATCAGGGCCACCTGCCGCATGTAGGTGGACTTGCCACCCATGTTCGGGCCGGTGATCACTTGCATGCGCTGCGTGCCGGTCAGCTGTGTATCGTTGGGCGTGAAGTCCGGTGTGGTGAGGGCGAGCATCGGATGCCGGCCTTCGGTGATCTGAATGTCATGAGTTGTGCGGAGTGCAGGCAGCACCCATTGATGGTCCGTGATGAAGGTCGCCAAGGCCGCGCAGCAGTCCAACGTGGCCAGCGCCTCGGCGGCCGATTGGAGCAGGGGCACAAAGGCATCGAGTTGCGCGAGCAGTTCATCGAAGAGGGCTTTTTCCCGCGCCAGTGCACGTTCATTGGCCGATAAGGCCTTTTCTTCAAATGCCTTTAATTCTGGTGTGATGAATCGCTCGGCGTTTTTCAGGGTCTGACGGCGTTGATAGTCGAGCGGGGTTTTGGCAAGCTGTCCGGCCGTGATCTCGATGTAGTACCCGTGGACCGCGTTAAACCCGACCTTGAGATTGGCAATCCCAGTGCGCTCCCGTTCCCGGGCCTCCATGGCCAGAAGAAATTCGCCGCTATCGGTCTGGATGGCCCGCAGTTCATCCAAGGCGCTGTCGTAGCCCGGACGTATCACGCCACCATCACGAATCTGGAGTCCGCACTGATCATCAATGGCCCGCTCCAGCAGGGCCTGACAGTCACCAAGACCTTGCGCGGCGATGGCGGTGATCATGTATTGCACGAGCGTTGGCGGTGGCATGGCCCGGGTCAGATGTTGGTGCACCTCGTGCATGGCCTGTAAGGACTGCCGAAGCGATAGGCATTCCCGTGGGCGGACATTGCGCAGGCTGATGCGGCCGGCAATGCGACCGATATCCGACATGGATCCGAACGCCTCGCGCAGACGGGTGAGTAACTGGGCCTGGGACTGCTGGCTGGCGAGCCACTCCAGTACCGCCTGACGTTCGAGGGCGGGCGCATTCGAGCGCAGCGGCGCGATCATCCATTGGCGTAGTTTGCGACTTCCGGCCGCAAGCACGCAGCGATCGATGGTGGACAGCAGTGTGGTGTGTGCCGAGGCGTCGGAAAACAGTGGCGACACCAACTCCAGCGTCCGCCGCGCAATACTGTCGATCACCACCGTGTCATCGCTGCGAAACGGTATGGGTGCCTGCAGGTGGGCCAGTGCGCGCCCCTGACTTTTTTCGGCATACGTGATCACGGCGCAAATGGCCCGTAACGCCAGTGGCACATCCTCCAACTCAAATGCGGCGAGGGATGCCACGCGCAATCGCTGCTTCAGCAGTTCGGTGCCGCGGCTGGCATCGAACTCCCAGGCGGGCCGTGCCGTGATCACGCTGTGAACGGCCGCCGCGATGGCGCTGGAATCTTGGCGAAAGGCCGATGTCTCGTTGATCAGAATTTCGGCGGGCGCCACTTGAGCGAGCAGTGCGGCCCAGTCGGCCGGCGTGGCGCACTGCGCCCAGAAGAGTTCTCCGCTGGCCACATCACACCATGCCACTGCGGCCTGGCTGCCTTCGGTGTCGAGCGCAGCGCAAAAGGTCTGGGCACGATCGGGAATGAGTCCCGCCTCATTGATGGTGCCCGGGGTGATCACCCGCATGACTTTTCGCTCGACCGGTCCTTTCGACGTGGCGGGATCGCCAATCTGTTCGCACAAGGCCACCGAGTGGCCCTGTGCGACGAGTTTGGCCAGGTACCCTTCGGCGGAATGAAACGGCACACCGGCCATGGTGACGGGCTGACCGTTACTCTGGCCGCGGGCCGTCAGTGTGATGCCCAAGAGACGCGAGGCGGTCTTGGCATCGTCATAAAACAGTTCGTAGAAATCCCCCATGCGATAAAACAGCAGCATGTCGGGGTACTCCGCCTTCACGGCCAAGTACTGCCGCATCATGGGGGTATGCTGCGTGCCGCTCATGAGGGTGCTACCGTGCATCCATGGCCGCTTTAGCGGCTAAGCCTTTCGTGGGCTCGGGTAGGGTGTAGCGGGATAACAGCGTGACCAATTGACCAAAGATTTTCGGCGATGCGCCGATGATGTTTTCATGAAACAGATAGTCGGCATCGCCCTTGAAGTTGCCGATCAAGCCACCCGCTTCGGTGATGAGCAGACTGCCGGCTGCCGCATCCCAGGGCATCAGTCCCATTTCAAAAAATCCATCCAACCGACCGCAGGCCACATAGGCCAAATCCAGCGACGCCGCTCCCGGGCGTCGTAGCCCTGCGGTTTTCTGGGTCAGTTCTTTGAACATGGAGATATAGGTCTCCAGGCGGTCGAAATCACGAAACGGGAAACCGGTACCGATGAGCGAATCGTCGAGTCTGTCGCGACTCGACACACGGATGCGCCGGTCATTCAGCATGGCGCCTTTGCCTTTCGAGGCCACGAACAAATCGTTGTGCACGGGATCGTAGATCACGGACTGGGTGATCTGTCCGCGGTAAGACAGTCCGATGGACACCGCATACTGAGGAAAACCGTGGATGAAATTAGTGGTGCCGTCGAGCGGATCAATGATCCAGACATAGTCCGAACGGGGGCGCTTGTCTGCCCCGCCTTTGCCGCCACCTGCCCGATCCGTCTGCGCTCCTGCCGTGCCCGTTTCTTCGGCCAGAAAATCATGATCGGGATACGCCTTGGAGAGGACCTCGATGATGGCGGCCTCACTGGCCTGGTCCACTTCGGTGACGAAATCATTCGGGGCCTTGCGACCCACACGCAGCAGGTCGAGATCAAGACTGGCGCGGTTGATGATGGCGCCGGCACGGCGGGCAGCTTTCACTGCCGTATTGAGCAAAGGATGCATGGTCGGGTCTTTTAAGGAGCGGGGTAAAAACAAGGCATGATGA
>JACCDX011801452.1_pt1 | contig 14945 bp, 12 predicted proteins | sample 7449681 | NCBI WGS metagenome assembly JACCDX01 (sample SAMN15323450, study PRJNA562643) | freshwater metagenome | isolation source: river surface water | place: USA:Blue River Watershed | collected 2017-08-18
AAAAATAAGGATATATTAAAATATGGCAATATAGTAAATTGTATATATGATATATATAATAATAATTTAACAATAAATAACAGATTTATACAAAGACTATATGTTCCAAAAATATATTCTGAAGATAGTTGCAATTGGATATGTAAAGAATTTAACAAACATAATATAAATAATAATTGTACTAAAACTCAACTAATAAATAGTACTGTTGATTGTATTTATGCAAATTCTATACCACATTTATTTAATTTTATATTATTAACATTTGATAATATAATTCCATTAATAAGAAATTTTTATAATATAGATTTTAATATTAATATTAATATTGTAGAAATATATTTAATTAAATATAATGCAGATATCAGTAAAAATTATAATATAAATCAAAAAAATGATTATTTTTTTACATTTCATATATTATTAAATAGTCCATTAGATTTTGATGGTGGAGAAATACATTATAATGATAATTTAATTTCAAAATTAAATAAGGGAGATATGATATTAAATTTAAGCAAAATAGATTTTTATACAGATAATTTAACTAAAGGAGTAAAATATGTATTAATGGGATTATTAGATATAAAATTATGAATATAACCATATGATTTGTACATATCCATTTGTTCCTGCATTAGGATAAGTATTTATTGGATAGGTTAAATTATTGGTAGTATTACCGGTTCCACTGGTGCCAGTACCCCCATTATAATATCCTACACAATTTCCACCACTAGGAATATTATACGTAACATGTCCACCTGAGCCTCCACCACCACCTCCACCTCCATTTGCAGTATATGATGTACCTAATACAGTAATAGATGTGAATAACCCAGAATTTCCAGAGGATCCGGCATTAGCCACTTCATTTAAATTATTTTGAGAATTAGTATTTCTATTTGCCCCATTACCATTTGATCCATTTGTTCCGGCAGTTCCACAAGTAATAGATATATTACCAGCATTTGAAATATCAATAACACCAACACTAGTTTCATCATAATAATAAATTCCACCAGATCCTCCAGTACCACCACTTCCTCCTTGACAAAGAAAATTGCCAACTGTACTAATATTTAAACTGGCACTACCTCCATATCCTCCATCACCTCCTCCTGCACCAACTATTATTGCTCTCATTTGATTTGCTCCACTTGGTACAGAAATATTAGTTGTTGTATTAATGATTTGAGATGCAGCAGTGCACAAATTTGAAATAGAAGTATTATTTATATAATATGGTAACGGTAATGGTATTGTAGCAGTAGTATTTGAAGCTTTTGTTAGAAAATTATTATATGAATTTTGATTTTGAGAACCTCCAGTTTGGTCAGTAATTTGATTAATTGGTATATTTTTATAAGAATAATTACTCATTATAAATATATTTATATAATATAAAGTTAAAAATATTTTAATAAAATAATTTATAATGAATAATTATTATGATAATTATGTATATGTAAATAAATTGTCAATTTCAAAAGAATTATGTGATGATATAATTTTAATGTTTGAAAATGAAACAAATGGAAAATATGAGGGAGTAACTGGAGGAGGATTAATTAAAAAAGTGAAAAAAACGATAGATTTTTCTATACCTATGAATATACAAAATTCTTCAAAAGAAACATATTTTAAATGGGAAAAAATAAAAAATTTTTTAGATGATGAATTAAATAGAAATTCAAAAATATATATTAATAAATTAATAAAATTACTTAATATTGAAAAAAAAGAAATAAATTCCGTATATTATATATTTTCAACTAAATTTATTACAAATAATTCATTTCAAATACAAAAATACATTAAAAATGAAGGTAATTTTACATATCATGATGATTTTAAAGTAGATTGGAAACAAAACAAATATAGAGTAATTACTTTTTTATGGTATCTTAATGATGTTAATGAAGGCGGAGAAACTGAATTATGGGATAATTATTTAATAAAACCAGAAACTGGAAAATTATTATTATTTCCAGCATCATGGACTTTTCCACATAGGGGTAAAATGCCAATATCTAATGATAAATATATTATAACAGGTTGGTTATATGTAAATGAAATATAATAAAACAATATAAAAACAATTTAATATATTTTATATTAATGCTTCTAAATGCTAAAACTTTAAAAATATGTAGAACAGAACGCTTATCTTGGGATGAATATTTTATGTCAATTGCTCTTTTAGCTTCTGGACGTAGTCCTTGCCAAAGACTTCAAGTTGGTTCTGTTATTGTAAAAGATAATCGTATTATTTCAATGGGTTATAATGGATTTATATCAGGTGCACCACATATAAGTATTGTTAAGGATGATCATGAACAAGCTGTAGTACATAGTGAAGTAAATGCAATAACAGATTGTGCTAAAAGAGGAACACAAATTAAGGAAGCAACAATATATGTAACACATTTTCCTTGTATTAATTGTTTTAGAACAATTGCTGCGTCAAATATAATAGAAATAGTTTATTTAAATGATTATAAAAATGATGAAATAGTATGGCAATTAGCAGAAGATGCAAAAATAATTATAAGACAATTGAAGCCAGAATGTTTAGAAAAAGTGAACTAACAAATTTAAAAATATTATTTTGTTAGTTTATAATATAATGCCTCATAAAAGAAGTCATCGTAAAAGATCATCTGCTAACTTGTTAAATAAAGGTGTTGAACAAGTTAAAACAACATCAAAGAAATATATGCCAAAAGTTAAGGAAGGTTTAGAAGGAGTTGGTGCTAAAGTTGTTAAAACTAGTCGTAAATCTGTTCCATTTCTCAAAAGAATGACAAGAAAATTGTTTTCTGTATTTGGAATTAAATCACGTAGAAGATAAAATATACAAGAAGATAAATAAAAAGAATATAAATATTTCTTTATTATAATATTTTAATATGAAATTTAATAAAATATTATATGTAGGTGCTGGATTAGATGTTTATATTACGAGAGAATTATTTGAAACGAGTGAATTTATATTTGTAGATACTTTACCACGTAATCCATATGATGATTACATACATTTTAAAAGAATATTATATGATAATTCATTTATAAATAAATTATGTAAAGAAGCATATTCTCTTGGATTTGTTTTTAAAAAAGCAATTCCATTAAATTCAAATTATCATAAAAAAATTTTAACATTTAAACAAAGTTTTCATTATTTATTTAATAAAATGCCTGATGCGATTAATCCAATGTTATTATTATTTTATAATAGTAAAACTCAACAAAGTATAAAATATTATATTTCAACTAATATTTTAAAAAATATGTGTAAAGATCTAGAAGATGATATATCATCTATTGATGCATTATATATTTCTGGATATAATCCAGATAGTTATTTATTATTTTATATAAATAAGCCAATTATATTTATTGGGTCATCAAAAACAATATATGATTTTAATGATTATGATACGGAAAATTTAGATAATATAGATAAATCTTCTTTATTTTATTATTTAGAAAAAAATGCAAAAAAATCAGAATACTATTTTAGCAAATACTATATTTACAATAAAATAGACGAATGTTTAGAAGAATGTAAAAATTTTAAAGAATTATCACAATATGCAAGAAGTACAATAGAAAAATATTATGAAGATAGTTTTTCTGAAAATACGTCTGTATCATATGGAATTTAACACATCTCATTATAATTCTTCTAAAATTGTACCTTTAGTTGTCTTTGTTTTTTTATATTGTTTTTTATTTTTATGCATTTCATCATGACATTTTACACATAAATTTAATAAATTTGCTGCGTTATTTTTATGAAATGTTAACCCATCTTTTTCAATAATTCCCTTTTCATTTGCAGTTTGTTGAAATGCTAAATGGTGCACCTCTTGACTTAAATTGGTTTTACATTGTTCACATAATCCCTTTATTTTTGCAGCATTAAAATGCGACGATGATTGATCTAATACAGATGCCGTTTCTGGATGATATTTCATTCTAATATTATGTGCAGCTTCTAAAAAATCTTGTGGTAAAGAAAGACTTTTACATACTTCTAAACCATACATATTTGTTCCAGGACCATCTTGTAATTTTCTATTATATACTAAACAATCTTTTTGTTTATCATATATAACCGACATATGCATCATTTTAACTGTATTTAAATTAATAATTTCTTCATAATTTATAATTTCATGTAAATGTGTTGCAAAAATAAATGAACAATTTGATTTATATAACTGTTGAATACCTGCAACAAATATACTTGTTGCACTTATACTTTCGGTACCAGAACATAATTCATCACCTAACACAAGACTATTTTTATCGGCTAAACGCAATATAGTTCTAAGTTCAGACATTTCAACAGCAAATGTAGATAATCCTTTAAAAATATTATCATTACCTAAAATACGTGTAAAAATATATTTATAAGGCTTATAAATAAAACTAGATGCTGGTACATATAGTCCAGCTTGTGCCATAATTATGCTTATTCCTAAAGCACGTATAAAGCTAGTTTTGCCAACCGCATTTGTACCATATAATAATAGTCCATTCATATTTCCATTTCCAATAGATATATCATTAGCTACATATAATTCAGTTTGCTGAATTTTTTCAATTAAACAATGACGAATTCCTATTACATTAATAAATGATGGATCATTAGAATTTCCTTGAATTTCTGGTTTACAATAGTTATATTTTAAGGCAATAAATGCTTTAGAATAAATAAGATCAATTAATGTTATAAATTGAATAATTAAATTAATTTTATCTTGATAATCTAAAAATTTACAAATTATATTATTATAAACATTTGCAACAGTATCTATTAAACTAATTTTAATTGATCCAACATTTTTACACAATTCATGTATTTGGGTACTACATATGCTTTTATTTGATGATGATTGTTTAATATATTCTAGTTTAAGAGAAAGAGTAAATGTTGTATCAGTTTGTAAATAACTGGATTTATATTTTAATGTTACAGTATTTACATCTATATTTTTAATTGCATCTTCTAATAATTTACAACGTTTATCGGTTGCAATTAAGCTAAAATTATTTTTTTCGGTTTCATGTATTTTAACGTACAATTTTGTACTTTCCTCTTGTTCTTCTTCATTATCACTGTCTAAAAGTGTTTTTGCCTTAGATGCAATTGTTTTTTTAGTTGTTTTTGATTTTTTCTTTCCACTTGCCTCTTGATTAATAATTAAAGAACTTAAATAACTTTGACAACATTCTAATTGATCTTGTGATTCCATAAGAGTTTGTATTTTAGTATCAAGAAGTTTATCAACGCCAGAATGAATAAAACTTTTTTCAATCTTTTGAATATTATCAATATCTTTACATTCATCAATAATTAAATTATTTTCTAAAAATTTAAGTGTATCTTCTGTAAAACTAACAAAATCATTAAAATTTGTTAGTTTATTAGAAAAATAAGATGCTAATGTATTATCCAAAATAATATTTGAATATAATATTTTAGAAGTTTTTATTCCAGTATATAATTGATAAATAGATTTAGGTGTAACCTTTTTAAGCATAACTTGGCGCATAATTTTACTTAAATCACGAATATTAGATAAATATGATTTAATTATTGTATAATTATCAAAATTATTTAATAAATGATCAGTAATATTATATTCAGATTTTAATATATTTTCATCTGTAATAGGATTTAAAAAAGAATGATCAAATTCTCTTTTTCCCATTGATGTAATACATTCATTTAACATTCTAACAACTGATGAATATTTTCCTTTATAATTATTGTCATCAATAATATTTAATTGTTTTAATGAATGATTTGCTAATACGAGACGATTACTTGTATTTTCTAAAATTGGTTCAGAAATTTTATAAACTAAATTGGGATTATGCTGATAAATAAAATCTAACAAATAACAAAATGCCTGAGTTGCATATACATTATCATTAAATAAACTCATAAAAGCCTGTTCATCATTTATTTTATAAAATCGTGATAAAAGTTGCAATTGATATACTTGTTTTTCACAATTTGAAGCACGAACAAAACTTTTCCAAGGATTTTGTTCTGTTAAACTAACAAAATGTATTGATTTGCTTCTTATATTAGTAAAATTCACAATATCTTCCATATCACAAACTAACAAATTGGAAATGATAATAGTTTCACTTGGATTATAAACCGAAATAAAATGTTCTAATTCATCAAAAGTTGTCGGATTTTTAATATATTCTTGATTATACTCAATAATACTAGTAAAACCAGTATAAATATCGATTTGTGATGCACCAATAAAAATATTTTTAACTCCTTTTTTGTTAGTTCGTAATAAAGGATTTTTCACTTCAATCCAAATACAACATGTATTATTAGTTATTATTTCGGTTTCATTTGATAAAAATGTTCCGGGAGAATAAATACCAGTTAAACTGCGAGTAATTTTATCATTATTTCCTGTATGTTCGTCTTCTTCATATACTGCAATTGTATAACCTTGATCTTGTAATTTTTTGATATATTTTTCAATTAAATGCGTTTTAAATCCGGCATTAACAACTTTAGCACATTCGTACATAACATTTTTATCACCAGCGGCTTTTTTATCGACAATGTTTAAATCACAAATTCTTGAAAAATCTGAAATTTTACATCCAAAATAATTATCATTTTCATCTTTTAATCCATATACTTCAAAGAATGCACCATTTTGCATAAATACTATAGTTAATTCTCCAAATTCATCCGAATGACTTTTTACTTTTTCAAAATAGTCTTTTATAAGGGACATAACTAACAATATTAAATTATATTTAATATTATTTTATAATTATACATACATATAAAACAAAAGGTATATAAATTACTTATTTATATTTTGTTAGTTAAATAATTATAACAAGTTCCACAATGATCGTTATTAGACATATCTATCTTTATATTAATTTTATTTAAACATTTATCTATATTCCATCTTCCCAATGGAATACTAGTAGATTTATTTATATTTTTATTTAAAAAGGAAAAAATATATAATATTATTCTATTCATTGCTATAAATATAATGATGTAATGTCTTTATATTTATATTTATAATTAAAAAAACGCATTTTTTCCCAAAATTTCTCTTCCTAAAATTAAGTTATGTACATTTTTAGTGCCTTCATATGTATTTACAGCCTCTAGATTTAGCAAATGTCTTATAATATTATAAGAATTTGATACACCATTTCCACCTAAAATATCTCGACATATTCGTGCAACATTTAGCGCATTTTCGCAATTTGTTTTTTTAAGAAAAGAAATTAACGCAATATTCTTATCTAAATCTTCAAAACTAGTAATATTATTTAATGATGCAAATGAATTATTTAAAGAATTATTATATAATTCAATAGATTTTATTAAATCATTTTGAATAAGTTGAAATGAATTAAGAGATTTATTGAATTGTTTTCTATCTTCTGTATAATCAATTGTAGTATTAATTATATTTTCCATTGCTCCAATTACACCCCACGAAATACCATATCTGGCTTTATTTAAACAATCAAATGGACCTCTTAATCCAACAATATTTAGTTTATTTGTTTTTGGTACTTTTAAATTATCAATATTAATATATCCAGTTGGAGAAGCTAATAATGTTAGTTTATCTTCTATTTTAGGTGTATTAATTTCATCTGTTCTTTCAGATACAAGTCCAATAATTTTATTATTATCATCTTTACACCATATAATAAAAATATCGGCTATAGGTGAATTTGTTATCCATATTTTGGAACCATTAACTACATAATAATCTTTATGTTCTATAGCTTTTGTTTTCATATTTGCCGGATCTGAACCAGCATCTGGTTCAGTAAGACCAAAACAACCAATATTTTTTCCGGAATAAAGTTTATCTAAATATTTTGTTTTTATGGTTTCTGTACCGAATTTTTCAATAGGATTAATAACTAATGATGATTGAACAGAATATCCTGATCTTAATCCAGAATCTATACTTTCAATATTATAATTAATTAATCCATATAAAAAAGGATTAATATCATTTGTTTTGTGTTCAAATAATCCATTTTTTCCCCAATCTTGATATAAATCTCTGTAATTTTTCTCATCAAATTTAAGCAATTTATCTGGCGTTGAATAAATTTTTTTGGTAATCTCAAGTGTATTTTTAGAAATTAAATTTGCGGTAGAATCTAATTTATTAAATTGTCCAAATAAATTAACATATTTTTTCATCTTATCTAACTAACAAATTATCTCTTTAAGTTGTTAGTTCGTATATGTTTTTATTTATAAAAAATTGATCTATATTTATAATAATTAATAATGTATAAAATATATAACTATTAAAATAAAATGATTTCGCAACTTATTACATTCAAATATAAAAAATATTGCAATGAAACAAATAGAATTATTAAAGTAAATAATATATATAATATATTATGTGATAATGATGGTAATATAATAGAAACAAAATTAATAGATTATATTGTATCTGTTATGATACAATTAACAAATAATAAAGTAGATTTCTATGTAAGTTCAATGGAAGAATTTTTTGAAAATATTTCATACTTAGATTTATATGCTATAAAAGAATATATATATGAAAAATTTGGTCGCAATGAATATAATTTAAGTAAAGAAAATCCGATAATACATATAAAAATAGACTATTCTCATCTTTACGTAAAAATATTTGATTTATATTTAAGACAGGATCCATTAGCATATAAAAGAACTGAATTTATTAAAAGTATTGAAACAATATATACAAATTCTGAAACAGTTAAAGATGAAAAATATAAAAATAATTTAATGTATTTAATAGATCCAAACATATTTTGGTTACAAGAACTAACATCTTATTTATAAAGTGTTAGTTCAAAAGCATAAAATATGATACTTTACCCATCATTTCATTTTGAATATATCCTTTTATTTTTGCATAATATGGTTTAGATATTAGACCAAGTCTATAATAAATAAATTTAAGAACATATAATGAAATAACAACTAACAATGGTGAATTATTAATTGGTGCTAAAAATTCTTTTATAAGTATTTCTTTAAAATCGTTATTATATATTGCTATTTCTGTTTCAGGATTAGAATCATGAATTTTAATTTTATATCCATAAATATCATCTCCATTTAATTTCCAAACTACTTTTTTAAATTCACTGCGTTTAACATGTAACACATGCTGTAATTGACTAATAGTTGAATATTCGTTATCAGTAAAAATTACCATATCAATATCACTTTTTCCAGGAATATAATCTGAACGTAAAATGGATCCATAAAAGTAAATTTGTGTATCTAAATAATTATTTATTTTATTTACCATTTTTTTTATATCATTTGGTAAATCATTTTGAATAGTATTCATTTAAATTATATAAAGAAAACATTATAAGCATATATTTTTATTAATTGTTTTGTTCTTCATGCAAAAAATTATGTAATAAATTTTCTTTATTTGTATTTCTTATGTCTCCAGTCATTAAAGCACTTTCATACATTTTTCTCAAAATATCGGGTGGACATATAGAACCAGTTTTTATTATACCATGTTGTCGTAAATATCTTTTAACATCAGTAATATGTACTTTTTTAAGTTCTTTTTGAGTATCAATTATATTTTTTCTTGTTTTTTTATCTTTAAGAAGAATTGAAACTTTTCTAAGTTTATCAGATTTGCCTAAAGTAAATTTTCTTTTATATGTTTTTTTTATATAATTTTTATTATTTCTTTCTTTTTTTTTTAATTCAATATAACTATCAATATCATTTTTTTTAATAGGTTCATCAATATCAAGTATATCTGAAATATTTGGTTCTTCAAATTCCATTTTTTTTTCTATTAAATTTATTTCTTTTAATGCTTGGTCTTTTTTATATTCTTCATTATCTTGTATTTGTCTTAGTTTATTTTTAATATTTTCAAGTCTTTGTTCTTTTGTTAGTTGTCCATTATTTAAACTAACACTATCATTTATATTATTATCTTTTACAACATTATCAAAAATATTTGATACATTTGTTTCTCCCGTTCGTACTTTTGGGGGTGTTGGTGGGCGAGCAACCATTACATCTGCTAAGCTAGGTGTTTCTTGAATTCTTAATTCTTCTTGCCACTGTCTATATGTTTTCTTTTTTCCACCTTTAAGACAACCATAAGGTACATTATCATTTGTTTTATAATTTACTTGTATAGGTTCATTTGTATTTGGTATAATTTGTTCATTAAATTCTTCTGGTAATTCTAATGATATATTTGAATTAAATTGTGATTTTATTGTTGGAGAACTATAATTTCGAACAGTTCTATTATGTAATGCTTTTTGTTGTTTTTGTTTTTTATTTAAGTCGGATAAATAATTAACCGCACTATAAAATTCATCTGAAAATGTTGTTTCTTGTTTTGGAGTAGCAGAAGAGTTACTATCTGAACCCATTTTATGTTCTTTAATACGTTTTAGTAATTTACTTTTAAGTGTACTTGGACTTATTATTGGATTGAATGCAATTTCTTTTTTTTCTCGTTTTTTTCTTGTTTTTCCAGAAACATTAAATAATTCTGGAGTAACAGTTATAATTTTTTTAGATGACATTATCTATAAAAATTATTATAAAAAAGTTTATTTATAATAACGTATTTATTATGTATACATAGTTGCCATTAATTTTTTTATTTTTTCTTCTTCTTCTTTTGCCTTATTATTAGTCACATTAGTTAAAAATACTTCTAAACCTTTATCTAAATCTTGCAATGTTATTTTCTTTTTTTTACCTTCTTCTAAACAAAATACTCGTCTACTATGAGCTATTTTGGTTTTTGCAAATAAAGTTTCTATATCTCTACCAAAACCTTTAAATTTGTCTTTATTTTTTTCAAACCATTTTTCATTTATATCTGAATTTTCTGCTAATGACCATTCACCATCTTGAACTTTTTTTAAAAAAATATTATATAAATCTAATCCAGTATATTCATTTGTCTTAAATCTCCATGTAAAACGCGACTGTAATCCGGGATTATAACTAAAAAAACAATTATTTAATTCTTCTTCATAACCAGCAATAATAATCATTAAATTATCTTTATTATCACTTGCTGCTTCACATAATGTGTCAATACATTCTTTTGAAAATGAATCACGTTTTTCTTCATTGCCTAATGCATAAGCTTCATCAATAAATAATACACCACCTAAACATTCTTTTATTACATCACGAGTTTTTAAGGCAGTTTGTCCTAAATATCCCGCAATTAAATCAGAACGTGTTACTTTTTTAAATGTACCTTTTGTTAAAATACCTAATTTTGAAAAAATAGCTCCAATTATTTTTGCAACCTCAGTTTTACCAGTTCCAGGTGGACCATATATTACTGTATGCATAAAATCATTTCCTGTTTTTTTTGAATGTAATTTTTGTATATAAAATAATAATTGATTTATAATATCCTCTTTTAATTGTTTCATACCAATCATTCTATTTAATTCAGTTAACGGTTCTTTAATTTTATGTAGTCCATGAATATCAATATTATATTCAATATTTTTATCATCCGAATATTTATCTACTAATTGTAATAAATCATCTAAATTATTTATTGTTACATCAATATTTACTTTTGTTTTACTAGTTAAATTATCGTTTTTATTATTTTTTATTTCTTTTTCTAGTTTTTTCTCTGGAATATATTGATTTGGATTATTTATTTCTTGTTCTAAAGCATACAATAACATATCCCATGGACTTAAACCACTTATAAATGGATTTAATACGTTTATATTATCATGTATTTTTGCATTATTATTATTATTATTATTATTATTATTATTATTATTATTTAAATTTTGTTTTATATTTTTTTTATCTAAATCAAGCAAAAAATTATTGTAATTATTAATATCAGTATGTGATCTAAATTTACCATAATTTTTAGTTTTATTTTTTCTTAACATTATTAAATTATAATAATGTTTTATATTTATATTAATTTTTAAACAATATATGTGTGTGTATTTATATAATATATAAATAAACAATTTAAAAATAAATTGAAATATAATTTAACCCTATGATGAACTCAATACTTAATACAGAACAAAATATGGAAAATATTGAATTATTTGACGCTGAGCATGAGCAGTATATTGAGGCTCCATGGGATATTATTAAATCTTATTTTAAAGATAAACATTTAGAACGTCTTGTTAGACATCAAATTGAATCATATAATCATTTTGTTAGCTATCAAATTATGAAAACTATTGAAATGTTCAATCCTATTCATGTTAAATCTGAAAATGATTTTGATAAGGAAAGTGGATTATATTCACTAGAAATATTTATTACCATGGAAAATTTTCATATCCATCGTCCTCAAATCAATGAAAATAGTGGTGCAATTAAAGTTATGTTTCCACAAGAAGCTCGTTTAAGAAATTTTATTTATGCTTCCTCTATGACTGTTGATATTAATATTCAATACATTATTCGTGATGGAGATAATTTACAAAATACAAAAATATTACATAAAACATTACATAATATACCTTTGGGTAAATTACCTATTATGGTAAAATCAAATATTTGCGTATTAAATCAATATAAACATATTGATACTAAAATGAATGGAGAATGTAAATATTGTCCCGGTGGATATTTTATTATTAATGGTTCAGAAAAGACCGTATTAGGTCAAGAAAGAGCCGCTGAAAATAAAGTATATGTATTTAATATTTCTAAAAATAATACCAAATATTCATGGAGTGCACAAATTAAATCTGTTCCTGATTTTAAATGTATTTCTCCTAAACAAATTGATATGTATATTTCTTCTAAAAATAATGGTTTTGGATGCCCTATTTGTATTCAAATTCCCAGAGTTAAACAACCAATTTCATTGTTTGTTGTATTTCGTGCATTAAATATAATTTCTGATAAAGATATATGTGAATATATTTTACTAGATATTGATCAAGAAAAATATAAACCTATGTTAGATATCTTACAAGCATCTATTATTGAAGCAAATAATTGCTTAACTAATGAAGATGCAATTAAACATATTAGAAGTTATGTTAGTTTTACACCATTGAATGTCGATAAAGAAACTGGAGCAAAAAAGAAACATCAATTTACACTTGATGTTTTGCAAAATGATTTATTTCCTCATTGTCAAACAACTTTACAAAAAGCATATTTCTTAGGTTATATGGCAAATAAATTATTACAAGCATATTTTGAATGGATACCAGCAGATGATCGCGATTCATATATTAATAAACGCATTGATCTTACTGGTTCATCATTAAATAATCTTTTTAGAAATCATTTAAATCGGGTTGTCAAAGATATTGAGAAGCTAACCATTAAAGAAATTAATAATGGTTCTTGGCGTTCAAAAGAAGATTATCTTGATATATTAAATTTAACTAATATTTATAAAATAGTTAAAGCAGATACCATTACAAACGGGTTTAAACGCGCTTTATCAACTGGTGACTTTGGTATTAAAAATACCAATTCAAATAAAGTTGGTGTTGCACAAGTCTTAAATAGATTAACATATGTTGGCACTTTAAGTCATTTACGCCGTGTATCTACTCCAACAGATAAAAGTGGTAAATTAGTTCCTCCAAGAAAACTACATAATAGCACTTGGGGATTTATGTGCTTAACAGGAGATACTGAGGTATTATTATCTAATAGATTAGATAGTAAACAAATTATTAATATAAGAGATGGAGATTGGGTAAGTACTATTAATCGTGAGACATTATTGGATGAGCCATCAGATATGCATCTTTATTTTAGTAAAATGCCCGATAAATTATATGAAATTTGCACTATTAGTGGTAGAAAAATAAAGGCAACTGCGGATCACCCATTTTTGGTAAATAATAATGATGGAACTTATAAAATGGTACCTTTAGGTGAACTAAATATTAATGATAAAGTAATTATTCGTCATATGGTTAATCCAATTAAAGATACTAATACAACTAAAGTTATAATTAACGAAAGTGATGTATTAGAATGTTATAGAATGGAATTATTAGAAAATGGTTGGTTAAATGTATTCATACCTGTTTATAAACTTAAAATTATTGCTAGACTTATTGGTGCATTAAATACAGATGGTCACTTAGATAATAATTATTATAATAATGAACAATTTATTGAAGATATAAATGTCATAAATTTATCACATGAAGCATTATTATATCTTCTTAAATACAATATGGGTATGTGTGTTCCTAATTGGATTTTAGTTTCAGAATTATCAATTAAAAGAGAATTTTTATCATCATTTCAAGGAAAATATGGAAAATGTTTACAAATAACACCACAAAATAATATTTATTTAGAAGGAACATATATTGATATATTTAATGAAAAAGAGATACAACACGTAACAGAATATATGAAATTAGTTGTAAATATGTTTAATGATTTTAATATTTCTTGTAAAATACAAGAGAAATTTGTAAATGATAAACAAATAAACATTGGAATTGAATTTAGCCAAACTTTTGAAAATCTTATGAAATATATAGATATTATTAGTTATCCTTATTGTGATAGCAAAAGACAAATTAATGCACCAATTATTGAATATTTTAAAATATTGTATAATCATAATACTGACGTCAACGATTTAACATATGTTTCTTACATTAGAGATAATATTTGTAATAATAATTGTATAAGTGTTCCCATATTATACATTAAAGAAATTGAGCCAGAGTTAGTTTATGATTTTACAACTAGAAGTGATAATCATTCGTTTGTTGCATCTTCATTTGTTGTCTCGAATTGTCCCGCGGAAACTCCAGAGGGCGGATCAGTTGGAATTGTAAAAAATATTAGTTATATGACCCATATAACTATTAATTCTAATTCTTCTTCA
>JACCDX010037416.1_pt1 | contig 14940 bp, 10 predicted proteins | sample 7449681 | NCBI WGS metagenome assembly JACCDX01 (sample SAMN15323450, study PRJNA562643) | freshwater metagenome | isolation source: river surface water | place: USA:Blue River Watershed | collected 2017-08-18
TACCCGGGCGAAGCCAACAAGAAGGAAGAGCAGGCCATCGGTGTCATTCCGATCGACTCGCTGTTCTCTCCGGTGCGCCTCGTCAAATACGCCGTCGAGGCGACCCGCGTCGGCCAGATCACCGATTACGACAAGCTCAACCTTGAGATCTGGACGGACGGCCGCATCACGCCGGACGACGCCCTCAAGCAGTCCGCCTCGATCCTGAAGCATCACCTCGATGTCTTCGATCGCGTCAGCGAAGAGTCCTACGAATTCGAGAACCAGCAGTCCGAGGTCAGCGAGGAGCAGAACAAGCTTCGCAAGCTCCTCAACATGTCGGTCAACGAGATCGAACTCTCCGTCCGCGCCGCCAACTGCCTCAACAACGCCAACATCACCACGGTCGGCGAACTGGCGATGAAGACCGAGCAGGAGATGCTCAAATACCGCAACTTCGGCAAGAAGTCGCTCAACGAAATCAAGGAGAAGCTCGAGGCCCTCGGCCTGTCGCTCGGCATGAAGTTCGACGAGCGCCTCCTCGACACCAAGAAGGAAGCCTGATCGCCCGGCTCGCGCCGCGGGTGGTTCGATTCGCACACCGCGATCGAAAAACCCGCGTCGCGCGGCGCCGCCGTTTGGCGGCAGCTGCCAGCCATAGAAACCACTTACCGGCCTTCGCGCCGTCCGCTGCCGCGTCACGCTGCGACCGGATTGCCGATCGGGGGCCGCCCAACCGAAACCTACAATGCGTCACAACAAACACCGCGCCTCCCTGGGCGTCACCGTCGAGCATCGCCGCGCGATGCTCTCCAACCTCGCCGCCTCGCTGATCGAGCACGGTCGTATCCAGACGACCCTCACGAAAGCCAAGGCCCTCCGTCCCTTCATCGAGAAGGTCATCACCAAGGCCAAGCAGGCCGCGGCCAAGACCGAGAAGAAGGACGCCATCCACCTGCGCCGTCTGGCCCTCGCCGACGTCCGCAACGAGGATGCCGTCACGAAGCTCTTCAACGAACTCCACAAGGAGTTCGCCGCCCGCAACGGCGGTTACACCCGCATCTACAAGCTCGGCGCCCAGCGCCAGAGCGACGCCGCCGAGCTCGCCCTGATCGAGTTCGTGAAGGCCGATGACCCGGGCTACAAGAAGCAGAAGGGCCGCAAGGCCAAGGGCAAGAAGGCCAAGGCCGCCAAAGCCGACGCCGCCCCGGCCGCCGAGGCCGCCGCTCCCGCCGCCGAGGCCCCCAAGGCCGACGGCGAAGCGAAGAGCTGAGCCGCCTGCTCCGATCGATCTTCCAGCGCGCCGAGTGTTCTCGGCGCGCTTTTTTGTGCCCCTACGCCCGCGTGCGGCCGGCAGAGGGATGCCTCGGTAAAAGGAGTCCTCCGTGCTGCGTCCAGGATCGGGCGCGCTCGGCGCTTGGCGACTTGGGCGGAAGGCGTCACCGTCGCCGTGATGCTGGAATTCTCCACCGCCGCTGTCGTTTACTGTGTGCTCGTGGCCGCCGTGTTTCTCGGCCTCTGGCTCTACTACGATCGCCGCGACCACCTCCGCTTCGAGGCGGAACGCCGGAAGACGACGTTCCACTGCATCCGTTGCGACGCGATCTACGCCGCCGCCCAGGGCCTGCAGCTATGCCGCTGCCCGAAGTGCGGTCACGAAAACGTCCGGCTGCGCTTCTGACGCCGGCGCTTCGGCCGCGCTGGCGTTGCCTGCTCTGTCCGGAAACCGCGTTACAACTTTGACCGCAAGGCCGCGATCGTCGCGGCGTAGTCGGCATCGGTGAGCAGCACCTTGGTGGCCGGCATCATTTCGAACGGCGCGCCCCACGCCGCGCCGCCCTCGTATTTCGGCACGAGGTGCATGTGCAGGTGCGGCAGCTTGTCCGAGTAGGCGCCGTAGTTGATCTTGTTCGGCGCGAAGGCCGCCTTGATCGCCTTCGCCGCCCGCGCGACGTCGGTCATGAAGAGCGCGAGCTCGGTGTCCGGAAGTTCGAAAAGTTCGTTCACGTGCGCCCGGTAGGCGACCACGCAGCGTCCGCGGTGCGTCTGCTCCTTGAACAGATACAACGTCGAGACCGCCAGCGGGGTGATCTCGATCATGAGGTCCTGCAGGCGCTGGTCGCGGCGGCAGTAAAGGCAATCGGGTAGGGCGCTCATGGCCGCGCCAACGTGGCGCCGCAGTCCCGGCGCGTCGATGCCGAATCCGCCCTGCCCGGTGCTTGCCGCCGCCGGGCGAGTCGGGCTTGCTCGCGGCCCTTCCGCGTGACCTCCGCCGCTCCCCACGTCCCCGTCGACCCCTACGAACCGCGTCCGGGGTTTCTGCAACGCCACCGGGATCCCGTCGCCGCCGGCGTCGTCTTCGTGCTGACCGTTTTCCTGACGGTGGCCTCGTTTCCGCCGTATCGGGTTCCTGAATTCGCCTACGCCATGCTGGTGCCGGGCATTTTCTGGGCCTACACCCGGCCGCGGCTGAAGCTCTTCGTCTGGACGATGTTCGCGGCGCAGGCGGTGGCGTGGACGGTTCTGCTCGGTTGGCTGCACCACGTGACGTGGCTCGGGCTGCTGCTGCTCGGTCCCTTTGTCGGCGCTTGGGTGGGCACGTGGTTTCTCGCCGCCCGCTGGGCGCTGCCGCGCATGATCGGCCGGCCGACGCCGGTGCGCCTCGCCGCGGTGCTCGGCCTGGCCGGCGTCTGGGTATTCGTCGAATGGACGCGCACGTGGTTTCTCGGCGGCTTCCCGTGGCTGCCGCTGGCGACCAGCCAGTGGGAGCGCGCGAGCATTCTGCAGGTCGCCGCCTACACCGGGGCCTACGGGGTGAGTTTTGCCCTCGTGATGATGAACCTTGGCTTCGGCGCCTATGCGCACCGCCTCTTCCGCGAGGGCGCGACCGGCCTCAACAAGCGCAGCCAGGAGTTCTTCCTCGCGCTGTTCCTCCTGCTCACCTGCGTGTGCGTGCACCTCATGGAGTCGGTCAACCGCCGCGGCTTCGCCGTGAAACTCGGCCGCTTCGCGCTCGTGCAGCCCTACATCGCGCAGGAGGTGAAGTGGGAGCCGTCCCGTGCGCCGATGATCCTCGACGTGCTGCAATCGACCACCCTCGAGGCTGCCAAGACCCGCCCCGATCTCATCTTGTGGCCCGAGGCGGTCACCCCGCTGGCGGTTCGCGGCGACGCCTCCGCGCAGGCGTTCGTCGAAGCGGTCGTGAAGCGCGCCAACGCCCCGCTCCTCCTCGGCTCGATCGCCGTCGAGGCCGCCAACACCCCCGGCGAGCGCTGGCTCAACGGCGCCTTCCACGTCACGCCCGCCGGCGGCGTCGCACCCGCCTACTACGCCAAGCGCAAGCTCGTGCCGTTCGGTGAATTCGTCCCGTTCCGCCCGCTGCTCGGCTGGCTGGGGAAATTTGTTCCGATCGGCGGCGACTTCCAGCCGGGCGAGGACTCCGCGCCGCTGCTCGTGGCCCTGCGCGGCGAACCGCTCGTGGTCGGGCCCTTGATCTGCTACGAAGACATTTATCCCGCGCTCGCCCGCTACAGCGCGGCGAGCGGCGCCGGCCTGCTGGCTGTGCTCACCAACAACGGCTGGTTCGGCGAAGGCGGCGCCGCCTACCAGCACGCCGCGCACTCCGTGCTCCGGGCGGTCGAGACCCGCCGTCCGATTCTGCGCTGCGGCAACGGCGGCTGGAGCGGGTGGATCGACGAGTTCGGCGCGGTGCGCTCCGCCGTGACCGACGACAACGGCCGCATCTACTTCCGCGGTTCGCGCGTGATCGAGGTCTCGCGCGACGCGCGCTGGATCGATCGCGCCAGTTTCTACGTCCAGTTCGGCGACTGGTTCGTGTTCGCCTGCGTCTGCCTCGCGGGCTTCGCGTTCATGCTGCTGCGCTTTGCGCCGCCTCCGCGCCCGCCCGTTGCCGCGGAGTAGAGCCCGCCGCTGACCCCGCCGTCCCGCGCCGGCGGATCTCCGTCCGCCGGTGCGGTGGGCCGGGAACGGTTGCTTTGGCCGGACTGTAAGATGCCCGGCGCCGTTGCGACGCCAGACCGCCCGGCATCCCGTCGGGTCAATCCCCCGGGTCCGTCCTGATCCGCCCCATACCCCGCTCAGCTCCGCGTTCCCCGATGCCTCCGCATCGTCGCGCGGCTTGATCCGGTGCCGGCGGCGCAGGCACGGGCTCTACGTCCACCCCGCCAAACCCGCATCCCCGTCTCCCTGCCGTTATGAATTCGCACCCCGTTCCGCCGACCTTCGCCTGGCGCCTGCGCCTCGCCGCCGGTGCCCTCGTTTCCGCCGGCGCGCTGCTGGCGCAGACCGCGCCCGCCACGCTCTCGCCTGCCCAGCTCGCCCGCTACGACGCCAACAAAAACGGCCGCCTCGATCCCGACGAACTCGGCGCCCTCCGGGCCGACGAAGCCCGCGCCGCCGCCGCGGTGAACAACACGGCCGGCAACGCCGCCGCCGCGAAGGACGGCGCGATTCTGCTCACGCCGTTCCAGGTCACCACGACCAAGGACTCCGGTTACTTCGCCGAAAACACCCTCGCCGGTTCCCGCCTCAACACCAACCTCGCCGACCTCGCCGCCTCGATCACCGTCGTGACGAAGCAGCAGATGGAGGACACCGCGGCGCTCGATATCAACGACGTCTTCAAATACGAGGCCAGCACCGAGGGCTCCAGCACCTACACGCCGTCGATCGTCGACCGCGGCACCGCCAAGGACTCCGTCGCCGGCTACAGCTTCGGCAACAACGGCGACTCCACCACCAACGCGCAGTCGAACCGCATCCGCGGTCTCGCCGCACCCGACGCCGCGATCAACAATTTCCCGACCAACAACCGCATCCCGTTCGACTCCTACAACACGCAGTCGGTCGAGATCACCCGCGGCCCCAACTCCCTTCTCTTCGGCCTCGGCACGCCGGCCGGCATCGTCAACCAGACCTCGGCGCAGGCCCTGCTCAACAAGGAGACCAACCAGGTTGTCCTCCGCACCGACCAATACGGCTCCTTCCGCACCTCGCTCGCCTTCAACCGCACGCTGATCAAGGACAAGTTGGCCGCCTACGGCGCCTTTCTCTACAACGACCAGCAGTTCCAGCGGCAGCCGTCGCGCGACCTCACCCGCCGCCAATACGGCGCGATCACCTACAAGCCCTTCGAGAAAACGGTCATCCGCGGCTTCGCCGAAAACTTCCTCAACAACGCCAACCGGCCCAATTCCCTCACGCCGCGCGATTTCGTCAGCCCGTGGCTCGCCGCCGGCCGCCCCGCCTACGATCCGACCACGCGCATGATCACGGTGCTCGACACCGGCCGCACCTACGGGCCCTACGTCTCCAACGTCAACTCCCCGGGCTACGCCGCCACCGTCAACACCATCCTCGGTGCCGGCGCCCCGAGCACGCTCAACAACCCGCTCTTCGTCCCCGGTATCCAGTTCGAGGACACGGCCCGTCCGCTCCGCCTCATCGACGGCGGCCGCTCGGTCGCCTTCTTCCAGCGCAATCCCGTCGTCGCCGGCGTCGCCTACCCGACCGCGCAGACCAACCCCGCCACGCCCACCGTCGCCCTTGCCACGCTCTGGCCCGCCGGTGATCCGCGCTACCTCATCGCCGACCGCCAGTGGTCCTCGTCGCTCAACCTCCCGATCCCCACCGCCACGATCAACGGCCGCACCTACACCTACGGCAGCTACCAGATCCCCGGCGTCACCAACAAGTCCATCTACGACTGGACCGAGTATAACCACCTCCAGACCAACTTCGCCTCCCTCCGCGCCTCGAACTACAACCTCGAGATCGAGCAGCAGATTCTGCCCAACCTGTTCTTCAGCGCCGGCTGGCTCCGCCAGGACCTCGACGGCGTCGAGAACTACACGATGAACCAGCTCACCGGCGCCACCATCCAGATCGACACCAACCAGAAGCGCGTCGACGGCACGCCCAACCCCTACTTCGGCATCCCCTTTGTCTCCGAGGGCGTCGGCGGCGGCCTCGACACGTTCTACTCGCCGCAGACCGACGACAACTACCGCGCGATGCTGGCCTACGACCTCGACCTCACCAAGCAGGCCAACCTCCTCAAATACCTCGGCCGCCACCGCCTGCTCGGCCTCGGCACCAAGCAGCACGTCAGCCGCGCCATCGAGCGTTGGCGCAACAATTTCGTCGACGGCGACGCCGACTCCCGGCTGCGCTACGTATCCAATCTTCAACTGCCGGGCATCCAGCAGGCCCTGAGCACCGCCCTGATGCGGAAGTATTACCTCGGCAGCCCCGGCGGCCCGCAGGCCCGCGCCACCCAATCCGCCGGCTTCTACGGCAACCAGGGCTGGAACCAGCCGATCACCTCGCAGATTCAGGTCTACAACTACGCCACCGGCCAATTCCAGAACAACTCCATCACCGAGCAGACCCTCTTCTCCAGCGCCGGCAGCTTCCGCACCCGCCGCGAGGTCAAGAGCTGGACGCTCGCCGCGCAGAGCTACCTCTGGGAAGACCGCCTCGTCGCGACCCTCGGCCTGCGCCACGACGACTACCGCGCGCGCGTCACCACGCCGGGCGCCCTCACCGACGTCAACGGCCGCGTCACCTCGCCCGCGCTCACCAACGCCGAACTCTTCAAGTCCAACTCCACCGGCCTCATCGACCGCGATCGCGTCATGAGCCGCTGGGCCCGCTGGGATGCCCTCGAGGGCGACACCAAGACCGTCGGCGCCGCCTTCCGCCCGCTCAAGGGGCACGGCTGGGTCTCCCGGCTGGCCGGCGGCTCCGACACGCTCGTCGGCGAGTTCCTGAACGGACTCACGTTCTACTACAACAAGTCCGACAACTTCAACCCGCCCGCCACCTACCAGACCGACTACTTCTTCAAGCCGCTCGCGAAACCCACCGGCAAGGGCCAGGACGGCGGCATCGGTTTCAACGTGATGAAGAACAAGCTGGTCGTGCGCCTGAACTGGTATGAAAACGAGAGCCAGAACGAGCGCACCGGCGCGGCCAACACGCTGCTCACCCGTCTCGCGTATTCGGATACGACCACCGGCATCCCGTGGGCCAGCGCCGTCCAGCGCATCCGCAACGGCATCGCCGCCGGCCGCACGCTCCAGCAGATCATCTCGACGCCCAACTGGAACACCGACGCCGTCAACAACGTCTCCGACCAGGCCAACCAGCAGAAGATCTACGACCTGATCCAGCTTCCGCTGAACTACTACAGCGGCCTCAGCTCCGGCGCCACCCAGGACAGCAAGGCCAAGGGCGTCGAACTCCAGGTGACCTTCAACCCGACGAGCAACTGGACGATGAAGCTCACCGGCAGCAAGCAGCAGAGCACCTACACCAACATCGCGCCCCAATACGACGCCTGGCTCGCCGAGCGCCTGCCCAAGTGGACGACCAGCGCCGCGCCCGAGATCCCCGATTTCGTCGATCCCAACACCAGCCGCCGCTGGTCGCTCTCCCGCTTCTGGACCGGCTACGGCTACACCGGCGTCGCCCAGATCGAAAACACCGACGGCAACACCAGCGCCCAGGCTTACCACAACAACGTCGTGGTTTCGCAGGTCGCGCTCGCCAAGGCGCTCGAGGGCGCCCGCTCGCCCCTCGAGCGCCAGTATCACGGCTCCTTCCTGACCAACTACGCGATCCGCGAAGGCCGCTTCAAGGGCTGGTCCTTCGGCGGCGCCGAGCGTTGGGAGTCCAAGGCCGCGATCGGCTTCTTCGGCAAGGTCGGCGATCCGGTCAACTCGCCCACCGTCATCAACCTCAACGACGTCACCCGCCCCGTCTGGGACAAGGGCAACTTCTACACCGACCTGTGGGTCGCCTACTCGCGGCGCATCTTCAAGGACCGCATCGGTTGGAAAATCCAGCTCAACGTCAACAACGCCCTCGAGGACGGACGCCTGATGCCCACGCAGGTGAACTTCGACGGCACGCCGTGGGCCTTCCGCATCATCGACTCCCGCCAGTTCATCCTCACGTCGACGTTCAACTTCTGACCGCGTCCCGTGCGCCCGCCGGCGCCGCGGCCGCACAACCGGGCTCCCTCCTCGCGGGGGAGCCCGGTTCGTTTTGGGCCCCGCTCGCCGCCTCCTTGATCGGAGTTCGCATCCGGCCGCCGATTCGTGCGAAAGAAATTCCGTGGCGCCCGCCTCCAACGCTCCTCCGCCGCTCGTCCGCTTCGCCGCGTGGCTGCCCGCCGCGCTCCTCGTGGCGGCCGTGGCCGTCGTCTATGCCAACAGCCTCGACGCGCCCTTCCTCTTCGACGATGCCGGCGCCGTCGTGGAGAACCCAACGATCCGCCGGTTTGCCTCGACCGCGGTGTTCTTCCCGCCGGCCGACGGTAGCACCACCACCGGCCGACCGCTGGTGAACCTCTCCTTTGCGCTCGACCATGCGCTCCACGGCCTGTCGCCGCGCGGTTTTCGGCTCACCAACGTCGCGCTCCACGCCGCCTGCGCCTGCCTCCTCTTCGCCGTGCTTCGCCGCACCTTGGCCGCTGCGCCGGGTGTCCTTCCGGGTGGGGCCGGCACGCCGAGCCGGCCTGGGTTCACGGAGCAGCGTCACACCGCCTTCGTTGCTTTCGCTGCCGCCGCGCTCTGGGCCCTGCATCCGCTGCAGACCGAATCCGTCGTCTGCATCGCCCAACGCACGGAACTGCTCTGCGGGTTTCTTTATCTGGCGACGCTCTGGGCTTTCACCCGGGCCGTCGAACCGCCCGCCGCCTCGGCCCCGGCCTCGCGCCGCTGGCTGGCGGTCTCCGGCGCGGCCTGCCTCGCCGGCATGGCCGCCAAGGAAGTCATGGTGACGGCCCCGTTGCTCGTGCTGCTCTATGACCGCACCTTTGTGGCGGGCACCTTCGCCGCCGCTTGGCGTGCGCGTCGCGCCTACTATCTGGCGCTGGCCGCGACCTGGCTGGTTTTGGCCGCCTTGGTGGTGTCCGGCGGCGGCGCGCGCGGGGTCGCCGCGGGCCTCGGCCTCGGCGTCTCGTCGTGGTCGTATCTGCTCACCCAATGCGAGGCGCTCGTGCTTTACCTGCGTCTGGCCGTCTGGCCGCACCCGCTCGTGCTCGACTACGGCACCGGCGTGGTCACATCGGCCGCCGCCGTGTGGTGGCAGGGACCGGTCGTGCTCGCGCTCCTCGCGGCCACGGTCTGGGCGCTGGTGCGGCGGCCGCGCTGGGGCTTTGCCGGGGCGTGGTGGTTTCTGATTCTGGCGCCGAGTTCCAGCTTTGTTCCGCTCGTCACGCAGACGATCGCCGAGCACCGCCTTTATCTGCCGCTCGCCGCGGTCGTCGTGCCGGCGGTCGTGGCCGTCGCTCGGCTGCGCCCCCCTTTCGCCCTCGTGGGAGTCGCCGCGATCGCGCTCGTGTTCGCCGCGCTCACCCATCGGCGCAACCGCGACTACCGCGATCCGATCGCGATCTGGTCGGCCAACATCGCCGCCCACCCGCAGGGCGCCCGCGCCCACCACAATCTCGCGCTCGTGCTCGCCGAGCGAGGCCGCTCCGCCGAGGCGCACGCCGCGTTTGCCCGCGCCGTCGCGCTCGATCCTGGTTATGTCGCCGCGCATGCAAGTTGGGCCGTGGCCTTGCTCGCCGAGCGTCGTTTCGACGAGGCCATCGCGCGGTTCCAGCAAGCGCTGACGCTGGCTCCGCGCCAAGGCGCGACGGCGGCGAAACTCCGCCCCGCGCTCGCCGAAACCTACGTCGAACTCGGCCGCCTCGCCGAGCGGGAACGCGGCGGTGCGACCGCCGAGACGCACTACCGTGCGGCGCTCGCGTTGCTGCCGACCTGTGCGCCGGCCCACGCCCGGCTCGGTTTGCTCTGCGCGAAAACCGACCGCCTGGCCGACGCTGCCCGCCACCTCGCCGAGGCCGTGCGACTCGCGCCGGACGACGTCGAGTCGCGGGTGAATCTCGGCAACGTCCTGCTTCTGCAGGATCGCCCGCGCGAGGCGCTCGCGCAGTATGAGTCCGCCCTGCGTGCGCGGCCGGACGATCCCCGTCTGCGCGAGAACATCCGCCTCGCCCGCGACGCGGTGCGCTGATCTTTTCGGCCGCATGTCCGCCCGTCACCCCGCGCCCGCGCTCGTCGCGTTCGCCCGCGACCTCCTGCTGCGCGCGGGACTCGAATCCGACAAGGCCGCCGTCGTGGCCGAGGTCTTGGTCGAGGGCGATCTGCTCGGCCACACCACGCACGGACTCGCGCTCCTGCCCGCCTATCTGGCCGAGATCGAATCGGGCAAGATGACCAAAGCCGGCGCGCCGGACGTCATTGCGGACTTTCCGGTCGCGCTCACCTGGGACGGCCGCCGGTTGCCCGGGCCGTGGCTGGTCCGTCGTGCGCTCGAGATCGCGATGGAGCGCGCCGCGACCCTCGGGCTCGCGACCGTCTCGATCCGCCGCAGCCACCACATCGCGTGCCTCGCGGCTTACCTGCAACGCGTCGCCGAGCGCGGCTTCATGGCGCTGCTGACTTGCTCGGATCCCAATGTCTGCAGCGTCGCGCCCTTCGGCGGGCGGCGCGAAGTATTCACGCCCAATCCACTGGCCGCCGCGTGGCCCACGGCCGGCGACCCCGTGATCCTCGACGTGTCGATGTCGATCACGACCAACGCCCTCACCAAGCGGCTGCATGCGGAGGGAAAGCGTTTCCCGGGCACCTGGGCGTTGACGGCGGCCGGCGAGCCGACCGACGACCCGGCGGCGCTCTACGCGAAGCCGCCGGGCACCTTGCTCCCGACCGGCGGCCTCGACCACGGGCACAAGGGCTACGCCTTCGCGCTGCTCGTCGAGGCGCTCACCGGCGGCCTCGCCGGACACGGGCGGGCCGACGCCCCGGAAGGGTGGGGCGCGACCGTATTTGTCCAGGTCATGAATCCCGCCTGCTACGCCGGCGCCGACGCCTTTCGCCGCCAAACCGAACGCATCGCCGAGCTCTGCCGCGCCACGCCGCCGCGACCGGGATTCGATGCCGTGCGCCTGCCCGGCGCATCCGGTTTGCGGAGACGCGCGGAGCAGCTCGCGAGCGGCGTCGCGCTGCATCCGTCCATCTTGCCCGCCGTCGCCCCGTGGGCCGAAAAACTCGCGGTCCCGCTTCCGGCCTGAAACCGGCGCGGCCGACAGACTGTCAGCGCCGTTTCCCCGCTGACATCGCCGCCGCGACCCGTCTGCCTCAACTTCCTTCCGCTTCGCACCCTTTCACCCTGCCGCATCCATGACCTCCGCCCAACTCCGCCGCGCCCGTGAGGCGCTCGAGACCTTCGCCGTCGAGACACCCTCGTGGGGCTTCGCCGACACCGGCACCCGCTTCGGAAAATTCTTCCAGCCCGCCGCCGCCATCGACCTCGGCGACAAGCTCGCCGACGCGGGCCACGTGCATGCGCTCACCGGCTGCTGCCCGACCGTCGCGGTGCACGTGCTCTGGGATTTCAAGGCCGGCGAGGACCCCAAGGCCGTCGCCAAGCTCGCGCGTTCGCACGGCGTGAAGATCGGCGCGATCAACCCGAATCTCTTCCAGGACCAGTGCTACAAGTGGGGCTCCTTCGGCAACGGCGACGCCGCCGTCCGCGCCCACGCGCTGCAGCACTGCATCGACTCCATCGCCATCGGCAAGGCGGTCGGGAGCGAGTATGTCTCCCTCTGGTTCGCCGACGGCACCAATTACCCGGGACAGGACAGCATCCGCGACCGCAAGCGCCGCTTCGAGGAGGCCCTGCGCGCCTGCCACGCCCAGCTCGGGCCGAAGCAGACGATGCTCGTGGAATACAAGCCGTTCGAGCCCGCCTTCTACGCGACCGACATCGCGGACTGGGGCATGGCGCTCCTCCTCGCCAAGAAAGCCGGCCCGCGCGCCAAGGTCCTCGTCGACACCGGGCACCACTACAACGCGCAGAACATCGAGCAGATCGTCGCGTGGCTCCTCGACGAGGACATGCTCGGCGGCTTCCACTTCAACGACCGCCGCTACGCCGACGACGACCTCACCCTCGGTTCGATCGATCCGTATCAGGTCTTCCGCATCTTCCACGAGATCCACTTCTTCGCCGCCGACCGCGGCAAGATGCCGTCGATCGCCTACATGATCGACCAGTGCCACAACGAGAAACCGAAGATCGAGGCGACGATCCAGACCGTGCTGATGGCGCAGGAACTTTACGCCAAGGCCGCGCTCGTCGATCACGCCGCGCTCCGCCGCGCGCAGGCCGCCAACAACGTCGTCGACGCCGAACTGATCCTGAAGAACGCGTTCTTCACCGACGTGTCGCCCGCGCTGGCGGGTTGGCGCAAGGCGCGCAAACTCGCCGCCGACCCGCTCGCCGAGCACCGCCGCAGCGGCTACGCGAAGCAAGCCGCCGCCGATCGCACCCGCCGTCGGAAAGAACTCGGCCTCGTGCAGGGCGGCAGCTTCGCCTGAGTCCGGCGAAGTCCCGGCGACAGCGCCGCGCGCGGGTAACCGGGCGCGGCCGTCGCCGGTCCGAACCCGGCCGGGGTCGCGGGCCGTCAGGCTTGCAGCGCGAATTCGCCGGCGGCCAGGCGGTGGAGAAACAGCGCCACAATCTGCGCACGCGTGGCCATCGTCGGGATGACGATGAACTCGCGCGCGCTGTGCAGGTGGTCGCCGATCGGACCGATGCCGTCGAAGCTCGGCAGCCCTTCGGCCGCGAGCAGATTGCCGTCCGAGGCGCCGCCGGTGTGCACCCAGGAGAAACGTGGCACGCCGACATCGGCGGCGGCGCGCTGCCACTCCGGAAACAGTTTTTCCTCGAGCGGCAGGCATTCCTTCGGCGGGCGGTTGAAGCGCAGCGCGAGTTCGAGTTTGTAGCCTTCGCGGGCGTTGATCGTCGCCGCCAGCGCCTCGAGCCGGGCGGTGAGGGCGCCGCGGTCGGACATTTTGGTCACGCGCAGGTCGAGCTCCGATTCGGCGAAGTCCGGCACGACGTTGGTCGCCGGTCCGCCACCGCGGATGTTGGCGACGTTGACGAGCACGCCGGGCAGCTCTTCGGGGAGCCGGCTCGCGGCCTGGAGGAATTCGGCCAGCGCTAGGATGGCGTTGCGGCCGTCGCTGGGGACCTTGGCGGCGTGGCCGGCGCGACCGTGGCAGCGGGCGATGAGGCCGCCGGTGCCTTTGCGCGAGTGGACGATGTCGCCGTTGGGCCGCGTGGGCTCGAAGACGAACGCGAAATGGTTGCGCTTCGCCGCCGCGACGAAGTGCGGGCGACTCCCGTGGGAACCGGTTTCCTCGTCGGGCGTGAGCAGGACTTCCCAGCCGAGCTTCGCGGCATGGGGCGTCGACTCGAAGGCCTGCAAAGCGGCGAGCATGGTCACGAGGCCGCCCTTCATGTCGGTGACGCCGGGGCCGTTGACGCGCTCGGCGTCGAGCCAGGTGCAGTGCTGGAACGGGTCGTCGGCTTCGTAGACCGTGTCGAAGTGGCCGCTGAACAGGAGTCGCACCGGCGCCTCGGGCCGCACGCGGACGAGCAGGGCGTCGGCGGTGCCGGGACAGGGCAGTTCCTCGACGTGCGCGCCGGCAAACGCGGCGAACTCCTCGCGCAGCGCGGCGCGCATGCGGTCGAGTCCCGCGCGGTGCCCGGAGCCGGAGTTGATCTCCGCCCAGCGGAGCAAGAGCGCGGCGAGCTGCGGCGTGCGGTCCGGCAGTCGGGCGATGGCGGGAGGAATTGAAGTCATGGATACGGCGACACTCGCAGTTATCGGGCGGCGCGCAACACCGCGTGCGCCGCGGCGACGTCGGCGGGGAGCGGCTCCGGCGCGATCCAGCCGCGCGCGGGGTAGTCCACGATGCGGTCGAGTTCCCCGGCGAGGTGATCGAGGTAGTCGAGGCCTTCCGCCGCGTAGCGGGTCTGTTCGCCGGCGAAGGTGAAGGGCGGGGCGGCGCGGTGCACGGCGAGGTCGGGAAATTTGAGCCGCAGGGTGAGGCCGACGCGACGCAGGCGGGACGGGGAGGCGACGATGATCGCGCGGCGCAGGCCGGTGCCGAAGGCGAGCGCGGGGTGGGCGCGGGCGAGCAGGGCGGCGGTGAAGTCGATGTTCTCGGCGGTGTTGGTGGAGCGGTTCTCGGTGATCACGGCCGCGTCGCCGATTTCCGGATGCGTGCGCCGCAACTCGGCGCGCCACGCGTCGGCCTCGGGGCCGCCGAGCCGGCCGGTGCCGGCGCCGATGCCGCCGGTGAAAATGATCCGCGGGGCGAGGCCGCGACGGTGCAGGTCGCCGCAGTGGCGGGGCAGCGCGAGGTCGAACATGCCGAAGCCGATGATCGCGTCCGCCGGTGCGGCGGGCAGCGGGTCGGTCGCGCCGAGGTAGGCGAGCGCGAGTTCGGCGGCGCGGCGGAGGTCAGGGGCGGGCGGTGCCATGCACGGAAAAGGCGAGACGGCGGACGATGCGGGCGAAGAGTCCGGGGCAAAAGCGCTGCAGGTAGATGCCGAAAATCTCCTTGCCGCCCGCGTAGACTTCGCGGCGGCGGCGCTCGACGCCGCGGAGCAAAGCCGCGGCGCAGGCTTCGGGCGCGATGCCGTTCATGGTGGTGCCGTCGGTCCGGCCGTGTTGTTCGCCGTTCGGGCCGAAGGCATTGGCCGAGACGGCGGTGCGCACGTAGCCGGGGCAGACGAGCGTGACGTGCAGGCCGTCGCGCCAGACTTCGGCGCGGAGGGAATCGAAATAGCCGTGGAGCGCGTGTTTGGCGGCGGCGTAGGTGGAGCGGCCCGGCGTGCCGACGTAGCCCATGACGCTGCTCACGACCACGATGTGGCCGGAGCGGCGGGCGCGCATCGACGGCAGGAGCGCCTTGGTGAGCAGGACGGGACCGAAGTAGTCGACCTCCATCAGCGCGCGCTCCACGGCCGGCAGGGTGTCGGCGGCGTAGGCGCGCTGGCTCACGCCGCCATTGTTGACGAGGATGTCGATGCCGCCGGTGCGGGTGAGGACGTCGGCGACGACGGCGGGAA
>JACCDX010473457.1_pt1 | contig 14938 bp, 8 predicted proteins | sample 7449681 | NCBI WGS metagenome assembly JACCDX01 (sample SAMN15323450, study PRJNA562643) | freshwater metagenome | isolation source: river surface water | place: USA:Blue River Watershed | collected 2017-08-18
ACGCGGTTGAAGCCGCGGTCGTCGAGGTTGTTGAAACGATAGGTGACCTCCTCGATCGCATTCGGCGTCTTCTCGGGCAACGCCGGCAGCAGCGGATACTCCTCCACGGTTTGGGCACGCAGGACCGCGGCAAGGGACAGCGACAACAGGAGAGCGAAACGTTTCATGGGGAGGAAAGGGGCACGGTGAAGATCTGGCTGAACGACGCGCCGTCCCGCCCGACGTTGCGCATGAACGCGACGCTCCGGCCGTCCGGCGAGACTACGCAGGCCTGCGGCAGCACGCCGCCCGCCGCCGCCGTGAGCCGCCGCGTCGTGCCGGCCGCCACGTCCGTGGCGCAAACACTTCCATCCATCGCGTGGACGAGCACGCGCCCATCCGGACTCCAGGTAAAGGCCGACGCCACGTCGTGGGCGTTGCGCGTGAGCTGGCGGGGCGCTCCGCCGCGCGGCGACACCGTCCACAGCTGCACCACGCCGGCCTCGTCTTTCATCAGGAACGCGATCTGCGTCCCGTCCGGCGAGGCGCGCAGCCAGTGGCGCGGGGTCGTCGCCACGCCGCGGTGCGCCCGCTCCGCCGTGAACGTGAGCCGCCGCTGCACCGTGCCCCGCGGCGGCGCCGGCCGCGTCGTCGCCGTGCCCTGCAACGGCGCCTCGCCCGGCACCGTCAGGTCCGCGGGCAACTCCGCCACAAACACCTCCGCATGCTCCCGTCCGTCGGCCGCGGTGACATTGCCGAGAAACGCCAACAGTCGCCGGCCATCGGCCGCGGCCCCGCCCACCCAGCCTTCCTCATAGGCCCGGCTGATTTCATCCGAGCCCGGCCGCGGCCGGTTCACTGTCCGCGTGACCAGCACGGAGAACCACTCCCCGTCATGGTTGCGCAAATGCGAACGCGCGACCTGCACGCCGCCGGGCACCGGAACGGAGACCGCGATCCCGCGTTGGTTGAGATCGTGCGTCGAGCTCGCCGTCAAGGGGCCGAGCCGGGCGAGCACCTCGTCCTCGTAGGTGTTGCTTACCGCCCCGCCGTCGGGGCTGAAGACGTGCACATGCGACCCGCCGCGCAACGCCCCGGGCGCAAACGGCGGCGCATAGTTCATCGCGTCGAGCGGCCGCGCCGTGCCCGGGACCCGCACGTCCACGACCGCTCCGCGCCGCCGCGTCATGCCGTAGCTCCAGTCCGCCGTCGGCCGATCCGGCCCGTGGATGAAGACCACCCGCTCGTCGCGCGGATGCCAGGTCACGACCCCGCACTTCGCGCCGTCGCGCGCCGTGTAGAGCGTCTCCACCCGGCCCGTCGCGACCTCGACGCGCTCGATGCGGTCGCCGTCGAACACCGTGTCGACGCCGCGCACGTCGTAGACCAGCCAGCGCGAATCCGGCGACCAGACGTTCACGTTGGTCAGCACGTGCCCGTGCGGCGCGTGCGTGACTTGCCGCTCCTGCGCCGCCGCCGTGGCCGCGAGTCCGATCACTCCCAGTGTTTTCATCAAGGTCCCCATGAAATGTCCTCCCGTCGGAAAAGATGCACGCGTCCTTCTTCGTCGCCGACCACAAGGTTTGCCCCGCGCGCCGCGCCGCCGAGGTCCGTCACCGCGACGCTGCACTCGTGCTGCCCGAGGTGCAGGGGCTTGCCGCGGACGTGCAGCAGCCGGGGAAACGCGAACCGCGGCGCCGCGTCGCTGCCGGTGTTGCGCAACCACAGCACGGCCGAGCCCGGCAGGCCCTTCGATTGCGGCAGGCCCGTCGTGGGATTCGGCACCGAACCGTGGCGCGGCGTGCCGACCAGCACGTCCGTCGCGCCGTCGCCGTCCCAATCGTGCAACGTCAGCTTCGCCCGGCCGGTGCCGCCGGCACCGAGGAAGTTCGCCGTGATCGCCGCGCCGTCCTCGAGGCGGAGCTTGCCGCCGTCGCGCACATTCCGGTCGTCGACGCGCCAGTAGAGATGGAACGCGTCGTCGTCGTCCAGGGCCACGTAGGCCATTCTCCCGCCGAGCGGCCCCGCCGCCGGCCGCACCCGCCACGTGCCGTGCACCTCCAGCCCCTCGCAAAGGAGCAACCGCGCCACGTCGAGACGCGGCGCCGTCCGGCTGCCGCGGTTGAGATAGATCGAATGGCGCGCCGTCGCGTCGCTCGAGACCAGGTCGGGCGCACCGTCGCCGTTCCAGTCCACCACCGCCGGGCTGATGTAACCCCACCGCGCCTCACCCGGCCCCTGGATGCCCCAGTAACCCGCCTGCACGTGGATCGGTTCGCCGCCCGCCTCGATCGGCATGCCGCGCGCGAAATCGGGCGCCGCGGCCGTCCCGCGATTGCGGAAGAAGATCACCCTGCCCTCCGAGTTGCCCACCACGAGATCGGTCGCGCCGTCGCCGTCCCAATCCGCCGCATTCACGACCGGCAGCGAGCCGGCATACAGCAACGCGCGCTCCTCCAGCACGTCGACCGGGCGCGCGAATTGGGCGCGTCCCTCCCCGTCGAATCGCTCGAACTTCAGGTAAAACAACGCGCCTTCGCCGCCGACCACCAGCCCGCGCCCGTAAGCGACCGGCGTCGCCGAAATGATCGGGCTGCGCAGCACCTGCCCCGCGGGATCGCGCGCGAACTCCTGCGCCGCGAAGCCCCCCGTCGCGCCGGCCTCCGCCGACTCCGGTCGGTAGTGGTAAAAGTCGCCGAAATGGGAACCCGCCACCAGGTCGCGCTCATGGCCCGGCCCGAGCTCCAACACCGCCAGCCCGCCGTGCGACAGCAGCGCCTCGCGCCGCGTCGTCGACACCACGCGCGCCCCGTCGAGCGTCGCCACCGGCGCTTCCGGTGACGCCAACCGACCGGCCCGCAGGTGCACATACGGCCAGCCCCCGCGCCACACGCCGCGTCCGTCGAACGGCTGGAACGCCGGATCCCGGTGGCCGGGCGGACCGGCCGGCCGGAACGCCGTGCCGTCGCTCACCGACATGATCACGTCGAGCGCTCCGTCGGCCCGCTCGTGCACGGTGAACCGGCTCGGCGAGCGGTTGTCGGGATTCATCGCCCCTTCGCCGGCATCGAGGCGCACGGGCGGCAGCGGCAAGCGCACGAACTCGCGCCGCGCGAGGTCGAGGCGCGTGCGCACGAGGGCGTTCTTGAGCAGCCAGAAGCCGTAGATTGTCCCGTCGCGCGTCTGGAAAATCGCCCCGGTCGGCGGCACTTTGCCTTCGCCGGGCTGGCGCAACTCGATCCGTTCGCCGAACACCGGCGCCCCGTCCGCGGCCGTCGCCACCCAGCGGTAGAGAAACAGGCCCGGCTGGTGACTGAAGCGCCCGGCCGCCACGAACAGGTCCGGCGAGCGCGGCGCCGTCGCGGTCGACGGCCCGTGGACGAAGGCCGTGCCGAGCGGATAATTCGAAAGTCCCGCCGACAGCGGCCCGCGACCGTCGCCGCCTAGTTTGATCCGGTCGTCCCGGGCCTCCGCCGCGGCGGCCGCATGGGCCGCCCCCAACCCCAGCGCGGTCCACGCGAACAGCACGCGCACGGGCAAACCGACGCGCATGACTCCGACATAAAACGGTTTCTTCATGGCGGGAGATCGAGTCAGCGTTCCCGCGCCAGATCCGGCGGCGGCGGCATCCGGGAGAAAGTCCGGAAGCCCGGCACCCGATGGAACGTCAGGTAGTTGGCATTGTGGTAAGACTGCCCGCCCCACGCCGTGCGGGACACGGCGACGAGGTCCTCGCCGTCAAATTGCCAGTCGAGGTATTGCCAGGCGACCCGGTCCGACCCGGCGAGCACCTCGCCCTGCCGCCAACGCAGCACCGTGCCCTCCTCGCGCCAGATCCGCAGGTCCGCCGAGGAGGTCAGGACGAGCACGTTGCGCTGGTGAATGGGACTCGCGGCCCATTCCCGGCCTTCGTGCGGCGCCGTGATTTTCTGGATGAGCGCCCAGTAGCGCCGCGTCGTCGGATCGAACCGCACGGTGAACTTCGACTGCGAGCCGGGCAGGTGGAACAATCCGCGCGCCGGATCAAAGGTCTGCGTGCGACCGTCGGCCGTCACCTCGCAACGCGCCCCGACTTCGTAGCGCGGCAAGCCCGCCGCTCCGCCGGTCGGTGCAAACGCGTCCTCCGGCCGCGGCTCGGTGTGCACGCGCAGCAGATTCACCAGCCTCCCGTCGGGCGCGACCACGATGTTGCCCTCGAGCCAGCCGGGACGCCGGCCGTTGAACCACGCCGGCTCGAACACCGTGCCGTTGGTGCGCCGCCAACTCGCGGCGTCGAGCAGATCCGCGTCCTCGGGCGCCGACACGACCAGCGAGGCGAAATGCAACGGCCACGGCAGGTCGTTGATCCGCTCCTCGACGGCGCGCCAGATGCGGCCGGCGTGGACGACCACCGGCACCGGGGCCCCGTGAAACCGTCCGCGGATCAGGCGTCCGGATTTTTCATCGCGCGGCTCCGTCCAGGTCCGCCCGCCGTCGGTCGAGCGCCGGATCGTGAGGTCGCCGTAGCGGCTGGCCGTGCCGTGCAGGTAAAGCGCGCCGCGATGGACGAAGAGCGAAAACCAGGCCTGCCCGCGCAGCGTGGCGACCTTTGCCCACGAGGCGCCGCGGTCGCGCGATCGGAAGATCTGCGTCGTGTCGGTGAGCGCGGGGTTCTTGCCGAAAAAGTCGTGCGCGGCGACATAGGTGCCGTCGGGCAAAATCACGATCGCCGGCGTGCCGATATAGGCCCGGTCCGGGTCCGGACTCGCCGCCACGACCACGCCCGGCGGCGGACCGGACGGGATTCGCGCCGCCGCTGCCGCTGCCGCCGCGGTGGGAACGACGCCACCGAGCGCACACAGGAGGAGGAGCCGGACGAACGGGATCATGGCGCCGGAGTGGGAAAACGCGCGCCGACGGCACGCAGCGACGCATCCAGCCGGGCACGCAGCTCGCGGGTCCGCGCGGGCTCGCGGGCCGCCAGATCCCGCTGCTCCCCGGGATCGGACTCGAGGTCGTAGAGTTCGTCGCGATCGCCTTCGTAGACGTGGACCAATTTCCAGCGGCCGGCACGCAGCGCCGATTGCGGCCGCGTCCGGCTCGTCGCGAAATCGTCGACGCCGACCGTCGGCTTGGCCTTCGCGTAACCGGTCTCCGGATGGTAATACGGAAAGTGCCACGTGAACGCGCGGTCCCGCTCGGCGGCGGTCGGGGGCGCACCGCGCCAGAGCGGCAGCACATCGCGCCCGTCGAGCGAGACGCCGGCCGGCAACGCCGCCCCCGCCGCGCTCGCCAGGGTGGGCAGCAGGTCCGTGCCGATGAACGGCACGTCGCTCGCCGCCCCGGCCGGCACCCGGCCCGGCCAGCGCACCAGCCATGGCACCCGCACGCCGGCCTCGTAAACGTTCCACTTGCTGCCGCGGAGCGGGCCGTTGGCGGTGTATTCGGGATGGCCGCCGTTGTCGGACGTGAACACGACGAGGGTGTTCTCGCGCAGGCCGAGATCGTCGAGCGCGGCGAGCACCCGGCCGACGTAGTGGTCGAGTGTCTCGACCATCGCGGCATACTCGATCCGGCGAGGATCGGTGCCGGCCGGATAGCGCGCGCGGTATTTCTCCACCAGCCACGCGGCGCGCGTGTGGATCGGGTCGTGCACGAAGTAGTGCGCCAGGTGCAGGAAAAACGGTCCGCCGCGGCGCGCCCGCAGAAACGCGATCGCCTTCTCCGTGAGCGTGTCGCGGCCGTAGTCGCCGGCCGCGAGCGGCTCGGTCTTCAGCGCCGGTCGTTCGCGGTAGGCGTAGGGATGGTTGCCGAAATCGGAATCACCCTCCGCGTAGCCCTGCTGCAAGGGACCGTGCGTCGTCGACCAGCCGAGATAGCCGCCGGTGTGTTCGCTGACGTGCCATTTGCCGAAATACCCCGTGGCATAGCCGGCCGGTCCGAGCACCTCGGCCAAGGTCACCTCGGAGAGCGGCAGATTGAGCGGATACGGCGGACCCACGAGCGGCAGGCCGGCGGGACGCTTGGCGGTCGGCAATTTGGTGACGAACTCGAAGCCGAGCCGCGCGGGCGAGCGGCCCGTGAGCAGCGCCGCCCGCGAGGCCGAGCAGATCGGCGCCGCCGCGAAGCCCTGCGTGAAACGCGTCCCGTCCTTCGCCAGCCGGTCGAGGTTCGGCGTGTCGTGGACCGGGTGGCCGGTGCAGCGCAGGTCGCGCCAGCCAAGGTCGTCGGCCAGAATGAAGACGACGTTGGGTCGGGCCGGCGCCGGCACCGCGCCCGACGCCGGCGAAAGCCCGGCGAGCGCCGCACCCGCGAGGAGGAGGAATCGCGACACCGCGCCGCGGCGGCGAACGGGTAAGACCAGGGAGTTCATCGGCGGAAACCGGGGGCGAGGTCGCGGAGTTGTCCGGCGAGCGCCGCGACGGTGCCGGCGTGCCCGGCGTCGCCGGCCCGGTTGACGGTTTCGCGCGGGTCGGTGCGGTGGTCGTAGAGCTCGCGCGCGGAGACGGCACCGGTCGCCAGGTCCCGCCATTCCACGTAGCGATACCGCTCGTCGCGCAGGCTGTAGCCCATGTGCGTCGGCGTGCCGTAGGCGGGCCGCGGGTGCTGCGACAAGGCGGCCGCCTTGCCCGCCGCCGCCGGATCGCGCAGCTGCGGCACGAGGCTCCGACCCTCGAGCCCCGGATCCGCCGGCAATCCCGCCAGGGCCGCCAGCGTCGGATACACGTCGAGCAATTCGACCAGGCCCGCCGCCCGCCCGCCCGGGCGCGCGACGCCCGGCGCCGCGACGATCAACGGCACGCGGGCATCGAGTTCGTAGTTGGAGGTCTTGGCCCAGAGGTCGTGTTCGCCGAGGTGGAAGCCGTGGTCGCTCCAGAACACCACCACGGTGTTGGCCGAGAGGCCGGTGCGCTCCAGCTCCGCCAGCACCCGGCCGACCTGCGCATCGAGGAAACTGATCGCGGCCAGGTAGCCGTGGCGCAGCTCGGCGATCTGGGCGGCCGGCAAGGGGCCGCTTTTCGGCACGCCGGTATAGCCGCGCAATTCCTGCCAGTCGTGACCCGCGATCGCCGGCGCGCCGGTCGGGGCGGCGGCCGGGTCCGGCGGCGCAAGCCGGGCGCGGTCGTAGAGGTCCCAGTAACGCTTGGGCGCGTTGAACGGCAGGTGCGGTTTCCAGAAGCCGACGCCGAGGAAGAAGGGTTCGCGCGATGCGGCCAGTTCCCGCAGCACTTCGACCGCGGCCGCCGCGATCTGGCCGTCGAAATACGCCTCGTCCGCCACCTCGAGGCACTGCACGGCGCCGCCCTTCGCCTTCGGGCCTCCGGTATCGCCCGGGACGACCCAATCCTGCCAATGCGCTCCTTCGGCGAAACGCGGCTCGCGCGAGAACGAAACCGGATCGGCAAAGGGAAACGGCGGCCGTCGCGCGCCGCTCTGGTTATGGAAGAGTTTGCCCAGACTCAGGCTGGTGTAGCCGGCCTGCTTGAAGGCCTGCGGCAGGGTGACGACGTCGGGCAGCGTCTCCCGGAAGTGCTTCTGCAGGTTCCAGACCTTGAGCGTGTCGGGGCGGCGTCCCGTCATGATCGAGGCGCGCGAGGGGTTGCAGACCGCCTGCTGGCAGTAGGCCCGCTCGAAGAGGACGCCGCGCCGCGCCAGCGCATCGAGGTGCGGTGTTTGCACCGCGGCGTGACCGTAGCAGCCGAGGTCCGCCCGCAGGTCGTCGGCCGCGATGAAGAGCACGTTGACCTTGGCCGCCGGGGCCGGCGCGGCGTGCAGCAGGCCCGCCGCCAGCAGCAGCAGGCCCGCGGATCGCGCGAAAAAAATCGGGGACACCATGGGAGAAAAGATCGGAACGGAAACGTTGGCGCGGAGGGGCGGCGCGCCGCTCAGGGCCGGGCCAACTCGACGTGGTCGCCCGCGTGGCGGCGGAATCGCTCGAGGCGGTGGAAGGTGAGGTAGTTGGAGTTGTGCTGGTTGTCCGCGCCGCCGATGCCGTCGTCGAACGCGGTGCGCGCCGCGATGACCAGATCATCGCCGTCGAACTGCCAGTCGAGGTATTGGAAACCGTGCGACGCGGTGTCGGCGTGGTAGAGCGCGACGTGATGGGGCGTCCAGGTGCGGAGGTCCGGCGACGACATCAGCACGGCGGCGTTGCGGAGGCGCTCGACGTTGCCGCCCGCATGCGCCGGCAGCACCGCGTTGGCGAGGGTCCAGTAGCGACCGCCCTGCGGGTCGGGCCGGATGACGAACTTCTTGCACCCGCCCGGCAGGTCGACGAAGTCGCGCGCGGGATCGAAGGTCGCCGTCCGGCCGTCGGCCGAGATCCGGACGATCGCCGCCTTCTCCGGGAGCGCCCGGTAGTCGACCCGCAGCATGTTGACGATGCGGCCGGCGGGATCGACGACCGCATTGCCTTCCAGCCAGCCGCCGAAGCGGCCGCCAAGGTAGGCCGGGTCGTGGGGCAGCGCGTTCGACGCGGTCCAGTTGGCGGCATCGAGCAAGTCCGCCTCCTCCGGCGCCGAGAGCATGAACGCGCGGAACATCAGCCCCCACTTCGTGCCGCCCTTCTCGTCTTCCATCGCGCGCCAGATGCGGCCCCGGTGCACGACGACCGGCACGGGTGCCGTGTGGTAGGAGAGGTCGGGAAAAAGCCGTCCGCTGCGCTCATCCTTCGGCTCGGTCCAGGTGCGGCCGCCGTCGGTCGAACGCCGGATGACGCAGTGGCCGTGGCGATGGCCGGCCGTCGTGCCCATGAGGTAGACCGCCCCGCGATGGGCAAACACGCTCGCCCAAAACAGTCCGTCGATGCGGCTGATCGGCGTCCACGACTGCCCGCGATCCGCGGAGCGGTAAACGCGCGTGACGGCGCTCACCTTCTCGGTGCTGCCCGGGCCGAACTCGTCGTGCTTCGCGAGGTAGGAACCGTCGGGCAAGATCGCGATGCCGGCCGAGCCGAGAAATACGCGGGTCGACTTCGGGCTGTGCGCGATGACCACGCCGGGCACTTTCGTGTGATCGGGGATGGTCGCCGGGACGGTCGCCGCCCGCGCCGCGAGTCCGGCGCCGGCGAGCGTCGCGACCACGAAGCAGCGGGAAAGGAGGGAGTTCAGGGAGGACATGAAGGGCATGGGCCGGGGCGCGGGCGACCGGGCGCAGCGTGACGCACCGGCCGGGCCGCGGGATCGAAAACTCGAGGCGAGATCATGGCACGACCCGGCGCCGCTCGCGCTCGACCTCGCCGCTCCACGCCTCGGCTGCGGCCCGCATTTGCGCCGCGCGTTCCGGATGCCGGGCCGCGAGGTCGGTGGATTCCTTGGGGTCGCCCGGCAGGTGAAAGAGCATGGGCGCGGCGCCGGAGTCTCCCTTGATCTGGTTGCGGGTCACGGGCGGGCGCACGAGCTTCCACTCGCCGTCGCGGACGGCGAGGTTGTGGGTATAGTTGGGTTCGGCGCGATTCCATTGCCAGAAACGCAGCGGGGCGGCGGGCGCCGGGCCGCCCCGGAGGTGGGCGGCGAAACTCACGCCGTCGGTCGGAAGCGCGGGCCGGCCGAGGCCGAAGAGGTCGGCGAGCGTGGGCAGGAGGTCCGTGAAATGCGCGGGAAACTCGCTGCGGCCGGCGGCGAGCGTCCCCGGCCAGGAGAAGAGGAGCGGCACCCGGATGCCCCCCTCGAAGACATCGTATTTGGCGCCGCGCCGCTCGTGGTTGAAGCGCGGGCCGGCGAGCGGGTCGGGGCCGTTGTCGCTGGCGAAGATCACGAGCGTGCGCCCGCGCAATCCGAGTTCATCGAGGGCGGCGAGCAGCGCGCCGATGCCGCGGTCGAGGATCTCGACCATCGCGTAGACGGTGGCGGTGTTGGCCGGGAAACCGCGGTCGACATAGGTTTGGACAAGTTTGGCCGGAGCGCCGAGCGGACGGTGCGGGGCGTAGTGCGCGAGGTGGAGGAAGAACGGCGCGGCGCGGTGGCGGCGCACGAAATCGATCGCGCGGTCGGTGAGTTCGTCGGTGAGGTAGCGATCCGTGAAGCGCCGCGGGGCACCGTCGATCTCCAGCGAAAAGTCGTCGTAGCTCCCGATGTTGTCGTCGCCGGCGAAGCCCGCGAATTCGGCGAAGCCGCGCCGCCGCGGGTGCCACTCGTCGCCGAGGCCCAGGTGCCATTTGCCGACCAGGCCGGTGCGGTAGCCGCGGGCGGCAAAGAGATCGGCCAACGTCGTCTCGTCGCGGTGCAGGCGCGTCAACGCCGGCTCGGTGCGCATGTTGAGCGAGACGACGCCCGTCCGGTGCGGGTAGCGGCCGGTGAGAAGCGCGGCCCGGGCCGGCGCGCACACGGCGGACGCGGAGGTGGCGCGGTCGAACCAAAGACCGGAGGCGATGAGGCGGTCGAGGTGCGGCGTGCGCGTGCGGCCGCCGTTGAGGACGGCCAGATCGCCGAGGGCGAGATCGTCGGCGAGGATGAGAATGACGTTGGGCGGCGGCGGGGCGGAGACGGCAAAGCCCGGTCGCGCGGCGATGACGACCGCAAGGCAGGCCAGAACGAGCAGCCGCAAAGAGGTCCTGGGAATCGGAGGGCGCAGGCCGCCCGAAAGGCGCCGATACGCGCGCACCGGTTCGCTTGGAAAGAGGCGATTCATTCTTTTGCGACGTCTGCGCCTTGTGCGGCCCACGGTTTGGCAGGTCGTCGGCTCAATAGCGGCCGTTGAGACCGAAGCTGACGAAGGGGCCGTTGTAGATCGTGCTCATGCGCGTCCCGGTGACGAAGTGCGCGGTGCGCTGGGGTTCGTCGAAGAGATTGGCGATGTCGAAAAAGAACTCGAGCTGGCGCGGCAGCTGCACGGAAAAGCCCGCGTTCACCAGCCGGCGCTCGAGCCGCTCGCTCTGGAGCTGCGGCAGCGCGTTGAAGACATCGAGCGTGCGGCCGACGTAGCTCCATTGCAGATACGGCGCGAAACGGGCGTATTTGTAGCTCACGCGCACATTGGCGGTGTGGGGCACGAAACCGACGAGCCCGCCGGGCCCGCCGCTGTCCTGCCCGTAGTCGCCCTGGGCGCGCAGGTAGGTGTAGTTGAACAGCACGGAGAATCCGCGGAGCGCGCCGGGCAGAAACGTGAGCTGCTGCAGGTAGGAAAACTCGACGCCCTCGACGCGACCGCGGCCGCCGTTGGCGTTGCTGATGATGTCGTAGCCGGCGTATTGGCCGCCGAAGCCGTTGTCGGGCCCGGCCTCGACCACGCCGCTCTCCCGGCGAAAGACGAAATCGGTCAGATCCTTCCGGAAAAGCCCCAGGGTGAGCTGACCGACCGGCCGCAGGTAATACTCGAGCGAAAGATCGAAGCTGTCGGCGAACATCGGGCGCAGCGACGGGTTGTCGAGGGAGACGGTGCGCTCCAGGTCGTTGGCCGAGAAATTGGGCACGAGGTCGCCGAGGGACGGACGGCCGATGCTGGTCGACCAACTCGCGCGCCCGATCAGGTCCGGTGTGAAGGCGTGGCGGAAATGGACGCTCGGGAACAGGTCGCGCGTGACGCCGCGCCGGATCACGGGCGCGGTGCCGAACTCCGCATTGGCGCGGGCGACGGGGTCCGTGATCGTGGGACTGGTGCCGCGGCGCAGCCAGCCCTTGGCCCGGGTGCGCGACTCCTCCCACCGCGCGCCGGCCAGCACGCCGAGGCGGCCGAAGCGGGTCGCGCCCATCAGGTAACCCGCGCGCATCTGCTCCTCCACGCTCGAATCGCCCGTGCGCCGCGACGTCTCCATGGCGAAGGGATCCACCCGCCACTGGTTCGGCTCGTGGTCGAGCGAGTAGCTGTATTTGCCGGGGTCGAAGGCCGGCACCGGACCGAGCCCGAGCCGCGGCTCGAGTTTCGGCGCCGAAGCGAAGCGCGTCAGGTCGTCGTCGTTGACGCGGGTGGCGGGGTTCACGCCGACCACACCGTCGGGACCGAGGTAGGTGGAGACCTTGGCGAAGGATTCCTGGGCGAAGGACTGGCGGTTGAAGAAGGCGCCGCCGGTGAGCTGCACGATCCGATCGGCGATTTTCAGGTCCCGCTTGGCGTTGAATTCGCCGGTGCCCGCGCGGTTGACCGACACGGCGGAGGTCTGGGACACGCTCGCGCCGGCGTAGCTGCGGGCGTCGTGAATGCTCGGGCCGGCGGTCTGGGTGAACACGGGAAAATCCGCGCCGCGGGTCTTGTCGAGAATCCAGCCGATGTTCGTCACGGTGGCGGTGAAGTTGCGCCGGACCGACGGATGGCGGCGGGCGCCGGTATTCCGCTCCGCCCGGGAGTAGCCGAAGACGTAGTCGAGGCGCCAGGGACCGAAGCGGTGTTCGCCGCCGAACTGCGTGAAGTTCGTCTGGTCGTCGGCCTCGAAGGGATTGGTGGCGGCGACGAACGTGGCGCGCGTGGACGGCAGGACCTCGGTGCGCGCCTCGGTGGAGCCGGGGCGGATGTTGCCGCCGCCGCTGGGACCGCCGGCGGCGTTGACCCCGGTGGCGAAAGCCCGGCCGGCCAGCGTGAGGTTCGCGTTGTAGCCGACCTGGTAACGGTCGGGGCGATCGGTCTTCTGCGCCTGGAGATTGCGCAGGACGTTGAGGAAAAAGCGGGAGTCGGCGTCGAGGCGGAAGTCCGCGCGCAGATTGGCGGTGCGCAGCAAGCGGTCCTGGACGCCGTCGACCCGCTGGAAACGCTCGGAGAACAGGGGCGTCCGGCCGGCGGTGTCGAGGAACACGATGGTGCGGGTGCGCTGGGTGACGTTCTCGTTGTAGACGCCGTTGGCGCTGAGCCCGAGGTTGCGGGCTTCGCCGAAGAGACCGAAGGACTCGCGGTAGCTGAGCGAGAGGTTGGCGGCCACCTGCGGCGTGCTGCGCCGCGGCGTGAAGTCGAGGAACGAGGGCGACCACTTGCCGCCGAGGCGGAAGCTGAGGTCGCGTTTCGTTTTCAGATTGAGGGCGGACTTGGTTTTGAAATTCACGCGCCCGCTGAGGGAGTTGGCGGGGAGATTGGGCGTGAGCGCCTTGGTGACGGAGATCTCCTCGAAGTTGGAGGCGGTGATGTTGGTGTAGGCGGTCGAGCGCGACATCGCGAACTGCGGCGCCAAAATGCCGCCGTCGACGCTGGTGGTGTTGAGATCGCCGGGCAGGCCGCGGATGACGGGGCGGTCGAGGTTGCCCTCGTCGGACGGCAGCGCGTAGACGCCGGCGAGGCGCATGAGCAGCTCGGCGGGGTTGTCGTTCGCGAGCACGCCGAGGGCGTCCATCGCGATCACGTTGGTGACGTTGTCGGCGTTTTTCTGGCGCGTCAGGGCTGCGGCGTTGCCTTCGCGCTCGGCGGTCACGACGAACTGCGTGAGCTTCACGGCCGAGTCGGCGCCGAGAACGACCGGCAGGTCGGTGCGCGGCGCCGCGGAGACGCGCACGGCGGCCGCGGCGTCGGGGAATCCGACGTAGGAGACACGGGCGGTGTAGTCGCCGGGCGCGAGGTCCGGAAACTCGGCGACCCCGAAGGCATCGGTGAACGCCTCGCGGCCGCCGGGCGAGAGCTCGACCCGGGCGCGCTGGAAATAATGGGCGGAGTCGGCGCTGCTGACGGTGACGGTGAGCGTGGCGGCGGAGAGGGACGCGGAGGCGGCGCAGCCGGCGACGGCGGCGAACAACGGGACAAGACCGGGGCGAAAGCTCATGGGCGCGCGGGGTGGGTGTGGCGGCGGGCGGGGCGACCCGACGGGGGTGGACGAACGGGATCGAAACGACGGACCTAGCGGTCGAGCGGAGGCGGAGAATCGGCGAGCGTGAGGGTGCGGAAGTTTTTCACGCGGTGGAACGTGATGAAGTTGGCGTCGTGGTAATTGCCCGCGCCCCAGGCGGTGCGCACGACGGCGACCAGGTCGTCGCCGTCGAACTGCCAGTCGGCGTATTGGAAACCGACGCGGGATTCCGCCTTGGTCACGACGGCGCCCTCGCGCCACCGCAGCAGCCGGCAACGCTCTTCCCAGACGGCGAGGTCGGCGGAAGAGGTGAGAGACAGAACGTTGCGCTGGTGGTGCGGGGTGTAGAGCCACGCGTAACCGGAGTGCGGATTCGTGATCTTCGACCCGATGCTCCAGTAGCGACGCGAGACGGGATCGTAGCGGATGGTGAACTTGGACTCGCTGCCGATGAAGTGAAGGAACCCGCGCGCCGGATCGAACGCGGCGGTGCGGCCGTCGGCGGTGATGTCGATCTTCGCGGCGACCTCGAAGCGCGGGATGCCCGCGGCGGCGCCGGGCAAGGCGAAGGGCGCACCGGGAGCGGGATGCGACTCGACCCGCAGGATGTCGGCGACGGTGCCGGCGGGCGTGACCACCGCATTGCCCTCGAGCCACTCCGCGTTGCGGGTGTCGAGCCAGGCGCGGTCAAACGTCAGGGCGTTGGAGCGCGTCCAACCGGCGGCGTCGAGCAGGTCGGCCTCCTCCGGCGCGGAGACCATGAACGCGCGGAAGGTGCGCACCGGCGGCACGGGCGAAAACTCCTCGAAGGCGCGCCAAAGCCGGCCGCCATGCACGACGACCGGCGTGGGCGCGCAATGAAACCGGCCCTCGGCCAGAAGCCCCCGGCGCGGGCCGTCGGGGTCCGTCCAGCTATGGCCGCCGTCGGTCGAACGGCGGATGATCATGTGGCCGACCTTCGCGGTCGTGCCGATAAGGTAAAGCGCGCCGCGGTGGAGAAACAGCGTGGACCACTTCTGGTCGTTCAATACCGCGATCTGCCGCCACGTCGCGCCGCGGTCGGCGGAGAGGTGGACGAGCGTGCGGCCGCCGGTGTCGTGCGAGACCCGATACGAGCCGTCGGGCATGACGACGATGCTCGGGGAAGCGCAGGACACCCGGCCCGGCGCCGGACTGGCGAACACCACGGTGCCCGGCGGCGGGCCGACGGGCCGGTCGACCGGCGGCAGGTCGCGGGCCGTGACGGCGCGGGCTTCGTCGGCGGCCGGCGGGGTCGCAGCC
>JACCDX010550397.1_pt1 | contig 14927 bp, 16 predicted proteins | sample 7449681 | NCBI WGS metagenome assembly JACCDX01 (sample SAMN15323450, study PRJNA562643) | freshwater metagenome | isolation source: river surface water | place: USA:Blue River Watershed | collected 2017-08-18
ACGTTGGACTCCTTCCCGTCAATCGTGAGTGACACCACAAAACTGACAGGCCAGGTGGCAGGGGAGATGGTCGCCTCATCCTGCCCACCCTGCTTCTCGGAGCCGCGCGTGATCCCAAACGGTCGGATGCAATCCCTGACCACGTGGATGACATCGTCCAACCCGATAGGGCGCTTCTCGTAATCCCTGCTATCCATGCCAGTAGGTTTGCCAAACCATTGCTTGTCCAGATTGTAAAAGAGCTCGGTCCACAGATTACCCTGCCCCGGATTGCCATCGATTCCGAGCTGCAACCCGGACAGAATGTAATTCAACGTGCACAGGTTGATCAGCGGGTCGATGGCAGTGCCCAGCCCGGCCCTGCGCATGTCCCCGTTCTTCAGGCCCGTGCAGAAGACACTGCTCCTGTCCAGGCGCAACACAAAGGCGAGATCCCCGTCATCCACGGGGTGCGAGAGATCAAAGAACTCCTTGGCGCCAACCTTGGCCTCCGGGAGATACACCACAGGGACAATCTTTTGGATCTTGTGCGGGATATTCAGGTAGGCATTCTGGCTTGAGAGGTATCCCGGTTCCCCGTACGCGTACGGAGTGAGATCCCCCAGGAGAGAGGAGCCATAGTTGATGCGAGCATCGGCGGTATCGTGGAGAGGCTGAGGAAGACCGCCCGCCCCCGGGAGCGGCCCCTGGTTCATCACCACTTGCGGAAACTGAATGCCCGAACGCAGGCCGCCGAAAAAATCCGCCATAGTTTTTCTCGCTGATGCACTGGACATCTACCAAAGAGAATGCTTTATATACACGCACACATTCGCATGCTCCACACGAAGCGCGCAGGCACACACAGGAGGCAACGCGCGGCGGGAAACAGGATTTACTCGGGTTCAACCACAAGGGGAGAAGGAGAGCACAGATGGCTCAATCCACAACCCAACAAGCTAAATGGCAATATCGATCTTGAAAACGTAGCCCTTGCCCTGAAACTTGCGAAGCGAAAAAATAAGCTCGATCCTTTCCTGGCCGAGGTCGGCCACACGCTGCTTGATGACCTCGAGGTTGGGAACTGGGGTCTTGTCGAGAAAGGACAACCCAGTGTAGTCCTTCTCCGAAAACCTCTTCTCCAACGCCTCGAGCGTCTCAAGGTACCCCGGGTTGGCATTCACAATCAGGCGCTCGTTGACCTCCACATGGAAGGGATACGGGTCGTTGGTCTCGATAGCGCCAAGCTGAACCAGGGCCTTCTGGACAGTGTCGAGACGCTCGATCAAACCACGAATCTCCATCCAGTCCATGCGAGCCGCCCGAGGATCGGCCCTGCGAAAGCGAACAGCAAAGGGCTCCTCGCCAGACTTGAAAGAAAACTCGCCCATTTCAATGACCTTGCATGCCTCTTCATTGGTAGCAAAGGTAGCATAGTACTGAATGCCATGCCCATCCGCAGAGTAGGTGTCCTCACTGAAAACATCAGTCGGCACGGGCGCCGGTGCTTCAACAAGCGATCGTTCGGCCTCCTGAAGCGCAGTCCTCAGCTGCACGAGGGTGGGGGAGCGATATGGATAGTCCATCATATCCATCTTGACAGTTTTGAGGTCATCAGACTGCTTGACAAGGTGCTTACAGATCAGTTCATGCGAAAGGTGGGCCAAAGCACGCTCCGTCTGAGTGATATCCCGGATGCACGAGCGCTTGAACGGATCAGGGATCGTGTCGAATTTGAACGGCAGGGTTGTAACAGCGTTCTCTAAATTGAGCAGAGACTCTTCAATGCTTCTCTTGTAAATTTTAGTATCGGCTCGGACAATTTCGACAGGCGTGGACATACCGTGGGTTTTGGGTTGAATTTCCAGTGCCCCGCTTTTTATTGTGCCTGCTCCTATTTTCGTGAAAAGTCGTGACCCTTCAGAGGGTCGAAGTGTCGTGACTCTTCAGACGGTCGAAGTGTCGTGACTCTTCAGAGGCTTGAACCGTCGTGACTCTTCAGAGGGTCGAAGTGTCGCGCCCCTTCGCAACAACACCTGAAGGGGCACGCCTCCTCAGGGGGCGGCAAGGCTCTCCAGCATGGCCAGCATATGCTGGTGGAACGCAGGATAGTCCTGCCTGGGGACTACCATCCTGAAGTAGGCGAACACCAGCGAGGCAAGCCGGGGAGTGACCACGTGTGTCCAGATCAGCTCGAGTATGTGGAAATACTCCTGCTCGTGCCTCGATGGAACATACCACCAAGCGATAACCGCGGGGCGACAGAAGGGGTGATCCGCAGGCACACCCAGGCGATCAAGAGTGTCCAGCGACATATCGGGAAAAAATAAATCTCGTAATCAGAAATACTAATCCCGACAACCCAACAACACACACTCCCCCATCCCGCAGATCTCCACGACGAAGGGCACGGGCGGAGACCTCATCGTGCTCGAGGAGGCCGCGTACGTCGAGCCCGGGTTCTTTTACGAGACAGTCGCGCCCCTCCTGCTCATCGGGAACACGAGCCTGATCGCAATCTCCACGCTCACGTCCGAGATCAACTTCTACACCCGCCTGCTCCGGATGCGGGACAAGGTCACGGGGCTGCCCCTGTTCACCAGCATCAGCGTGCAGCTCGCGTGCCGCAAGTGCATCGAGGACGGAAAGGCCGCGGAATGCGTGCACATGCTGCACCTGGTGCCGCGCTGGCAAAGCTCGGACCGGCACGTGAAGTTGAAGACGATCATGCAGGATCGCCCCGACCTGATCGAGAGCGAGCTGTCGGGACTGGCCTTCGACTCGAATCAACAGATCTTCAAGACCGCGCACATCGAGACCATGTTCAACCAGACCCCGCCCCCCCCGGTGCTGAACGAGGCCGTCTACCTGTTCATCGACCCCGCCGCCGGAGGACCCCAGAGCGACTACGCGATCCTCAGCGTCACCCGCCAAAAGGGCATGCTCACGGTGAGCGATGACAGACAAGGGGGGGGGGGGTTTACTAGCTGCACAAATAGGACTTTCTCAGGGTGTCCACGAATGCGTCGTGCGCTATCCTGCTGTCCTTGATCCAGACCGGGATCAGTTCGTCGCACAGGGAGTCGTAGAAGCGCTCCGCCTTGTGCGGGCAGAGCGAGCCGACGGTCATCAGGGACCCCTTGCCCTTGATTTTGACGTTGGAGAGGTTCCTGCGCATGGTCTCGTCCTCGTTCAGCAACAGGAAGAACTTGATCTGCAGCTTCGACAGGGAGTCACCTTCGACCGGGCGCATGAGCTGCAGGGCCTCCGCCACACCAGGGTGGTTCTCGTACTCCCGCGAGACATTGATGACGGACTCCTCTATCAGCCGCGCGATGTACTCCATGTTCCCCCCGAAGAGCACGTGGAATAACACGTCCCTCCTCTGCCCGCAGGTCGTGGGGATCGACATCCTCGCCGGCTGCAAAGGTCAGCCCTCACCCTCCTGAACTTTCGCATCCACTAGCTCTATAGGGAAAAAAGACGGCCCAATGACCAGGCGCTTGTGCTCCTGTATCATCTCGTCTATTCTTGCCCTGAATGCAGGGTGCCAGGCCATCTTGGTCAGGTCGCATAGCCTGCAGCTACAATAGGGCCCACACATAACCATGTTTTTTGCCATCCCCTCCTGCTCTCCTCTAATACATTTTCCACCAGACCCAGCCAAGCAGTTCGAGCTCGTGGGCCGGCACATCGCGCGGATACGCCTCGACACGGGCAGGAAGGCGTGCCGGGTGTTCATCTTCGTGGAGCGGAACCTCGGCTTCGAGGCGGAGCATCACAAGCGCGCGCTCGAGCACATCCCCGGCGTGACCTTCTACGTCGACCAGAAGGCCAACCGAGTGGGCGTGCTCACGACCGAGGCCACGAAGCACGCGATGGCCACACTGGTCGTCGCCATGCTGGAGGAGCGGAGAATCCACGTGCTGCCCACGCTGTACTCGAACGAGCCCGAGGCCATGCGCGTCAGGCTGCGCGAGCAGATGGAGACCTACAGCGCCCAGTTCAAGCAGGCCCCTGATACCTTTGGGAAGGATAGGATCTCCCTGAGCGGCAAGGTCGGCGGCATGAAGGACGACGTGTGCATCTGCCTGCAGCTCGCCGCCTACTTCACCCAGCTCGAGACACAGCGCGCGTCCGAGCTGTTCTCCAAGCTGGAGTAGGGATGTTAGCGCGGGTCTTCCTGAGTATTAAAGTGCGAGCGGGGGCTCGAAACTCAAGCATAAACGAAATGCCACGCAACAAACAGGGAGGCGCGCTCGCCAGCTACTTCTACAACGCTATGGGCGAGGGGGTGCGATCACAGCCCGAACCAGGCAATGCTGCTGCCCCTGTGGCACGGACGAAATCCTCGTTCCTTCCCACCACCCCTGCTCGATTGGCAGCCTATGATGACCATGGAAATTGGATTGGACCAGGACCTGAGCCAAAGAAGGGCAGGCGTAGACGCCCCAAGAAGTCGGGGCCCAAGCAGCACCCGCCCAGCAACCACGGGGCACGCAAGGAAATTGTCGCGCATATGCAGAAGAACCTGAGCATCATGAAAGAACACTTCAAAGAGACAGAAAAAATTTACGAAGAACACAGCGCCTGGCCCCTGACTCCAATCTACCACAAAATACAGGAATGCATTAACAAATGCAAACAGGAAATACGCGATACCAGGACCCACACGGGGCAAGGTAGACATAAACACAATATTGAAGCTGTGCATGCCAAACGGATTGATACAACAGGATGGGGGTTCAAGGCGATTTATGATGCTATTACAGGTTATGTGTACCAAGCAAAGAAAAATCACTTGACACTGGAAAAGCCACATCATCACGCTGATGGCACCCATATGTATGTTAACGTGGTACTGGCCTGGCTATTTGCCGCCAAAAGTCAAATCATGTCAAACCTTACAGTCTTCATCGACCAGGCGTATAACAAAACTCCCGCCATGCTCAAGTTTCTTGAACATGAGCATACAGGTCGTGAGGCACGAGCAGCTTACCATAAGTACAAGAATGAGCTCCCCAGGAAGAAACATGGGTCATACACTCTGCAGGATCAAACCCTGCTGCAAGAACAACACGCTGCCATGTACGGCTAGCCCCACCAACCGCTAAAAAAGCGACTCGTTTGTTCTGGACGATGATTCTACTAGTTGCTTTATGAAGCGTAAACAATAAAAAAACAGACTGAGAACATGACCATCGACTCGACCTGGCTGAGCGCGTTCAAAGAGGAGCTCCCGCACGCGTTCGCGCGCAAAAAAGCGTTTCCCGTCCCGGCCGTGTTCGTAGACGGGCAGATCAAGCTCATGCAGGCGCCGCAGAGCAAGCCGCAGACGTGGGACGAGTTCATCTACAGGCAGTTCACGCGGCACCTGTCCGACTTTTTCCAGCAGAGCAAGACCGTGATCCTGGCGTTCGACAACTACGACCACGTGCCGCGCGCCAAGTGCATGACGCAGGCCAAGCGCAGGCGGAACATCCCCGTCATGCCGTTCGCCGCCCACTCGGAGCTCCCGTGCATGGTGCCGGAGGGCATGCTGTGGATGCAGTGCATGGCCAACCGGACGTTCAAGACGCGCGTGATCGACCTGGTCCTCCTGCGGCTGCCCACGCTGCTGCTCAAGGACAAGCCCGAGCGCAGGCTGATTGTGGACTACCATCAGCCGGCCGAGTACCGGTTCGACCCCGAGAGCGGGCTGGTGCGCTCGGAGCCGGTCGCGGACCTGCCTGTCCTGGGCGAGGCCGACATCAAGTTCACCAGGTGAAAGGGGGGATGTAAAAGGGTCACACCAGGGGAAGGGCCTAACCCTGCTGCTGCCTCCTGCAGGTACGCCACGCGGTTTGGGGGGCTGCTGGTGGACTCGATCGACGGAGACTCCATCCCCATCGCCCTGATGCACCACGAGATGTGCCTGCGACGGGCCATGCCGCCGCCGATAGTCTACGTGTACCGACTGGAGCTCAACAAGGACAAGCCCGCGGAGAAGCCCCCCGCCAAGCGCAAGGCCGCCGACGAGGCCGCGCCGCCCAAGCGCCCATACTGCAGACCATCGAATCCCCCCAGGACCTATGAATACGTGAACATCCACGCACTGTACGAGGGGCTCAAGGACGCGATCTCGCAGAGCGTGGGCAGGATCGTCCTGCCGTCGCACGCCGGGCACGAGATGAGCATGCTGATCGCGCTCATCGCCCTAACCGGGACCGACTTCTCGCGGAACCTGCCGCAGATGTCCGGGCGCTCCGTGTACGGCTGGCTGCCGGACCTGTGGCCGACCCTGGTCATGGCGTACGACCCGGCGCAGTCCTGCCTGCGCGTGGAGCCGGCGACGAAGCACCTGGTGGCCCTGCTGTACAGGATCAAGTTCCAGAGGCACGTGGCATCCACCGAGCTGCAGGGGGTCCTGGCGGAGCTGCAGGCTGCGAGCATAGCCCCCCGCACCAAGGAGAGCCTGCCAACGTACGAGCGCATCATGTGCACGGTGCGGAACGCGAATTGGGTGCTGGCGTACTGGACGTGCGAGCCCGCGCCCGATCCCATCCAGCACGAGTATGGGTTCAGGCTGCTGCCCAACGGCGCGACCGAGTACGACGACACCGGGCGGTGATTGTGAGGACGCGATCGCCCCACTCCGGCGGGACGGCGCAATCAACCCGCTCTGACGGGAAATAAATGACCAGTAGCACAGTATTAAAGACGAGCGCCGCTGCACAGGAGCAAGCGCAGAATCGTAAGAAGATGAACAAGTGGTCCCATTTGATAGCAGCTCTTGCCTTGGCGATCATGGTTTTCGTGATCAACATACTGTTCCGCAACGACAATAACGTCAACAAACTGGACACCGTGCGCCTCTACACGATGGTGCGGGAGAAGGGCGACGTCGGCCTGGCCCTGACGTACCTCAACACGCAGAACGCAGGGATGAACGACGCCTGCGCCAAGCTGACCAACCTGTCCCTCACCGACGCCGCCACGATAGCCTGCCGGGCAACGCGTCAGACCGCGCGCGACAACATCCTCACCGCCATGAAATGCGACAAGTTCAGCTCGCAGGTGTGCTCGTACCTGCAGCGCATGGTGAACGGGCTCATCTCGGCCAACCGGTCGACCCCCGGCTTCCTCTGGGTGCAGGGCAAGGATCTCACCTCCAAGGTGCCCGGGTACGACCTCACGTACCGGCAGGCCCTGTACAACGCGGTGCAGGAGGCGCCCAACATCTTGCACAACGGCTTCTGGGCCAAGCAGGACAACGCCTTCATCGTGCTGCGGACCACGCTGTTCAACCTGATCGCCATCACGACCCTCGCCAACATCATCGTGCACATCAGCGACGCCATGCCTGGGTGGTCGTGGAAGTGGCGCCTGGCCATGCGGGTGGGCTACTTCGCCATCTCGTTCCTCGTCAGCATCATCGGGGTGTACACCAACTCCGGCTCCGCTGTCATCACGATCGTGTACATCTTCGTCCCCGCCCTGATCAGCCTGATCTACTTCGAGATCTTCCTGGACGACCCGGACGTGCGGCCCTGGGTGCACCCGTACACGTTCTCGATCATCTTCGCGTGCACCACCCTGCTCTCGCTGACCGAGAACGACGTCCTGAACTCCTCCATCATCATCGTGGAGCTCCTGAAGGCGCAGGCGGCGTCCCAGCTGTACATGGAGGTGGTCTGGTACTGGACCGGCTACATCGAGAAGAAGCGCCTGAAGAGCGAGCTGGTCGAGGTGTACAAGACGCAGCAGGTCCAGTACGCCCTCTTCATGGGCATCATCCTCGTGGCGCTCCTGCCCTTCCTCCTGTTCATCGCCCCGTACGACTACACCAACGCCGACATGTTCCTCCGGATCGCGCCCCTCATCTTCACGGGCATCGCCGTGGTCGGCACCATCTTCCTGCAGGGCCTGATCCTGGACGAGGACTACGGGATCGATCGGGATCTCACCGGGGAGAATCATAGGATAGGCCCCATGCGTGAAAACAAGAGCATAGACCAGATCTACCGCGCCACCAAGGTCACGGGCGGCAAGCTCGGGGTGTCGCTGCTCCTGCTCATCTTCGTGGCCTTCGTGGAGTTCGAGTTCGTGGCGGACTACTTCCGGACGCTCAGGGCCTACATGGACACCATGCCGGAGAAGTCCATCCAGTACGACCTCAGCAAGACCTACCTCTGGGGCTCAGGCCTCCTCACGCCCAGCGTATACACGCTCTAGTGCAACCACCGCCCATGCGAGCCCATCAAAATACCCGTTTCTCCCCGTGTATATAAAGAGGATCCCGAGCAGGCCCCTCAAAGGCATAGTTCCCCGTCACCACACACGTAAAAATGGACCTTCACAATCTCCACCACCGCGCGCAGGCTGCGTCCGCCCCCTCGAACACAGGCCAGAGCTCGCACGGCACCGGCGCCCCCGCGGCGGGCGACGCCATGATCCGCGCGAACATCACGCCTGAGCAGCTGGCCAAGCTGCAGAAGGAGAACGACACCCTGGACAAGCTCGTGCACAAGCTCGCGTACCAGGTGGAGGTGCTGGAGGATGAACGGAAGAACCTGAAGGCGCGCGCCGACAAGTACAAGCAACACCTCAAGGACCACGTGAGCGCGCAGGAGGCGTTCATGGCAAGGCACGACAAGGTCAAGGCCCAGCTCAAGGGCCTGACGACCGAGCGCGATCGGCTGCAGGCCAAGGTGGACGAGCACAAGTTCAGCAACAGGAAGTCGGGCGACAGCCTGTCGGAATGCAGGGCTAAGCTCGAGGCCACCACCGCCGAGCTCAAGAAGCTCAAGGCCGAAATCCCCGAGGTCCAGAAGCTCCTCACGCAGGGCGGCGAGGCGACCAAGCGGCTGCAGGCGCTGGAGAGCAAGGAGAACAAGAAGGTCCTGGAGCTCCAGCGGCAGCTCGAGGCCACCAAGGCCAAGGCGAAGGCGTCGGACGAGAAGCTGCGCGCCGCCGCGTCCAGCCCGGACCAGGCCGGCGCCCTCAAGACCAAGAACCAGCAGCTGCAGTCAGAGGTGGCCTCCATGCGGGATCGCCTCAAGGCTGCGTCCGCACAGGCGTCCACCAGCATCAGCCAGGTGCAGGCGTGCAAGGAGATGCTCACGAGGGCGGAGGGGGTCCTGCGCACATGCACCGAGCTGCACGAGGGCAAGGGCGATGCTCTCGCCGCTGCTCTGCAGGAGACCACCACGAACCTGTCCGTGTTTCTCAAGTCCCTCTGAGCGGCAACAAAGAATAACAACAAGAAATAATAAACATGTAGGAATCAATAACAAGAATCGCATGGCGCTACGCTGAGGAGGCACACAGAAAGAGGGCTCAGCGCGGAGAGGCCGACGTCACACGAGTGCAGAGAGGTTCGTGCAGTCCAGAGGCGTAAGAGGAGTGCGTCGACACACGACTGTACGCGCCCCCGTGCACGGAAAACCCCTGCTTGTACCTGTCGAACAGCCCCTGGAGGTGCTGCACGAAAGTTCGCGAATCCTCGAGCACTTCCGGCTTGTTCCTGCCAAGCTGATCCAGCAGATCCAGCTCTGCCTGCTCCCGCTCGACGTCAAAGACCACGTGCGAGCGCATGGGAGTGTCCAGGAGCGGGAACAGCATCTTCTGGACCACCAGGCTCACTTTGGACGACGCGTTGTGCACGACCTTGCGCTCAGTCTTCCCGCCGTGGCGCTCATCGCCTTTCTGGCCAGTCGTGCATGCTGCGCCGGCCGTTCCCGAAGATGATGATGAGGATAGTGCCTCCATGCGCATAAGCTGCAGCCAAGACGGTGGATTTTAATACAGGAGCACGCAAACACCCGCGCTTTGAGCGAACGAGAAGCGCGAAGAAGAAGGGCAAGCCACTGAAACTGAAAGGGGGCTTACGTTGAATCTCGACTGGGTCCGCATCTTCTCCACAAAGAGCAGGGTCGGGATCTTGAGCTTCAGGCCACCGAAGGGCGCTCTCTCCACGTTCACGAATCCTTTCCGCAACCGCACGCTTCGCCTGCTCAACCCGGACAGCTCCGGCTCAGACGCGTGGCCGAAACACGGGACGAAAGAAGGGGGGTGGGGGCAGTACCAGACCGCCTTCATCATGCGCAGACTCATCGTGAAATACTTATCCCCTATCCGAATCACTGGATACTGGTCCTCCACCTTGCCCTCCTTGGGCTGCACCCAGGTCACCACCCCCTCGTTGCGCTCGAGAAACTGCAGCATCTGCCGGCTGCAGGGCGACTGCTTGTGCGGCCAGGCCTCCCCGCTGTGCACCAGGATTACAGTGTTCATATCCACAGCCCTCATGACGCCTCCCTGCGTTTCCTGCTACTAGCGTGACAACAACACGTCAGAACACGCACACCCGCTCGTTTTCGCGCCCTGGAAAATATATTTAAGCAGAGCCTCGCAAATGGCCAGACTGCATTTTTTGTGTGCATAACCAGAAAGAGAAACATGAGCTACAAGCCGTACAACTCCTCAGGCAATCGCGGCAACCGCGGCAACAACTCTCGTGATGGTCACGACGACAGGAACTCCCGTGGGGGCTACGGCCCTTGGGGTCGTCCTATCGGGGGGGACCAGTACGCCACTGCCGAGGATATCCAGCAAGTGCTCAATCCGCAACGGCCCGGCCTCTATCTCTCACCTGACCAACTGCAGAACATCTACATGAGTGGCAAGGCTGATGGGTTGGCTGCGGCTGCTGCTACTACTACTGGAGCTGCCATGCCGGCCCAGGCGAGCTTCGCTGCTGCTTTCATGCCGGTCCAGAGTGCCTTCACTGGCGCTCCCACGCCGGTCCAGAGCATCATCCCTTCGCTGAACGTGCCCTTCACCCCGGTTGTTTCGGGGGCTCAGGCTTCCACTGCTCTGGTCCCTGCTCAGACTGCTGTGGCAGCTGGCTCGGGTGACCTGGAGCAGAGAGCCCGCGCTATTCTCAGAGAGTGTCCTTTGATGGGCGAAACTATCCGCCTCGTGACGAGGGAAGAAAACAACGCTCTCAGGCAGGAGTTCACCGGACAGCTGCAGGCTGTAGAGACCAGGGCCTTGGGGCAGATAAAGACCATTGCAGCTGATGAGGCTGACAAGGCGGCCTTGAGAGTCGTTTCTGTGATCAAGGACGACTTCAAGCCGAAATTCCAGGCCGTCGACGACAACTTCAAGGTCATCGATGGGAATATCCAGACCCTCGACCAGAAGCTGGTTCCCATGAACCAAGACATCAACTCGATCCTCAACAGGCTCCAGCATGTCGAGCAGTTCATCGGGAACCAGGCGGCGGCCGGCGGTGCTGGCGGTGGCTTGAACGTTGGAGCCCCCGCCCCCCCGCCCCCCGCCCCGCAGGCTCCGGCGGCCGGTGGTGCTGGAGGGGTCTTCAACTTTGGAGCCCCTCCCCTTCCGGCCCCGGGCCAGCAGGGGGGAGGAGCCGTCATGCCGCAGCCGTCCCAGCGCGCGCTGGCTCACGCCCAGGCGTCGGGAATCCCCGATGCTTTGGCTGGCTGGCTCATGCGCCCCCACGGAAACGGCTGGCAGGTCCGCACTGGCCAGGACCTCGCGAACCGCATCAACGAGATCCAGACCAGTCTCGCCCAGACCGGCACCTTCAACGGGCCGTAAGCGGAACACCCGAGTCTACTACCCTTCTAGGCAGAGCGCGGGCATCTTAACCTACGCGCTTCTGGCCTGGACAAGACAGACACGGGCAGCCTGCCCCCTCTTCTCTGCGTTCATTTCATCTTCCGAGAAGAAGTAAAACTCTTTAATTCCACAAACGCCTCATCACGCCTCTTCCGTTTTGCGCTTCTTGAGCATGCGGTAATCCTGCCGCCCGAGCAGCATGCGGTTGGCGCCCCCCGCACCCGACTTCGGGACAAACAGGAAGGACATGACATCCTCCTCGGTCGCATCGCCGAGCGAGAGAATGTAGGACCTGTCCCCGTTCACGTGCGCGTTCTGCGAGGCCAGGGCGAGGTCGGAGCAGGGTCGGGGCTCGTCGCCCGTTCGCTCCGGATCCTCTGGCACCGGCGTGAGCGCCAGGTACGGCCGCTCCATGGGCTGGAAGTCAAACGGGAGCGGGAAGCGCTGCCCTGCCTCCCCTGTGATATCCTCGACCCGGATAAACTCCAGCAGTCTCTGGGAATCAATGAGAGGCACCCCCGTGAACGGGCTGCGGTTCGGGTCGTTCCGCAGGAGGTATTCGTTGTAGGTGACGTAGCAATCCAGCGCGCCCGACGCAGCCGCGAACTCGACCATGAACTGCGCATACACCAGGCCGTCCTCCCGCTCGGACTCGCTCGCATTGGCAAAGCGCAGGAGGTCGTCCGCGTGGATATCGATGGCGAAGACCCCGCCCTCCATGACGTTCAGGTGCTTCGACTGGGGGTCGGCCAGATTCTCCTTGGGTCCCACGAGGCGGAAGTCGTCGTTGTACTTGATAATATACGACCCCTTGGTCACCTTTCCGAAGAAACCCGTGTTCTTGTCCTCCAGGATGCGCCTGAGCCCCTGATTGGCCTGCACCTGGGTCTCGCTGTTCTCGACGCTGGCCTCGTACGAGGACGGCAGGAGGCCCAGCCCCAGCGGCGTGTGCATGGAGTAGAGGGTGAACTCGCACAGCCTGACGCGCGCGACCGACACGGCGTACCCCTGGTCGTACTGGCCCGAGTTGGACGGGCTTAGCATGACCTCCACCACTGAGAACTGCGGGATCACATCCATGTCCGAGGGGAATACGTTGCGCATCATGTCGCCACCCTTCTTCTCCTCGTACATGAAGTCCTGCAACCGGAAACGCAGGGTCTGACCGGAGCAGATCGTGCTGACGGCCGTGTCCACGCGCTCGCCCTTGGCCTGCCCCTCCTTGATGAAGGAATACACGACGACCGAGCGCCCCACCCGCTCCATCGTGATATCTGGAGAAAGAGAGAGCGTTCAGACCCTTCATTCATTACTCATCAATGCCATCGTTGCAGCACACGCAATGGGACAGGAGGTAACTTACGACATCCAACAAAAAGGAACACAAATTTCAACACCCACCGTTCCGCGCCCACTCGCCGTTCTCGAACAGATCCTTGGTGTTATCGTCCTTGGCCACCTTGGTATTCTTGCCCGACGGCTTCTTCCTGCAAGCGCCAGGTGAAGATCAGGTGAAGTCCCTGCCACAGGGGGGGGCGCGCTGCCGGCTCACCAGGGCGCATAGGACCAGCCCTTCTTCCGGATGTTCAGGACCGTGAGCTGGATGATCTTCTGCGACGCCATGCCATCGGCCTTGCACGGGATGGGGGTGTTGGCCACACACAGGGCCAGGGTCCCACTCGGCCCGCCAGGACCGTCGCGCGTGAGGCTCGGGCCCGCATATCCGGTGAAGGCGTGAGAGACGCGCGGCGTGGCCCTGCAGACACAGAAAATGCAAACAGCCATGGCGGTAAGAGCCGAGCAGGAGAACAGGCCGCCGATCAAAACACCCACCAGTCGGCAGCAAGGACGGCGGGGGAAATCTGGGACATGGATGGACTGCACTCGGGTTGCTCAAGCAAGAAACAAATGGATCGCAGGGGTGGCACGCAGTAATTCGTGACTTTTTTTCGTGAACCCATAGGACCCCCACGGGTTTTATTCCAAAAGACAGGTGGCTATAGCCCCCTCCACGAGGACAAGGCTAAGGAAGCCTGCACAAGAAAAAAAACGGCCTCATTTGCCGGAGGGAGGGGCCGGTGCGCCTTTTCCGCCTCCCCGTGCGCCCCCTGGGCCGAAAATGAGTTCCTCGAGCAGCGCGGTCTTGGTCAGGAGGCAGGTGACGACCTCCTCGTGAAACCGGCTGGCGTCGACGGGTTTGACACCGGACAGCAGCCGGTACATCTCCCCTTGCAGCTTTCGCAGCTCCCCGTGCTTGTGAGAAATCTGGGTTTGCAAGCAGGCCCGCCGCTCTCTGACCATGAGCTGCCCTTCCTCGTTGTTGCTGAGCATGTTCTCCACCATCTCGTGCTTGCTCTTGAACTCCTGCCATTGATCCTTGAGGGTCTTTCGCTCTATCTCAACAATCTCCATCCTCTTGCGCAGGTACTGGATCTTCCTGCCGTACTTTCTGGCGCACATCAGGCCTGGGGGGAGCGCAAAGTGAGAGGACCGGTGCTCCACGCAAACTCCTCCGAACTCCTCCTCACAAACACCCGCCCCCGAATGGAAGTAGTCGCGGCAAAACTCCTCGCTCGCCCCCAGCTGCTCCAACCTCGCGTTGACAGCCTGGAGCTTCGCCTGCAAGTCGCTTGCGCTGTTTCCCGCAGTGACTTGCTGCCTCGATCCAGCAGGCTCGCCCCGTCCTGGATGGGGCTGAAGTGCACAGGAGGTGGAGGAGCCCCGTCCCGTTCCCGAAGGCAGGGCAGGTCCTGCTCCCCCTCCTCCACCTTGATTCTCTCCTTGCATCATGGTTATTATTATTATGGCTCTAGTACAGGTAGCAGCGAGGGGGAATTATACGTGGCTCGGGAATGAAAACTGAACCAAGTCAAGGGAGGCTCTGTGTTATATGGGATTTACAAAATTATTATCCACGTATATCCACGTATATTCACGTTTATTCAGGAGCAAGGCAGACAGAAAGACAGGAGAGGGAGAGAGGAAATACTATCCATCCAGACACACCTGTCCTTCCCTCCCACCCCTCTACACTCCAAAAGTTTCAGAGGGTAGAGTGAATAAGTATGAATAAGTATGAATGAATAAGTGTGAATAACCTTGCATGAATAAGTATGCATAAGCATGAATAAGGATATTCAGAACTCTCTATAGTATTTTCCCAGAGCATGAGAATGGGTAATACTATCCATCCAGACACACCTGTTCTTCCCTCCCACCCCTCTACACTCCAAAAGTTTCAGAGGGTAGAGTGAATAAGTATGAATAAGTATGAATGAATAAGTGTGAATAACCTTGCATGAATAAGTATGCATAAGCATGAA
>JACCDX010257803.1_pt1 | contig 14924 bp, 22 predicted proteins | sample 7449681 | NCBI WGS metagenome assembly JACCDX01 (sample SAMN15323450, study PRJNA562643) | freshwater metagenome | isolation source: river surface water | place: USA:Blue River Watershed | collected 2017-08-18
GAATGTCAGGCCCGACCAGATACCTGCCGAGAACAGGGCACAGGCGTGCCCGCACACGATGGCGGCGTGGAAGCGTGTCGGAGAGGCCGCGCTCGAATACCACCGCACCGCACTGGGAGAGACGAAATGACCGACAAACAAACACCGCCCGACTGGGTGCTGATCGAAGCTGCGAAGCGGAGTGATTGGGATGCCGACCTTCGTTGTATCCGCAGGTATTATAGCGGTAGCGCCCCGTCCTTCCGCGCCCTGTGCGACATGATCGAACGCTACGAGCAGCCGCCCGAGGATCGCAAGGTGCTGTGTGCGCGTGAGGCTTGGTACAACTGGCTGAATAGCGATCACGACGATGAGGAGTGGATCGGCCTCCGCGCCATCGAACTTTACGAAGAGGGGTTTGGGAAATGACAACACCGAAGGTCAACTGGTCGGAGAGCGACCAATTCTACTGGGTGCGAGATGCCAAGGGCGAGGTGCTGACGTTCGATAGCGTCCTCGACGCGCAGGACGCTGCCCGCCAGATCGAGATCGACATTGCCGTGAAGGCCGAGCGTGAAGCGATCATGAAGTGGCTGCGCAAGCACGGGATGCGGCAGACGGCCATGATGCTTGAGAAGGGAGAACACCTGAAATGACCGACATCCGCATTGAATGGCTAACCGACAGCAACGACTGCGACCAAGCTGGTTGCAGCGGCGGCTATTCCGAGGGCGCACGGGTCTACTTTGACGGAGAACTGGCGCTTGACCTTGAACCGCTCGCATCGTGCTTCGCCGGCGTGAGCTACACGGAAGAGCAGGTGTTCGGTCTGATCCTCGCCAAGCTGGGCCACAACCTAACGGAGGCGAGCTATGACTGACGTTGCATCCATCCTCGCCCGCTACCGCAGCGGGCAGATCAGCGAAGCGGAGATGGTGGACATCTGCCGCGAGTGGCCGGAGGTCGAGGTCGCGTTGAACGACACTAGCATCACAAAGGAGAAGTGAAATGCGTAATTTCAATAATCTCATTGAGGCACTTGAAGAACGGGCCGAAGCCATCCGCGCTCAGAACGAGGCCGATCTGCTTTGGGTGCTGCTAGATGATGCAGCGGATGCCTTGAAGGTCTCGTCCGGTCAGCGGCACCTTGACCGCCTCTTGTCACATGGCACCGCTGACCGGCTTCAGCAGACCCTCGACCGACTGCTGTTCATCCAGAACGTGATCGACAGCGATCCAGATGTTTCCCGACAATGGATATATACCGAGATCGAAGCCTTGTTGTCGGGAGGCGAAGATGCAGTTTGACCTGCACAGCGAACTTGCCAACCAGATCACCATCGAGAACCTCAAGTGGCACTTGGCCAGCCTGAGGGATAGCGATTGGTCGAAGATGCACCATGAAGATGTCATCCAGTACGGCGAGACTATGGTCGCGCTGGTTGAGGTGCTTGCCTACTTTGGGAAAGACGATGTTTGACCCCGATTACGATGAGACACTGAATAACAAGTACGCTCCGGAAGGCTGGGGCGCGGGGATGCGTGTGCCGTCCCACCACCGCCCGCAAGCGGCGGGAGAATATCTGACGATGCACATGGTGCCGCGTCTCTGGTCGGAGATACGGGAAATCCAAGACCGCAGGAACAGAGGAGTGAGAAGATGGCTGGTGAAATAGCGCACGCATCATTCGGTGCGTCGAACTCCAAGCGCCGCATGGCCTGCCCTGGCAGTCTCAAGGCCGAGGAGAGATTTCCGGATACGAGCAGTCCCTTCGCCGAACTCGGCACTGCGGCGCACGAACTAGGCGAACACTGTCTTCGTGAGGGGATAGAAGACGTAGCCCTGTGCATCGGCGGCTCATTCAACGATCACGTTGTCGATGACAATATGGCCGCCGCGGTGCAGACTTACGTCAACTACGTCCGCGCAGTCGAGGCCGAGGAGGCGCCGGCGCTGGTGCGCCTTGAGCAACGCTTCAGTCTTGAAGCTCTCGACCCGCCGATGCCGATGTTCGGCACGAGCGACTGCACTATCTACGGCAAGGAGACGGGCAACCTCTGGATCATCGACTACAAGCACGGACAAGGCGTCGCCGTCGATGTCGAGGACAACGCTCAGTTAAAATACTACGCGCTGGGCGCCGTGCTGAAGATCGGGGCCAAAGCGCCTATCAATCAAGTTCACACCGCTATCGTGCAACCCCGCGCCCAGCACCGTGACGGTTCGATCCGCGTCTACTCCTACACGAAGGATGAGATACTCGACTTCGGCACGGACTTGATCGACGCCGCGCACGCTGCGCTGAAGCCCGACGCCCCGCTTATTCCCGGCGACCACTGCCAGTTCTGCAAGGCGTCCGGCACGTGTTCGGCTCTGCGCCGGGGCGCGCTGGCTGTGGCGCAGGATGAGTTCGGCGCGGTACGCGTAGCCGATGACATCACGCCGGAGGAAGTTGCGGCCTACATGGACAAGATTCCGCTCATCGAAGAGTGGATCAAATCCATCCGCCGCCATGCGAACGCGCTGCTTGAAGCGGGCGAGACTGTGCCCGGCTTCAAACTGGTGGAGCGCCGCCCGACGCGGCGCTGGAAGAACGAAGAGGAGTTGCTCGAATGGGCGGCTTCCGAGAATCTGGAGGACGAGGAGATTTTCGAGAAGAAGATCAAGTCGCCCGCTCAGATCGAGAAGATCGTGGGCAAGAAGAATGTCCCCGCTCATCTCGTCATGTCAGTGTCGTCCGGCCTTTCGATGGTCCGCGACACTGACGCCCGACCGTCAGCCGCTCTCTTGGCGGGTGACGAATTTACCGTGAACGAGTGAACAAGGAACTACGTTATGACAAAAGTTATTACACCTGAAGCCGTCATCAGCTACCCCCACATCTTTGAACCGCAGACGCCTCCGGGCGCCAGCGAGCCGGTCTATAGCTGCGCCCTCGTCTTCAAGGACGACGTGGACATTACCGACATGAAGGCCGCCGTGATGGCTGTCGCCAAGGAGAAGTGGGGCGACAAGACGCGCGACATGATTAAGGCCGGCAAAATCCGGATGCCGTTCCGCGAAGATGCCGTGGACAAGGGCTACCCGGAGGGTTCGGTCTTCGTCAATGTTAAGTCGAAGCAGGCGCCCGGCGTCGTGTCGATCTACGCTGGGCCGGACGGCAAGCCGGCCATCATCACTGATCCTAAAGAGATTTATCCGGGCGCGGTGGTGAAGGCGTCGCTGCGGGCCTACGCCTACAGCGTCAACGGCAACAACGGCGTGGCGTTCAGCCTCGGCAATCTTCAGAAGATCAAGGACGGCCCCCGTATGGACGGGCGTCTGTCTGCGGCGGACGAGTTCACTGCGGAGGCCAAGCCGACCGCCGACATCTCGGACCTCGACGATCTGCTGTAAGTGATAGGGGCCGGGGGCGGGTTGGGCCGCCCTCGGTTTCCTTAATCCAAAGCCTCAGAGATCATCTGAGCTTTCCGCCCGAGTGTCCGTGCGACGATTTCGTCAACCGAATTAGCTAGGGCAAACGACCGCACGATAACAGGCTTGGACTGGCCGATGCGGTGGCATCGCTTCGAAGCCTGAGCGTTCACCGCCGGCACCCAGTCCATCTCCGCAAAGACAACTTGGTTCGCAGCCGTCAGCGTGATCGCTGTCGAGCAAGCCGTGATCTGGCCGATGAAGACGCGGCACTCGGCGTCGTTCTGGAACCTGTCGATCTCGGACTGGCGTTCCTGATTCCCAAGGCCGCCCACAATGTAGGCCGGATTGAACTCGGCCAGCCCTTCTCGCAGAGCTTCGAGCGCCGCACGGTGGTAGGCGAACACCACGACTTTCTCGTAGGCGTTGTCCTTCAACTCCGCCGCTAACTGCGCCGCTATAGGCTTCGCCTTGGCCAGCGCGGTGAGCCGGCGCATCGAGGCCATGTGCGGCGCTATGTCGCCCAGCTTGTCGCCCACGTCGCTCTGCGTGATGGCGCTTTGCAGGATAAGTTCGACCGCGGCCCGCTCCTGCTCGTTCTCGATGTGGGCCATGTCGTCCCAGCCATCGACCTCGACCACGGAGTCCTGCCACCACAGGGGCGGCAGTTCCTTCAGCACGCTCTCGGTTTTGCGGCGGAGCATGATCGACTTGAGGATGGTCTTGAACTCGCCCATCCTCTCGGCCTTGTTGCCCAGCACCTTCAGCCCGAACTGCCCGTTCCACGTCTTGCAGAAGTAGAGAGTGTAGTCCGTAAAGTTGAGAGGATACTGCCAGATGGCCTTAAGATGTGTCCAGAAATCACTGACATCGTTAGGAAAGGGAGTGCCACTAAGAAGCCAAACACGATCAGCGAAACGAACAAGACCATCCCCACGGCAAAACTGGCCGTAGAGATACTTAGTGCGCTTAGCTTGACGGTTCTTGAGATAGTGCGCTTCATCGAGGACGATAACGTCCGGCTCGAACTTGGCGATTTCATTGCGCACCTCCTTCGACTGAGTCATCTTGTCGTAGGAAAAGACTTTAATATCGCGCTCGACGTGGCCCCACTTCTCGAACTCGCGGCGCCAGTTTATTTTGGCGATGGCCGGGCAGATCACGACAACCTTCTTGAGTTCGAGCGCGTCACACGCCGCGATTACTTGGATGGTCTTGCCGAGGCCCTGCTCATCCGCCAGAAACGCGGCGGGATTTTCGGCGAGGAACTTTGCCCCCACCCTCTGGTAATCGAATAGATGATCCATCTGCCTCTTCCTCTGCGGCATAGCACGCTATCAGCGTAGCATCCGCGCGTCCATCATCTTTTTTCCGTGCGAAGAGATGGGCTTGGTCGGGGAAGAGTTCGATGGCGCGAGTGCGGCTCCCGTCCTTCCCGCCGAACAGACGCATCTTCTTCGTCCATGTGGCGGGGGGAACGAGGGAGAAGGGAATGTCGAGCGCGGCCAAGACGCCTTCGATGATGCCGGCCGCGCGGCCGAAGCTGAAGGTGGACGCTACTCCCTGACCCGGCATGGAGTGGACCTTCTCTACGATTGCGTGGGCGCCATCGGCGTGCGGGCGCAGGAGATGCGCGAGGCGGACGGCGTCCACTTGGTTCACCGTCCGCGGCCCGCGTTTTACCTTAGTTGTCGGCATATCAATAATGACGAGGTGTCGGCTATCCAAATCAAGGATGGCAAAGGCGCCAGTAGCGCCGGGGTCCACGCCAATAATTTTCATGGCGTGAGTATATACTCACCATTTAACTTTGTCAGCCCAGTAGGCGGCGGACATCTTACCTTTGGCGATATTACTTGCGTGCCTCGCCTTAAAGGCTTTGTTCCGAGCCGAACCTTCGGGCGATCCTTTCACGCCCTGCTGGCCGAACCGGATCGTCTTTACTTGGTCGCCTTCCTTGGCCACCACGACGTGGGACTTCGTCGGATGGTTGGGCGTTTTCTTTGGCCGGTTAAAGCCGCTTACGCCAGCACGCGTGAGACGACTGTCTTTCTTCACTTCTTCTTGGCTTTCTTCTTCGCCATCTTCATGGGCTTGCCCATCTTGGCCGCAGCCTTCTCGGCCATCGCCATACCCTTGGGACCGTAGCTATACTTCTTTCCACCAACCATCGGCATAATCAGATTCCTTTACTTCTTCTTGGCTGTCTTAGCGGATTGGCGAAAGGCCGCAGCCGTCGGCGCTCCCTTGCTTCCGGGCTTGCGCATCCGTTCGCCGGACCCGGCGGCGATGCGCTTCCGTTTGGCGTTGATGTTGGCGTAGAGTCCTTTGCCCGGCATTATCGTACCCTCATATCGCTCTTCGGCCCCAGCTTCTTACGATGCCGAAGGGCCTTGGGTTTGTGCCGGCGCTTGGCCTTGGGTTCCGGCCTCCAAGTTTTTCCTACTACAGTGCGTGCCATTGGTTACTCGCTACTACTGAGAAGTTGGCCCAGCCATGCCGACAGTCCCACGCACACCAGTTGCGGCAGTGGCACCCGCTACGAACTGGTTGATGAGTTCCATCTTCTTGGAGCCGGACGCTTGGCTGATGCGGAGAAGCAGATCACGAGCGGGCTTGCTTTCGTAGAACCGCCGAGCAGCGCCAAATGCGGCGGAGGCCGCGGCGCCCGTCATGAAGTCAAGTCCCAGCACGGAGGTAAGACCGCCCAACGCCGCAAACGGAACAAGCTGTTCGCCCGTGCGCGGCAGGAACTGCGCCGATTGAGCGCGTCCGGTAGCCTGCAACACATCGGCCAGACCTTTGACGCGGCGCATGTCCGACGCACTGAAGAACTGGCCGAAGTTATCCGACAGTTTCCCAATCTCACGGGCGAACTTGTCTGGGTTAACCACTCCGGTATCGGCGTTGAACGCGCGCTTCCCTGCCTCTTGGACGAGAAGGAGGCGGGCGTTATCGCGGCCCTCACGATTAAGGTTACGGAACAACATCCGAACCTCTTCCGGCTTGGAACTCGTCAACATCTTTGTGACGAGGGACGGGTCAAACGCGCCCTTGTTGAGAGCGCCCTTCAGCCCACCAACCTTGAGTTCGCCAGCCATCTCCGCAAGCCGAGTGTTGGCGGTCTTCCAAAGAGCGAAATCCTTGTTACCGCCAGTTGATTTAATAAACTCACCCATGTCGTCGTTCAAAGCGTTGTAGACCGCGGTGAACGCCTTCTCGGACTTATCCGAGATAGACGCGAGATTAGGGTCGCCCTTGAGCGTGAACAGAGTCTTTCGGTTGGCTTCGATCTTGGGGAGATCGCCCGGACCAGTAAGGCTGGTGCGGACACCCTCTAGCTGATTGATGAGCGAGTTGAGTTGCGGCAGATTTTCGCGGCGCAAATCCGCCAGCAAACCGTCGATAGCCGCCACCGACTTAGTCGTCGGAACGTCGCCTGCACCCGCGAACTTACTGATGACGCTTTCTTTTTGGCCCGTGAACCTAGAAAGCATATTCGAACGGGTTTCGTTAAGATTGCGGACAACGTCAGTGGCAATGTCGGCATCGAGCGTCACCCCGAAGTCGGCCAACAATGTCTCAACCGCTTCTTGACGCGCGACTTGCTGTTGACGACGGGGCACCGCCGTTCCGAGCGGAGCGATTTCTCCGAGACTTTGCAGGGTCTGCTCGATTCGGGTCGTGGGCGGCATGACATCGCTCGTCATCACCGGAATATTGGCTTGTTCGCCCGCGGCGATAATATCTTGCGGAAGTGCTTGCGGCCCACCAAATCGACCCGTTGTAGGGGCGGGCGGGCGCGGCGCGCCGGTAAAGGTTCCGGGGCCACCCGGCAGGAAGCGGTTGACCAACGCGCCGCCAGCTAGGCCGGTTACCCCGCCGATTGTGGCGCCGCGCAGACGATTGCCTTCGCCCGCTTCGCCGGCGCCATAAAGCGCGCCGTATGCTGTTTCGCCGATAAGCGGTGCGGCGCCCGCAAGGCGTGTGCCCGCCAAAATGCCTTGCGCGCCTCGAATCGCAGGAATTGCGGCCAACCCGCCGCCCGTAATTTCACCAAGAACGGACGAAACGGGAGCTTCTTGCCGCAGAAACTCTTTAGTTTCTTGAGGAACGACAAAGCCTGCGGTGAGGGCGTTAAGCGCGCCACCGAAATACCCCGCCGCGGCTTCACCCGCAGGAGTGGAAACGATTTGGCCAAGAAGCCCTTCCGCCGCGGAAGGAACACCCGTCGGAGTCACTGAGAACTGGGCCGGAAGATTCTTCGCCCGAAACTCCCGCATTTGATTGATTTCGGCGGGGGTGAACCTGCGCCCGCCCTCAGCCGCAAGCGCGACAATTTCGTCAACGGGCGCGCCGCTGTCCCACGCAGCCTGAATACGGTTACGGATGTCCTTATCTTCTTCGGTCAGGAACGGTTGACCCGGTCGTTTTACGCCCACTGTGCTCGCGGGCGCGCCGCCGCCGACTGTGACTTGCTCCGGTTTAAGTTGCGGCGCAAGAGTAACGCCCTGCTTTTCAGGGTCTCCGCCTGCATCCGTAATCAGGCCGCGGTATGTGTTCGTGAAAGTATTATACGACTGCGCACGGGAGTCATAGATGTCCAACGCGGTACCCGCCATATCGGCGCGCTGTTCGGGGGTGAGACGCTCGCCGCTGGCAAGACGGTTATAGAGATTTCTAATTTTATCGGGAACACCGGCCGCGTTTTGTGCCGAGGCTTGTTCACCTTCACGGACCGTGGAGTTGGGATCGAGTGATCTCATGTACGCGAAAACAAGGCCCATGTCGCCCATAGCCGTTCCTTCGCGCCCCGCCAGCGTTAGGATTTGGCGCGTTGCGTTGGCCACATTACGGAAATCCTTGACTTCCGGGTTGGCGAGGAACTCCTTACGGTACTCACCAATAACTTCTCGCTCGGCGCGAGCGATATCGCGTGCTTCTGCGCGGCCGGCGCGCGCCGCTTCGGCCTCTTGGCGGGCTTCTTGCCGCCCCTCCCGCGCTTGTTCCTCCCCCGCACCGGGTGCGGGGATGAAAACGCCGCCGCCGCTGGGTTGTGCGGTTCTATATTTAGCGAAGGGGTTTTCGGCCATATTACTTTCCAATCACAACGTGCCAATGAGGCCCAGTAGCATATCTTGACGGATTCCGCACTTCATCACGGGCTTCAATTATACGATATCCCGCCGAACGAATCCTATCCACATATTGTTCAAATGTCATGCCGGGAATAGGCGCGACATCAACTGCCCCCGCAGTACGGGTGTGGTATGATTTCGGGTTTTTCTGAGACAGCGGATGTTCCGGACCCCGGTATCCTGAAGTTATTCTGGCGTTGGGGAACAAAGACCCAACTACTTCTCGACCATTAGCGAAACCCGCCGGTAGCGTTTCCGCTACCGCCTCCCAGTACGCGTTGGGCGGCGCCCTGCCCAAATATTTGATCGAATTCCGCAGCCGTGCCTTTGCCCGCTCGAAGATCGGCGATAGCCTTGGCTGGAATGTCTTGAGGTGCAGGAGCGGTTGGGGGCGGCGAAGCGCCATTCACCCCAACAATATCCCCGGCCTGAACGTAGGTCGTCCCTCTTGGCCCGGTAACGGCGATGATCCCGTCAGCAGCCGCAACATTCCGAAGAATCCGCAGCCCCTCCGGGCCTTTAGGATCAATCCCCGCCACAATAAGCTTCTTCTCGGCGGGAGTGAGTTCTGGTCCCTCGCTACGCTTCACCGCGTATTGCTGAAGCGCGGTATCGTTCAAGAACGACACGGCGCGCCGTTCTTGTTCCGGCAACGTGGCCAAGAACTGTTCGCGGAACTGCCGCTGCTGCTGCTGCTGCGTCCGAGCGGTCTGTGCCTGCTCAACCGCCATGCGGTTCTGCAACTCAGCCAGCTTTTGCTGCCGAAGATTGCCGATCACCTGCTCCGGCGTAAGTCCCGCGCGTCGTCCGCTGCGGGTTGCAGAGCGAAGAAGGCCGCTCAAAGCGAGGAGCTTATCGCCGCTCGTAAGCGAACCGCTCAAGTCCCCGCCAAGAAGCCTCGTCATCTCGGCCAGAGTATCCGGCGTCTGCGGCGTATTGGTCTGTTGCCCCATGCCAATGAAGGCCGGAAACATCATGGGGTTTATCCTTGTCGCCATTTCTCTACCCCTTAGAACTTAATGCCGAGGTTCTTGAGTCCGCCCAAGATACCGAGAACATTGCCGGCCGTGCCGAGGAAGCCATCGCCCGGCTGCCTCGAAGTTGTCTGCGCCGAAGTGACGGCCGGCAAGCCCGACAAGCCCGACTGAAAAATACGAAGTTGCTCGACCGGATAACCGCGCTGTTCGAGGAAGTCGCGGTAGGCGAGGTCGAGGTTCTGCTGCGCCATCTGCCGCTGCTGCTGGCCAACACCGCCAAGCATACCCGCGAACGCCTGCTCCTGTGCCAGCGCCTGCGGCGCTAAGGCGGCAAGCTGCCCGGCCGCGCTAAGGCGCATACCCGGCAGAGCCTGCGCCATACCGGCGGCCTGAGTGAAACCCTGCTGATACAGGTTCGCCAGCGTCTCGGCCGTGTTGCGGTCTTCGGCGCTGGCCAACTGTGCTTCGAGCACACCGCGGCGGGTGTTGCCAAAGGCGCGCGACGCGGCAAGTTGCGCGCGGGTGTCGGCCTCGCGGCGAGCGCGGGCGCGCTCAAGACGCTCCATCGTGGTGTCGATCACGTTCTGCTGGAACGGCGACATGAATCCGGCGACGTTCTGCTGGAACTGTTCCGGCCCGAAAGCTGCCGCTTGCTGTGCGGCCTGCGTAGCGGCGCCAAGCTGCTGCGAACCCACGCGGTTGGCCACGGCCTGCTGCGTAATGTCAAAGGCCTGCTGCTCAACCGGACGGAACGCCGCAACGCGCGGCCCGCTATACGGCTGGTAAGGCAGCGAGGCTACCTGCTGGGCGGCCATGACGTTGCGCTGAAGCGCCTCTTGGATAAACGGATCGAGCGTTTGCTGCTGAGTTACCGTTGACGTTTCGCCGCCTTTTGACATGCCTAGAGTTCCTTAACCACCGTAGTGCATAAATATTTGGCGCCACGGCTTTCTAATGCTCGCATCCACCCCTTTCTACCCGAAACAGATAGAGATGCACACCCCGTAGCTTTAGCATAAATTTCCATAGAATCCCACATGTCTAGCAGTTCGTCTAGTTTACCGCCAGCGAGAAAGACGTGGAGCGTCTGTCTTTTTGGATACGTGTGGAACTCCGTAATAATCGCGCTCTCTTTGCCCGGCCAGAACTGGAAGCGCCCCTCTTGCACGCCCTGCCAGATATGTTCGATGTCGTGCGTGTCATCGGCGTATTCGAGGGCGTCCTCGAGCCAAGACTTACACCGTTCGAACTCTTGTTCTAACTCCATCGTCACTGGTGTATCTGCTCCACATACACCTCGCAAGACGGCGAGGCTGGGGCGAAAGCCGTTGCGCTTGTCGGGGACAGCGTCACGTCGGTGCTGCTCGCGGCCCAGTATAGTTCGAGATAATCGCCCGCCGCCAAGGAGAAAGTGTCTTCGCGCGACAAGGTTTGGTACTCAGTGTTGGCGTGCATTGTCCGGACGAACGCGCTGTTGGCGACATCCGCCCCGTTCTTCCGCCACCAGAAGTATACCGTCTTATCGCTGGCAGAACCGGAGATAAACTGGAACTTAGAGTAACACCGATACAGCCCGGCGTAGGTCACGACGATGCGCGACGCCGGAGACCCCAGCGCCACATTCTGCGAGATCACTGTCGAGTCCAACGGGATCGACTGCGCCGTATTCGCGGTGGTGATCGCCAGCGATGTTGTGCGCAGGAACTCGGCTCGGCCGGGGGCCTGAATATACCGCGTCGTCTCGATGTTCGTCAGGATTAGATCGGCCGGATCGTCGATACGCACGTCTTGGCCGCGCTTGTAGTTTTGGCCGTCGGCTTGCTCAAGCAGACGGTTGCGCTGGTTCTCGTGCGATGCGACGTAGTCTTGCGGTGGGACGGGGAGCTTCATCTACGCCCGCCCGGCTGCGCGTTAAGTCGCATCGTCCCGACACGCCAGTCGGTGTTGGGCGAAGCCGTCAAACGCATATTGATCTGGCGCCCGTTGAAGCGCACCGACGTTGGATTCGTCATTGAGTACGGCCCGTAAGACCGCTCTGTGGCGTTCGGATAGTAGCGCGAAAAGAACGTGGCGGTCACGTCGCCTTGGTTGCGCTCATCCGGAATGAGTTCGTTTACGTAGTAGACGTTATCGCCATTGCCGATCTGCACCGGCCCGCTCTCGACATAGACCGTGCTGCCGTCGTGGTTGACGCCAACTTCGTGGTCGTAGAGAATACCGTCCGTCCCGACAAAGATCGGGTTCGAGAACACGCCGCGGTCCGTCCCGGCCGAGCGCGCCATTGTCCCGACCGACCAGTAGTTGTCGGCGTAGTTCCACATCACGTAGCGGTCGTTCTCCTGCGAACTGGCCGAAGGGTAGAACCACCACACTTCGTTAAACTGCGAGTTGTTGACCGCGCAGACTTTGCTCAACTGAGCGGTATTGATGTCGGAGAACACATAGTCCGACACTTCGCACGCCAGCGGTTTGATGTAACCGTCGTAGGTGAAGAAGCCACGCGTGCTCATCCAGACCGCGAAGTTGTCCTGCACAGCAATCGCGTTCGGCCCCGGAATACCGCAGGCGCGTCCGACATACTCAGACTGGTAGACGAACGGCTGGCCGACATAGGACACGACGTGCGCGTCGATATCGGTGAGAACGAGGATTTGGCCGCGGACGCGCTTGCCGACGATGATCCGCCCGCCCGTTTGCAGTTCGATGCTGCCGGCGAGGTTGGATGACGACGGCGTCCAGACCGTGTTGTTCTCAAGGTCGGACCAGCTAATCAGGCGCGGGTCGCCGCCGGCGCCCAGCGCGAATAGCGCGCGCTCGTTGGACACAAGAATTGCCGTGTTGCCGGTAGGGGCGTTGGCCACGACCGCCGCCTTGTTGGCCGGGTTGAGTTGCCACTCGTAAATCTTGCCGTCGTAGTTCGAGCAGCCGACCAGATACTCGCCCCACGTATCCAGCGACCACGTCGTCGCGGGAGTGACGGAGCCAACGTCGGGGCGCGGAACGCCGTAGAAGCCGTAGCTGTAGGTGCCCGTTCCGTAGCCGCCGCCAACGGTCGCATCGGCGTTGCCGGGGGTAAACCCCGTCGGCGTGATGTCGGTGATGACGGACGACTGAGAGATAGCGTAGAGTTTGGAGTGCGTGCCGACCGCGAGGTGGCGTGTGGCGCTGTTGTCGCGCCACGTCAAAATGGCGCGGGGCTTTCCGGTAAGAGCAGTAGTCGTGCGCTGCTGCCACCCACCAACGGGGCGCATCATTCCTTCGACCCAGCGCACAAGGTTGCCGTCGAACCACCGGCCCGCGGCGTCGAGTTCGGTCCCGTTCTTGTACATGCCCGGCGGCAACTTAATCGGAAGAAGGGTCATCGGCGCTACCTAGAAATGTATCCCCGCCTTATAACAGCTTTACTTCTGTTTGACAGCCTCTAGCCAAGCCTCGACTGTCAAGCGATGCTTTACGCTACACTCGGCGTAGCGGATGAGAAGTTCGTTCTCCCACAGTACTCGCTCAGGATCAATCAGCGGGGAAGGGACGTTCGGCAGTTCTCGGCACGGCGTCTCAAGGTTCACCGGCGGCGGCGGCATTGGCGAAATCGACACCGCTTTGGAGCAGCCCGACAACGCTATCAGGAGCAGCACAATCAGCAGCAGGTACAGGAATCTCACGGTATATCGTCCGTATTCCTGCGGCACGGGCGGCCCCCACTCCATCGGCATTATCTTTTGCGGCTTCGAAATCTCGTCCTTTTTGGTCCAGCGCATAGCGCATCTCCCGTTCTTTCTTGGCCGCTTTTTCAATAGCCTTAGCGTAGGCGGCGTCGCATTGCCAGTCGCGCACCTTGTAGCCCGCACCCGCAGCAAGAACGAGCGCAATCGCGCCGCCGTACAAGAAGATGGGGTTGGGAAAAATCACTTGCTATTCCAGAGATCAAACAGGCTGCGCACCTTTTCCTCGACCACGCCGAGCCGCACTTCCATCTTGGCAAGCACGATCACCAGCGTGACGAAGGCAAGCAGGATAGGCCAGATCGCCCCGATTATGGCGGCGATCTCACTCATCATCCTGCCCTTCCGGCACCATGACGCCGATCACCCCGGCGAGACCGGCGAGAATATCCCACGGCCACGGCAGGGCAGAGGCGACAGTAAACGCGCCGACGATGGCAACCCATGAGCTGCGCTCCTTGAGGCGCGCCTTGAGATACTTGAGAGCATTCATGATCCGCTCCGATACAATGAAGCTTCCGCCTCGCGGCGGCGGGTAAGACCGCGCAACACTTTGCCGCCAGCCTTGTTCCACATCAAGAACGCCTTTTCCGCAGCAGGGAAATCCCCGGCGTTGTGCTTGCGCAAGACAGTCGAACGGGCGAAGGCCGCGGGGCCGATGTTGTAGGTCAGACAAACCATCGCATCAAACTGTGCTTGGCTGGCGGGGTTATTGCCGAGACCATCAAGCACAGCCCTCTCGAACTGCACAAGATGCTGCTCGAAGCGGGTGTCGCACTGCTCTTTCGTCCAGATCGTGCCTTTGCCGATCTTGCCGCCATTGAACGGGTCGTTGCCAGTGCTGCCCCAGCCAATCGTCCAGACACCTGCGGGGCAAAGATAGGCTTCGACCTTGCCGTCAGGGCGCACCTTGGCGCAGCCCTCGAACTGGTGCATGAGATCAATGCCAGCTTTGCCGGTCTTGCGGGCGGGGTGGGTAACGGGCGGCAAGACGACCTCCGGCTTGACGGGAATGTTGAGAGCCTTGTCCACCTCGGCCATAGGATCAGGCTTGGCAGGCTTGGGCTTGGGGCGAATGTCGATATTGCGCCCCACCTCTAACATCCGACTAAAGAGATGGCGCATCATTTCGTCTTGTCCTCCTTGCCCTCCAGCCGCTTGAAGATCGTGCCGAGCGTGTTGTCCAGCTTATCGAAGCCTTTCTCCATGTCGGCCTTGAGGGCCTTCATGTCCTCGCGCCAATCGTCCTTGGTCACGTAGGTCTTGGGCATATCACGAACGTCGCTATCAAGACGCTCGATGGCCTTCGTCATAGTGTTCAGCACCCAACCGCCGAAGAAGCCAGCGGCACCGAGAACGATATTAAAGAGAAGCTGATAATCCATGACGAAGGCTACCCAATTTTAGCAGGAGATGATTATGCCCAGGGCAGGGCGGGGGTCACGACCGGCGGGTTGACAAGCGCCGCGATCTGGTTCGCCACGTTCTCTTCGTAGCTTGCCACCTGCTCTTCGCCAAGGGCATCCTTCACCCAGCCGATCACCTGCGCTTCGGTCAGGTCGGCGTAGGGGGTGAAGTCGGCTTCGGGGTCGAGCGTCAGACCGACCGAGCCGTAAACGCCAGCGGTATGCTCGCCGTCAGTGCCGTCACAGCGCCAGTGAACCGTGAAGACCACGTCGGTGTGGTTCTCATA
>JACCDX010913498.1_pt1 | contig 14923 bp, 6 predicted proteins | sample 7449681 | NCBI WGS metagenome assembly JACCDX01 (sample SAMN15323450, study PRJNA562643) | freshwater metagenome | isolation source: river surface water | place: USA:Blue River Watershed | collected 2017-08-18
CCAGCGTTACGGTTCCAACAGCAGCATTTCAAGGCGATAGTAGCACTGTTCTATTATTGCACTTTGACGGTACAAACAATAGTACTTTAATTTTAGATGATGGTATAACTTTACAAGATATTAGAACTAGCTCCGGTGGAACAGCATCAATAATTGATTTTGCAGATTATAGCGACTTCGGAGTAGAATTAAGATCTATTGGATCTGCGAATGTATACGGCAATTATGGTGCATATGGTGACGGCGAAGGAGTTCTAGGATATCTAATAGGTCAAAACTTCGCTTATATTGGGTCAGGAAGATTAAGCAATAATGATCCTATTATTATTCCAAATGATTCAACAAATGTAAATGAAGTAGTTCAATTTAATAGAGCTAAAATTTACTATACTAGCGTAGACGCACAAGGCAATTTTAAAGTTGGAGATTTCTTTAAAGTTGATCAGGCTACAGGAGAAATCACTTTCTCTGGTTCTAATGTAACTTTTACTGCACCAAGCGGAATTATTTTTACAGATGGTATCAATGTAACTGAAATAACTCCAACTAAAGTAGAAACTGGAAATATTAGAATTAGTGGTAATACGATCGAAAGTACTACTTTAGGAATCACGTTAACTGCTGCAAATAGTCAAATTAATATAACAAGTAACACAGATATTTCTGGAGACTTGTCTGTAACTAATAATTTTAATGTACAAGGCAGCACAGTTTTAGGAAACTCTAACACTGATACAGTTACCGTAAATGCTTCTGTAAATAGCGATCTAATTCCAAATCAGACTAGTGTATACGATATAGGTAGTCCAACAAAATATTGGAGAAATGTCTATCTTAATTCTGCATTAATTGACGACATATCTATAAGTGGAAATGTTATACAAACTGTGGTTTCTAATGCAGATTTAGAATTAAGAGCTAATGGAACAGGAATAGTCAGTATACCGTCTGATAGCTTAAATGTGGGACAAAATTTTACTGTTTCAGGTAATTCTACACTACAGAATACAACCATTACAGGCACATTATCGGCTGCTAATATTTCTACGAACAATCTCGTTGTCGCAAATACTACTACTATTATCAATGATATAGAAATAAGCGGCAATCAAATAAGAACAACAGTAAGTAACAGTGATTTAGAATTTACAGCTAATGGTGTCGGAGTAGTTAGTATTCCAGAAAATGATGTTAGCATAAGTCAAGATATTACTGTTTTCGGAACAACTAATTTAGAAAATGTTAATATCAACGGTATATTAGCTGTTGAAACATTAGCAACTCCTAACTCTATTGTAGCTAATAATTTTATAACAGATGACATACAAATAAGTGGTAACGTAATAAGAACTTCTGTTTCAAATTCAAATTTAGAATTAAGAGCTAACGGTACCGGTATAGTTAACATACAAGAAAACGCTGTCGTAGATAATAACTTAACTGTAAACGGCATTACTAGTTTACAAAACACAAATGTAACCGGAACAGTAACCGCCAACGATTTAATAACTGGGTCTATCACTGTTTCCTCTGTATCGAATATTGACAGTATTCAGATTAACAATAACACTATCACAACAACGGTATCTAATGCCAATCTAGAGCTTAGAGCTAATGGTGCAGGTATAGTAGACATTCAAGATAGTGCAATTGTAGAAAATGATCTTACTGTTAACGGTACTACTAGCTTACAAAATACAAACATAACAGGTACTCTCAGCACTACTGATTTAATTACAGGTAGTATATCTGTATCGTCTGTGACTAATATTGATAGCATTCAAATTAATAATAATGTTATTAGAACAACTGTTTCGAACGCTAATTTAGAACTTAGAGCTAACGGTACGGGCGTAATTAATATACAAGACAACGCAGTTATTCAAAATAATTTAACTGTGTTAGGTAATACTAGTCTTCAAGGAAATTTATCAGTAACAGGAACATTAAGTACAACTAACTTAATTTCTAGTAGCTTATCATTAAGCGGTGCGTTGACTATTGATGATATAGAAATAAATGGAAACGTAATTAGAACTACTACATCTAATACTAATTTAGAATTAAGAACTAGTGGAACAGGCACCATAGAATTAGAAAATTTTAGTTTTAATGGAAATGTAATTACTAGTACATCAGCACAAGATTTGGAAATTGTACCTAGCGGAACAGGTATAGTTAAAATTACTAGCAATCAAGCATTACAAATACCAACAGGATCAGATGCTCAACGGCCGCTGGCTCCACAAGCTGGTATGATAAGATTTAACAGTACAGTAAATCAGTACGAAGGATACAATGGTAGTTATTGGATACAGTTAGGCGGAGTATCCGACGTCGATAGAAATACATACATTATCCCAGAAAGTAGTCCAGGAGCAAATGACGATACAATCTATTTCTATACAAATGGACAACTGGCAGCTAGATTAAATTCAAGTTTCTTTGATGTAAACAAAGTAGTTGTTGATAATATTGAAATCAACGATAACATTATCAGAACTACTGTAACAAACACTAATTTAGAATTTAGACCTAACGGCACCGGCGTAGTCGTTATGGACAATTTTGAAATTGGTAATAATACCATCCTTAACACCACATCCGGCGCAGTGACACAGTTCCAATCAACAGGAACAGGTTATTTTCAAATTGCAGGAACTAATGCAGTTGTTATTCCGTCTGGTAACAATTCGGCTAGACCCTTGTCGGGTGTACTTGGAATGATTCGTTGGAACACCGATTTTGGTATTATGGAAGCGTATGATGGTGCTGCTTGGGTCGGTGTTGCAGGTGTTGGTGCCGGTATTAATGCAGCCCAAGCACAAGATATTGCATTAGCAATCGTATTATCGTTAGGATAAAAAATGGCAACCTTTTTTAAGAATAAAGTAGTTAATAATGTAGGAACAACTCCAGTGCAATTAGCTCAAACTCCAGCTGGAACTAGAGCAACTGCAATTGGATTAAGCATAACAAATTTAACAGAAAGCATTGTATCAGTTAGTGTATTACTCACTGATGAAACTAGTACTACCGGATATTATTTAAAAGACGTAGAAATAGCTCCTCAGAGTAGTTTAAGAGCTATCAACGGTGGCGAAAAATTAATTATTGCTAGTGAAAATGAGTTAACAGTAGTAGCAAATGTTCCTAATGCTGTAGACGTTATATTAAGTTATGTTGAAATTGTATAAGGATAAAAAATGACCTATTATATTGGTAGAAATCTAGACAGTTATAATAAAAGAGAAGAACGATATTTTTACGGATTAAAAAGAGATGATGAAACAGGATTCATCACCGTTGATAAAGTTAATTTAGATAAATCCTTAGACACAGTCCAACTAGTCAATCTTGCAGGACTCACTGGAGAAGGTACTGTATTTGAAAATTTACAGGAAGGTGTAGATTTCTTTGAAGGAAGAAGCGTAGATCACGAATTAAAATATGACGGGTTAAACTACGAGCAATATAAATGGAGCTCCGATGATTTATATTATTATATCGATTCTGACGGGCAGCTGACTGTACGTATCAATAGCCCATACTACTATCCGGATGGCGCTACAACTACATTACTTCCGCAACAAGTTTTAACTGGAAATCCAATAAATTTAGGGTTAGTTTTTGGATCAAATCCATTAGAAAATCAAAATATTGTAGATTTAGGATTTGTAAATGATCCTGAATTAACCGTTACAGCAATAGACCTAGGTTCTATTACTTGATAAATATCGTATCGAGGAATAAAAAATGGCAGAATTTAAATTAGGTAGAATTAAATTTGTTTGGAAAGGCCCTTGGCAAACTAGCTCAAACTACTATAAAGACGACGTAGTCAGTTATGGCGGTGTTAGCTATATCTGTGTTACTAGTCATACGGCTGGTAACTTTGATACAGATTTGGCTAATAACTGGCAAAAAATGGCCGGCGGAACAGATTTTAAAGGCAATTGGGCCAATGCTACTGTTTACAAACAAGGTGATGTAGTAAAGTACAATGCAAATAACTATATTTGTATCTTAGGACATACTAGCGCAACAAATACCGCAGAACCACCAAATGCTACCTATTGGACTCTTTATACAAATTCTGTTTTTTGGAGAGGAAACTGGACAGCTTCAGTTGACTATAAAGTAAACGATTTAGTAAATTACGGAGCTAATGTATACATTTGTACAGTAGGTCACACTGCTGGTTTAACATTTGACGATACTAACTGGGATGTGTTTATATTAGGGCTAGAATTTCAAGATACTTGGAATGACAGCGCAATTTATGTTCCAGGAGATATCGTAACTTACGGAGGTTATGCGTATGTAGCCTCAAATCAAAACGTTAATAGCACACCTAGTACATCAAGCTCTAACTGGGATTTACTAACTACAGGATTTAATGTTGTAGGATCTTGGAATAGTGTTACAGTTTACAAAACTGGTGATGTTGTTCAGTATGGAGGATGGAGTTATGTTTGTCTAGTACAAAATAGCAATCAGCGTCCTTATATTGGAACAACAGGTATTAATGCCACCTACTGGCAATTAGTAGTCAAGGGATTAGCTACAAGAGGATCATATAATAGTGCTACCTTATACGGCCCAGGGGATATTGTAGAAAGTGGTAGTAGTAGCTATGCAGCTATTGCAACTGTACAAGGAATCACTCCTCCTAACGCAGTATATTGGCAATTATTAAGTCAAGCAGGACTTGGATTCACATTAACCGCCAGAGGCGACATTGCATATCGCGAAGCAAGCGGAGCAGTTGTTGGTTTAAAAATGTCAGACGGTACATATCCGGGGTCAGCAGTACAAGAAGGATATGTTTTAAAAGCTAGAAATGTTTTAACTCCGACACCAGGTTTAGAACCTAGGTGGGAAGAATATGGTTATGTTACAAATGTTTGGTATGTAGCACCTAACGGAACAGACAATGTTTCAAATGGTTACGGTAGAACTTTGGACAGACCTTTTGCAACTATCAAATATGCTTGTCAACAAGCTAGTGCAGGGTCAACAATTTTTATTAAAACAGGAAATTACTACGAACAATTACCTATTAGTGTTCCGGCTAATGTAAGCTTAGTAGGCGACGAATTACGTACTACATTTGTTTACCCAGCTCCAGGTTTGAGCGACGACGGAATTACTCCTAACAATCGTAGTAGAATGTTTTTAGTAAACAATGCTACAACTATTCGAAGCTTATCTATGGGAGGCTTGACTGGTACTATTGGTGCAACAGACAATCCTACCGGTAGCGGAGTATTCAGATTAAATGTAAACTGGCCTAGTGCAAGTGCATCTGGTGCTTATATTAGTTTTGATCCTACAGGCAGCATTAGTAGTAAATCGCCATATATTCAAAATTGTTCGACATTTGGAAGTCGTGCAGTAGGTGCTTACCTAGACGGTGATTTACACGCAGGCGGATACAAATCGATGACCTTCAATGACTTTACACAAGTCATTGACGACGGTATTGGAGTTTGGGCAACTAATGGTGCAAGAGCAGAATTAGTTAGTGTTTTCACATACTACAGTTATATTGGATATCTAGCAGAGCAAGGCGGTATTCTACGTGCATTAAATGGTAACAACAGCTACGGTAATTACGGAGTTGTTGCAGTAGATATTGACCCAACAGATTCTGGTTTTTCAGGTACAGTTAATAATAGAGACAACGAAGCAGTTGTATCAAAGGTATGGGTAGGTGAAGGACGAGTATTAGCTGCTGGTTTTAATTATCAGGGAGAACAATATACTTCTGCAAACATAAGTTTTGATAGTGCCCCAATTGGCGGCACTAATATCGTAGCTTCAGCAGACATACAAAATGGAGTCTTAAGTCACGTTACAGTTACCAGCGGCGGAGCCAATTATCAATATGTAACCGGTACTGCACGACAAGGCGGAACAAGCGGTAGCGGTGTATATCTAGCTTTAGCTTCTACAGATCAGGCTACTCTTAATAATCAGTATCAAGGAATGAGAATAACCATTGTAGATGGTTTAGGTTCTGGCCAAACTGCTATTATTAAAAATAGTGTCTTAACAGATGTTCCAAGCGGATTTACTAAAGTTGTTTATCTAGAACAAACTCCAGGCGGAGCCGACGGATGGACCAGTTTAACAGGCGATCCTATTATAACAAATTTAGATGCAAGTAGTCAGTATGAAATTACACCTGAGATAACTGTAACTGGCGGTACACCTTCAAGAACAGCAATATTAAGAGCTCAAATAGATCCTGAAACATACACTATGACTGGTGTATATATTCTTGACGGTGGTGTAGGTTACACAGCACCATTAACATTTACTGTAGTAGATCCTCAAAATAGTGCCGAAGCTACATTCTCTGGAGAAATAAAGAATGGTGCAATTAGCAGATTAATTTTTGCTAATAGGGGAGCAGGATATGTTACTGTAGCAGCACCAACTATTACAGGCGACGGCTATGCAGAAATTGCACAATCTGGACAAGTTTTAAAGTTTTTAGGACTTCCGCAAGCTCCTAGACCAGGAAGTATTTTAACCATACAAGGCCAAACAGGAAACTTTTTAGTCATTGAAACTACATTCTTTAATGTAGGAACTGGTGCGGCAACTATTAATGTTTCTACACCTGTAAGTTCAACGACTCCTTTAGTTCACGGAAACACTGTTACCTGTTTTGAAAAATTCAGTCAAGTTCGTTTAACTGGGCACGATTATCTTGCTATTGGTACAGGCAATTTTGCCAGTACTGCATACCCAACAGTAAGTACTTTAAATTATATTAGAACTAACGAAAAACTTAGTTTGAACAACGGTCGTGTGTTCTATGTAAGTACAGACCAAGATGGTAACTTGAGCGTAGGTGACTTGTTCCAAGTTAACCAGGCTACTGGTAGTGCTACATTGAATGTTACAAACTTTAGTTTAACAGGTCTTAATAGCTTACAACTGTTAGGCGGAGCAGCAATTAGTCAATTTAGCACAGACGGAACTTTAAGTGCAAATAGCGATAGTATTGTTCCTACACAACGAGCTATTAGGTCATACATCAGCAGTCAATTAGGATCAGGTAGTAATAATCTTGAAGTAAACGTTTTAACAGCAGGTAAAGTTTATATTCAAAATAATGTTATTACAACAAGCCCAGGCACAGCAAGTGATTTAGAAATTGCTGCCGACGGTAGCGGAGTAATAAGATTAACAGACACTACAAATTATACAGCCAATTACGCAACAATTAAGACATTAACATCGAGCAGTGTAGTTAATAGAGATTATGTAGACAATGAATTTAGAGAAACACTACACGGTTTTTATTTAGATCCTAATGGAAATTTATTTTATACAACAGATGTCGGAACTCTAGCAGCTACAGTTGATGGAAGCACGTACACTGACTTCTTTATTGGAAGCAGAAACACAAGTGTAGCGATAAGTAATGCTGGTAATTTACAAATTACATATTAATTAGGATAAAAAATGGCAACAACAGTAAATCTTGGAAAATTAAGACTTGATTTTAGAGGAGATTGGACAACTACCTCTACATACGTAGTTAATGATGTAGTTTGTTATAGAAATCAGCAATATATCTGTATTCAAAATACCACTGCTGGTGTAGCCCCAAGTAACGCATCTTTTTGGACATTGTTAACAGCTAATTTTAATAACAGAGGTACTTGGGCAACAGCTCAAAGTTACCTAGTAGGCGATGTGGTGGTATATAATACACCAGGTGTAGTCAGCCCAACTAATGCTAACTTTACTCTTTCAAGATCTGTTCCGCAAGCATATTATTGCAGTTTAGCACATACTAGCAGCGCATCAATAACTCCAATCGACGCAGGCTACTGGCAACCAATTAATAGAAAATCAGTTTTAGGAACACAAAGTGGTGTTGGTCTTACCACAGGTGCATATACTTTAGGTGTATATTCTAACAGTAACTATAATACTTTAGTATTTCCTAATAGAGGTATTGCTTTTGAAAATCAAAGTAATTATAGAGGATTCGGATATAAAAATACTACAGATAGTATTTCAGCCGGTGCAATTACTACTAACGGACAATGTGTCACTTGGGGTGGAAACAGCTCAGGTAGCCTAGGGTTCGCAGGATTTACATACCACAATCATCAAAACGCATTAACTTTTAGTTTTTTAGATTGGTTTAGATCCTCAAGTAACACAGGCGGATCAGGAGTGCATACTACTCCTGATAATCAAATTCCTCGTGCGATTCAATGGGAAAAAAGTTCAAGCGGAAATTGTGTTCTAATGAATAGCGGTGAAGTGTTTTCTTGGGGGTTCGGCGGTAACGGAGAAAACGGCCACGGAGACAATAACAACTACGATTATCCTGTAAGAGTTGGCGGAACACTAGCTAATATCTATAATAACACAACATATGTTGCCGCAACTAACGGAGCGGGTGGCGGACACGCTTTTAGAGATGTAAGAATAAAAAGAATAGCAATGAGCGGAGGTTGCGGCACACAAGATGATGCTAGACACACATTAGCCTTAGATGAAAACGGTGATGTATGGGCCTGGGGATTCAACGGATCAGGACAACTAGGCCAAAACAACACAACAAGTTATAATGTTCCTCAAAGAATTAGTAGAAGTTTATACTTCGGAAATCAAGCAGTTGTTGCTATTTGGGCATTTGGTAATAGAACCGGCTGGAGCGCAGCAGTTACCGCTAATAATAACTTGTATGTTTGGGGATATAATTTTAACGGTCAGTTAGGTGTTGGTGATAATACTAATAGATTAGTTCCTACACTAGTTACCACTATTAACTTTGGTTCAGTTTCTGTAGGTAACGTAGTCAAAATGCAAGCACTAGATCGTTGGGACGGTGCTAACGGCACAGGATGCACAGCAGTATTGACTAGTTTAGGATATATCTATACTACAGGAAGAAACGATTCGGGATGGATGGGCAACAGTAATACCACTAACCTAAATACTTGGACTAATGTTGGATCAGGACCAGGAACTACTTCTTCAGGAACTGCTTTCGATATGTGGATGTATGGTTCAGGAGGAGCTCGTGCTACTTTAATGGTTAGAGATACTACAGTCAGTGGTACCTGTTGGACTGCGGGATACAATGCAAGAGGACAATTAGGAATTGGTGGTACAAGTACAACACAGTCAACAGTATTTGTCAGAAGCAAAATTGCTATCGCTGGTTCCTTGTACGATTTAACTAATGTTAAACAATTAGGGTTTTGTAGTGTAGACGACACAATGACAGCTAGTGTTATAACAGATTCAGGAATTGCATTTAGTATCGGAGATAATACTGTCGGACAAGCCAGTAATGGTAACACAGGAACATTTGCAGGAGGATTCGCAGATAGTACTGGTATTGAGAATATCAACAGTTATGCTTGGCAACCTGTTCGTACAGCGCCAGGAATGCAAGGACGTATGGATGATGTAATAGGGTTTACTAACGGTACAACTTTTAATCTCTGCTGGAAGAATTCAGACGGAAGAATTATGATTTCAGGTCGTTCAAACGAAGCATTAACCGGTTTATATTCACAACAAGTTGACGGCAATGCTGCAATGATTATGACAATTGTACCAACAAACTAAGGAAAAAAGATGTCAACATTAGATTTAGGTAAAGTAAAACTAACTTGGAAAGGAACTTGGAGTGCAGCATCAAATTATGCTGTCAATGATGTTGTTTCCTCGAATAGCAGTGTATGGATTTGCACTCAAGCTCACAATGCAGGATCAGGAAACGAATTTGCACCAGGACGCAGAGACAGAACAAGTGCCTACGGAAGAACTTTAGATCCAGACGAACTCATTACATACAATGTAACTGTGCAAACGTTCGGCGGTAACAACTTTTTCTATATAGATGGTGTAAGAATTCCAACTCTGACATTGTTTCCTAATGTAAGATATAGATTTGTTCAACAAGATCCAAGTAATTTAAATCATAGATTTGCTTTTTCTACAACTAGTAATGGTATTTTTAATGGCGGAACTGAACTCACTAATGGTATTGTTTATAGCGGCACACCAGGAATTGACGGATCAATATTAGTTACATTACCAAGTGGATTACCTAGTACAATTTATTATTTTAGTGCTCAAGATACAAACTATGGTGGAGCGATAGCTAGATCAAATACTTGGAGAGGCTGGCAATACTGGGATTTAATGACCAGCGGATTTACATTTAAAAATACTTGGAGCAGTATAACAACCTACTATGCCAATGATGTAGTAGAATATCAAGGTGCAACTTATATTGCACTAGCAGATAGCATTAATAAACAACCAAGCAGTCCAGGAAATAATCATTTTTGGCTAGCAATGGTTAATGGTGATAGACGTAGTGATCACAATGCCGCCGCACATTTTATGAATAAAGGACCAATTGACTGGCCTTATCCTAACGGAAACAACGGATATCCTAATGCATATGCTTCATTAAAATACATTAGTAGAAGCGGAAGAGTATATCACCACGGTCCAGGAGATCGTTCACACGGAATGGACCAAGGTAACCAACACGTAAGTATTGGACATCCTCAAGAAATTTGCTTTAATCATTTTGAATGGTGGAATAGTAGAGATAATGGCGGTCCAGGACGTATGGTGACGCCAGATGGTCAGCCTCCTAGATGTATTCAAATCGAGCAAGGTAACGGTTATGCTTATTTCTTATTCAACAATGGAGAAGTTTGGGCGACCGGTGAAAATGCTTCAGGTGCAGTAGGTGACGGTACATTTACTAACACTGGATTATCCAGACGTGTAGTAGGTCTTCAAGAAACTAGAATTGTAAAAATTAGCACAGGATATGGCAGCATAGGTACAAATAACAGACACGTTCTCGCACTAGATGAATATGGGTATGTGTGGAGTTGGGGGCGTAACGATACAGGTCAATTAGGACATGGTCACGCACAAGATTTACCCCGTGCAGAACGTATACCTCGTAGCTACTTTGGCGGTGAAAGAATTGTTGATATACTAGCTATGGGTAATAACAGCGGTCATAGCTATGCTAGAACAAGTTCAGATAATTTGTATGCTTGGGGCAATAATGCTATTGGACAACTAGGAGATACAACGACTACAAACAGATGGCGTCCAGTAAGAATGTTAAACTGGGATCCAGTAGCTAATAACGGTATACTAAAATGGCAAGCAGCCAATGTTGGTTCTAATGCTGCATTTATGATTTTAGATGGTAATAGATTCCTTTGGGGAGTAGGCGAAGATAGTAACGGTAATTTAGCTCAGTCGACCGCTACAAATAGAACACAGCTGACTAGAACATCAGCAGCACCAGGAGGAAGTATTCAAGATTTCTGGGCATTATGGGCCAGCGACCAGAACGGTAGAAAATTAACTTTTATTAGACATCAAAATGGAACAACATTTGTCTGCGGTTTAGGATCTAACGCAAGTTTTGTAAATGGATTAAGCGGTAGTACCGCAGCTATTACTACCGGTCCGCAACTTATACCAGCAGCATCCAACGTTCTTAACGTAAGAGAAGTGATATTAGATTTAACATATTCCACAGAAGAACGAACAGTTCATTTTATTTTAGACAATGGAAGAACATTAAGTCAAGGTTATAATGCTTTTGGTCTAGTAGGTCAGCCTGAACGTGCAGGTGTTACAAGTAATACAACTGATGAATCTGCGGTGACGAGTTATCCTTTAACTAAGTATATGATGCCAGGAACTCGTGCAAGACAAGTTATCGCAGGAGGTAGTCCTACTACTGCAAACAACCAAATTCACGGAACATTCTATTTGACAGAATCAGGTCAGATTTACGGTACTGGAATGAGTAGAAACGGTTCTGTTGCTAGAAACAGTCAATTTGCTAATTTTATCACTTGGGGACAAAATCCAGGCGAAGGCGCTGCTGTGTATATGCCCATATCACTTTCTTGGGCAAGATAAGGAGAAAAAATGAAAGTTTATAGAATAAAACAAGAAGTAATGGATGTTTATCAAGAGCCTAATCGTTTAGAAGGTTTTCAACCAGAACATCACACACATTTAGGTGACTACGACGGATATAGTTACTATTCATATGACTCGGAGTTTGTCACACTAAATGAAAATGACGAAAAATATGAACAAAAGGAATATGACCCGACAAATACAGCGGATAAAGCTGAATTAGACAGTGTAAAAAATCATTTACACTTTTTAAGACAGGAAATTATTACTAAAAAGGCTCAATTATTTGAAACTATTGATATGTTTGACGTAATTGCTGGTATTGTAGATCAAGATAAATACATTTTAGACAAGGTCAAAGAAGTCAAAAATGATGTAGATGCAATTTATAGCAACTACGGATTCTAATAGGAAATCAAAATGCCAGCACTAAATGTAGCAAGTTTAAAATACACTTGGAGAGGACAGTGGACATCGGGTCAAAAATATTTCAAAAATGACCTAGTACAGTGGAATAACTCTACCTACGTCTGTATTACCGATATGGACGACGAATTCGAACTAGTAATGGACGTCAGCGTTCAAAGCTCTACATTTAGATTACCTACACCTGAATTTCATAGGGTTGATAAGCGTCCTGACAACTATGCTTATTGGAAATTAGTTCTAAGAGGAAATTCATTCAGACGAGGGTGGGCGCCTCATAGAGTTTATCAATTAGGCGATATAGTTCGCTACGGTGGCGACTTATATATGTACACAGGCGCCACGGGATACGGTGCTACTGCTACAGCGAATATCACTAATGGACAAGTAGTAAGTGTAACAGTAACTAACGGCGGAGCATTTTATGCGAATCCTCCTACTGTAACATTTGCCACAAAAAGTTTTCCTTCGATGAACGGTATGGGTGCGCAAGCAATTGCTAATATAGGAACATCTACTGTTATAGTTTCTAATGCTACAAGAACTAATCCTGTAAGAGTAACTACTAGCGGATCTCACACTTTGACTAACGGACAACAAGTTAGTTTTAGAGACATTCCAGGAATGACTCAACTTAACGGAAATACATATTTTGTCAAAGTTATTGGTGCTACTATAATTGATTTATACACCGATGCGAATCAAGTTAGCACAGTTGACGGAACTAGTTTCAGTGCATATTATACAGGTGCTACAGGAATTTTAATTAAGACAGATCAAGTAACCAGTGTTGTTGTAACAAACGGGGGATCTGGATACACTATAGCTCCAGAAGTTATAATTAATCCTCCGCTAGTAAGAAATACTTGGCCAGAGGATAATACATATTGGACTAAAGTTTTTGAAAATCCTAACCCAGATACAAGAAGAATGTATGCAGTAGCTACTGCAAATATGCAACCATTGGGTTGGACAAGAAATAATGGAGATGCTCCTTCTACTCAAAGTAACGAAGGCAATCAGATTTGTATGATTGATGCGTTGGGTGTTCCTTACACTATTGGTGGTACAGGAAACAGCAACACTTATAACACTGCTGGCCGAGGAATTAAAGGTTGGACACAAACTTGGCAACCAGCAGGATTTACATTTGTAGACTGGTTACGCAGTACAGATAATGTTACAAGATTACAGTTAGGTGGTGTTCTTAATACTGTAGGATTACCTACACCAGACGGACAATGTCCTAAATGTATTCAGTGGGTTAAGAGTACTAATCAAAGTTACTGGGTGTTTAATAACGGAGAAGTTTATTTCTGCGGTTTTTCCGGTAACGGAGAGTCAGGAGACAGTAGTAATACAACAAAAACTTGGCCTGTTAGAGTGTTCAGTGCAAGTACAGTTGGGTATCTTGGAGAAACATTACCCCGTAGTTTTAATCAAACAAAAATTGTTAAAATGGATATACCTTGTGTAGGTTCAACTAGTTCTACTACAACTACTTGTTATGCACTAGGAAGCGACGGTAGCGTATGGGTCTGGGGATTTAACGGTTACGGTCAACTAGGTCTTGGTCAACAAACTCCAGGTATTGTTAATACTACTTCAGTAGGCGGTTATGCAGCGAACCAAACAGTTCCTGTACGTATTCCTGCACAATTCTTTGACTACAAGAAGATTGTTGATATAATGAGCTTTGGTAACGAAGTTACTAGTGTACTAGCCATAGACGAAGACGGTGATCTATGGGGATGGGGAGCTGACTTTTTCGGCGAACTAGGAATGGGTGGCGGTAATGCACCTACAACAGGAAGAGATAGTCGTAGACCTATTCCTACAAGAGTACCATTTGATTTCAAGAAATTTGGTGGCATCAAAAAGATGTCATATATTCATTATAGTACAACAGACATTAGAACAGCTTTTATTTTAACTAACGATGGCAGTTTATTTGGTGCAGGATATTTTACACAACAGACAAGCCCCTTACAACAGTTGAATACTGCTGATTATATAGTGAACCGCTGGACACGTTTTATCAATACAAATGCAAATTGTAAGAGCATTGAAAACTTTTGGGTAGTTGGTGACGCTCGTGCTTGGAATATGTATATAAGAGAACGTGATACAGGTTTAACATATGCAATAGGTGACAACTGGCAGTATACATTAGGTCAACAAGCTAACACTGCTTTCTGGTGGAACAGCGGCGGTATTCAAGGGTCCTTTACACTAGTAAAAGGCCCAAGAAATCTTGTTCACGTGACTAATAACAGTGCGCAGAGTATGACAACAACCTCAGGCTCAGGTATTACACCAGTGCTACTAGAAGAATCAGGTCGTGCTTGGGCTACTGGCCTAAACAGTAGAGGAAGCGCAAGTTTAGGGTATGCTACAACTTCTAACTTTGACAGTCAAATGCAAAATCCTGAAACAGGTGGTAGTGCAAGAATGTTCCAACCTGTAAAAGTGCCTAGTGCAAGATTAACTACTATGATGGGTTATGGTACTAGTGCCACAAGCACATCTGACG
>JACCDX010721744.1_pt1 | contig 14922 bp, 13 predicted proteins | sample 7449681 | NCBI WGS metagenome assembly JACCDX01 (sample SAMN15323450, study PRJNA562643) | freshwater metagenome | isolation source: river surface water | place: USA:Blue River Watershed | collected 2017-08-18
ATAACCGTTGAACTTTAAAATATTCTTCATGGCTCGTAGTTTTACGGGCCATTTTCTTTTTATGCGAATGGATTGAAGGATTGAGGTCAAAACGGTAAACCTTAAACCTTTAACTTCCTTTTCAATCAGCTATTTCGGTGATTGTAAGTAACATGTCGGGATAAACTGTGGTAACATCATCTCCACTAGTTCTGGCTATGCGAATTTTAATGGATATGGCGGAAGAACCTGTATTGTCGTAAACCCCTGAAATTGGAAACAAATTGACACTTCGGTTACCTGTTCCGCTATTTCCGGCAGAGAAAAATTGTCGTTTTTCTTGAATGGCACTGCCATTGATGGAAATTTGACTCGCAATTTCATCATTTCCTGCTGAGGAATTTCCTCCAATCAAATAATTGCAATTGAATTTTACCAAAATTCTGGAATTGTTTGAAATTGGTGTGTAGGAATAAGTTAAAATATCTGTAAAGGTGGTTGAATTGTTTTGAATATTCGATGAGATGCTGAGTGCCGTTTCATCGAGGATGAGCATATTTAGCAATTGTCCGGCTGCCGAACTGCGAATGGTTTGACTCGCACTGATGTTTCCTTCAACATGAAGCGCTGAGTTGGCGATGGTTGTAGTGCCAATGGTAACATTGCCTCCTTTGGGGTTGATTCGCAATTGAGAGTTGCTACTGTAATTGGTAGCATCTCTTGACTGAATCCAAGCGCCATTACTGCTATTCATGATTCCAATGTCTAGAACATTGTTTGAATTGCTGCCTTGTATTCGCAATTGTCCATTGCTATTGCTACCGCTGTTACTCGGATTGGCCGAACTAGATGATACTTCTAAAGTTCCTTTGGGATTTACGTTTCCGATACCGGTTTGGGCCAAGGTAGAACCTGCGGCAAATGCGAAAACTAAAATAAAAAAGTTTTTCATTATTGCGCCACCTCCGTAATCGTCATGATTCCATCGGAATACATTTTGAATGTATCGTCACCTGAAATTTCTTCAACATTGATTTTAATGGTCATTGAATTTCCAGTAGTATTTGAATAAACCGCGGATATGGGGAAGAGCGAAGCCCCACGTCCTCCAGCGCCATCGGCAAGAAGCCAAACGGCTTCATGCGTTTGAAGTGTGTTTGTACCAACAATAAGATAGGATTTCCAATTGTCGGAATTAGAACCTGCAACATCAAATTTACAATGAAATTCAATCAATATTTTTGAGCTCGTAGATACGGGTGTATAATTGGTTTGTACAACAGTTGTATTGGAATTGGCAACAGTAACGCCGGCACTTGCAATGTTGAGGTTGGTTTCATTAAGCATCACTGAATTTAGAATTTGTCCGCTAGCGCTACTGCGGATGTTTCCACTTGCGGTAATAGAGCCCCCCACATTGAGTGTAGAGGTATTTGCGCCTGTTGCAATACTTACATTACCTCCATTTGGATTTAACAACAAGGGATGATTGCTTGCATAATTTGAGTTTAACCGGGGTTGAATCCAATTGTAACTATTTCCATTTGACCCAAAGTCGATAGATTTTGATCCTGAATTGACAGATTCAGAAAGCCTAAGAATACTATTGTCAGAACTTCCAGTAGAAGATGCAGCGGTTGAAGTGCCTTTGATTTCAAGTTTAGCAGTGGGTGAATTTGTATTGATACCAATTTGTGCTATAACAGAGTTTAAGACGAAGAAAAAGACCGTAAAAGTTGAAAAATGGAATCGTGTTTTCATTGTGCTACCTCCTTGATTACAAGTGTATTGTCGTGAGTGATCGTCAAGGTATCGTCTGAATTTAGTCGATTCGCTTTGATATAAATGGTGAGTGCGGAAGTTCCTGAGTTGGAGTAATATCCAGAAATTGGGAAAATTGCATTTCCACGTCCACCTCCACCTTGCCCTGTGAAAAATTGAGCTCTGTTTGATTGAATATTGGTGGTCCCCACATAAATGTGCGAGGCAAAATCATCGCTTGTAGATCCAGAAATACTTGCTTTGGTATCGAATTCAATATAAATTTTGGAACTATTTGACACCGGAGTGTAAGTATATGAAGCAATGGTTGTTTCCGTAGTTGTGGAAATTCCCTGGCTGCCTGAAAGTCCGAGATCAGATTCGTTTAAAAATTTACAATTCAGTAATTGTCCGGAAGCTGTAGATCGAATACTACCGGTAGCGGTTATGGATCCTGAAACGGTAAGTTTTTCATTGGGGGATGTTGTGTTGATGCCAACATTTCCGCCGTTGGGATTCAAAACAATCGGATAAGAATTTGAGTAATTTGAAGCACTTCGGGACTGAATCCAAGAATAGTTATCTTTTGATTGTCCTAGATCCATCACAGAAGAATTGTTTGAGTTGGATATTCTGAATATGGCATTTGCAGTTGAACCTGAAGGGAGAGGCTGAGCTGTATCACCAACAACATGAAGCTTTGAAATGGGCGAAGTTGTGCCGATGCCAATTTGTGCGTTTGCTGATGTAAAAAAAACAAGAAATAAAAGTAAAAATTTGTTTTTCATGAGGGATAAAAACGGTTTCAAAAATAGGGATAAAAGGAAAAAATTGGATAATAATTGCCTCCAAATTTAAGATAACACCCAAATGTTCTTTTCTATAAAATTTTATGGCCCTGTTAGTTATAAGGATCGATTGATTCACTCAATGCTCGATGTTCGCGGTTGATACACTACAGAAAAGCGACCTAATTTATGAGGATTCAAAAAAATCACTATATTTGCACCTTGAAAACGGGCCTATAGCTCATTCGGTTAGAGCAACTGACTCATAATCAGTAGGTGCTTGGTTCGATTCCAAGTGGGCCCACAAAAAACTCCGCACAGCGGAGTTTTTTATTTTATGAGGGAATTCTGTTGTTATATCATTTATTCAAACATTTTAAATAAATATGATATTGGAGCGTGTCTAGATTCACTTGAGAAGAGAAATTTTAAATACCTCAACCCAAGACATGATGAGCCAGAACTTTCTGCACATCATAAACATTGACTGATTTGTTGAATTGTTTTTTGATACTTGGCTGAACTTCACTTGAAATCCAAATTCTTAATTCAGCTTCTAAATCAAAAGTTCCAGCAGTTTCTATACTAAAACGTGAAATACTCTTGTAGGAAATAGATTTATATTCTGTTTTACTTCCTGTCAATCCTTGCACGTCAACTAAAATGAGTCGTTTGTTTGTAAATATAAACGTATCACGTATTAATTTGAATCCCAATTCAATTTCCTCTCCATCGGTCAGGAGTTGACCAAATTTTTTTAATAATTCGTCTTGGTTTACTGCACCAGCATTGCCAAGTAATGATGAAAATATTCCCATAAGTTTAATTTTGAACGATATTATTAAATATTCAAAGGGAGTTTATGATTAATTTTTGTGAACTAAAGTAAATTCTTAGCGACTGACTAAAAAAAACTAGGAATTGAAAAAAATCTATTTTTTAAAATTTGTGAATGTCGATAATTTTGAGACTAACATGGAAATACGGAATTACGAAAAGCGTTTGTTTTATTTGATTATTTTTCTTTTACCATTAGCAATTTTTGGTCAATCTAAAAAGCCTGGTTATGAGGGTCTTTATAAGTATCCTGTTTCTGAATACAATCCTTATGGTTGGATTATAACGACACCATTAAATTATTCAGCTTCCGATGAGGATTTACCATTGTTTGTTTTTTTACATGGGAGAACGTTACGTGGAAATAATTTAGATAAACTAATCAATGTTTATGGTCCAGTATGTGAACAAAAGCGAGGGTTTCTAGTTCCCGGGATTGTATTGGCTCCTCAATGTGCAGATGGTTCTTGGTCATATGGCATGGTTGATACTTTAATTGAGTGGACAAAAAGTAATTATCGAGTTGATAGATCGAGAATTTATATACTCGGAATGAGTATGGGTGGTTCGGGAACATGGATTTGTGGATCTAGACTTAATCATAAAATTGCAGCAATTGCACCAATGTGTGGGGGAAGTTACATGGAATATGATTGGACAAATCCATGTGCTTTAAAGAAAATACCCATTTGGACATTTCATGGAAAATTGGATAAAGATGTTTCTGTCAATGAAACTTACAAGACTGTCGATGCAATCAAGAATTGCGGTGGTGGGGATCTTTTGAAAACGACATATTTCCCACAAAAGGGACATGATTTGGCTTTTTTATTCAAGGATCCACAGTTGTATGAATGGTTATTATCTCACAAGAAAACAGATTTTCAAAATTATTGGGAGGAAAGTCAAGAGTATATCCCGAGTGAATAAAATTATCACGATTTTTTCATGTATTGAGGAAGTAATTATGTCACAATATAGTTTTTTTTGTGGAATCATTGTTTCATGAGATTTTTTTTCATGTTACTTTGTATCATTAATAATGTAACATGAAAAAAATCTTATTTTCTGTGGTTTGTCTACTTTTGATGACCACCAATTTAATGGCTCAAATTAGAACCACTCACAGAATTGAACTTCCCGTGAAAGATGGTTTTACCAGTGAGCAAAAACATCTTTTTGGAAAAAATGGATTGGTTCAAACCTCTCGTTCTGAAAAATCCAATAACGGTGAACGGATTTTTCGTTTTGTTGTTTTTGATGAATCTCTCCGAGAAAAGTCCGTACAGGAGTTTAACTACCCCAAAAATATGTCTGTTTTTAATATTGTGAAAGAACAAAATAAACTGTTTGTTTTATTTGTGATCTCCAATTCAAAAACCGATTTTATCCTGTTATCATTTGATATACTTACAGAGAAAATGACCAATGTTTCTGGTAATTTCATCGAGAAATTTCGTATAGGTTACTCAAACTTAATCAATTCTGCCGATAACGATTTCAATATGTTGGTGAATGGCGACAATGTGTATATATCGGGAGCCGTAAAAAAAGTGCCCACGGTTTGCATCATCGATAGTAAATCGGGAGATGTAAATGATTTTGATATGACAATAGACGGTGTGAAGCCAAAGAAAGTGAAGATATTGAATGCTGAAGTATTGCCGGAATCGCAGGAAGTGGTGTATTATGTCATGCACAGTTACCGTAAAAAGATTGCTGAAATCACAGCTAAAATTTACACTCTTGAAGGAAAATTAAAAACGAGCATCGTATTGAACGAAAATGGAGAACATAAAATTTCTAGAATCGCAGGAGTGAACCTCAGTGAAAATGAATACGCCTTCTCTGGTACTTATGGCAGTTCCTACTATGTGACCACCAATGTAGGGATGTGTTATTTTAGATCTGTAAATGGCGACATTAAAGTTTCGCAGTATTTTAACTTTTTAGATTTTCAAAACTATCTCAAATTTTTACCTGAAAAGGTTCAAGATAAAATCAACAAACAAAAAGAAAGGAAAGAAGCGCGAGGAAAAGAATTGACCTACACTACAGGTGTAATTACGCACCCACTTATAATCACAAAAGACGGTATCGTTATGTTAATGGAGTGTTTTTATCCCACCTACAGAACTGTTACAACTTATTCAAACGGCAGAATGTCGACCTCGCAAGTGTTTGATGGTTATAAGTATACTCATGGGGTAATGGTGAGTATTTCAGATGAAGGTAAAGTGTTGTGGGACAATATCTTTGAATTGGCATTGAATCACAAGCCGTACTTCCCACGTACCTTTATTACTGTAAATGAGGATATTTCGAAAGAAATAAACATGGTTTACAGCACTGGATTGAACATATACAAAAAATCAATTAGCCTTAATGGTCAGGCGAAATCTGTTGAAGAAAAGAAAATTGACATTACAGATAAAGAAGGCGACAAGGTAAAGTCGAGTTATTCAAATGTAGAACATTGGTATGACAATTATTTCTTGATGTATGGCGTTCAGAGTATTAAAAATAGCGAGCGCGATGAGAATGGTAAAAAAGTAAGAGAGGTTATTTTCATGAATAAGATTGAGTTTTAATCAATCTAATTTATAGATATCATACACTTCAGAAGAATCTATTTTGGGGTATTTGAGTTCTGTTTTTGAACCAAATACATCTTTTGATATTACAATAAACTTGAGACCAAGTTTTTTCAATGAATCGGTGTACTCGTTTCGTTGAATGTTTTCATTTCTATCTGACCACCCTTTTCTATGAGCAAAGTACAATAGGGTAGGGACTTCATTTGAATTTACGAAAATCAAATCCGTGCGTTTTGCATGTTTGTCGAGGTCTTTTTCAAGTTTTTCAAACTTTGCAAATTGAGGTTTGATTCTAAAATCATGTTGCCAATTTGCGATATTTTCAGCTACTACAATGAATAGTACCAAATACATCCATTTAGTTTTCAATTGAGATGCTCCATAGCCAGCTATAAAACACATCATAGGAGTGTAGGGAACAATATAGTAACTGTGGATGGCAAATGTTTGTCCCGATTTTAGCATGAGTACTAAAAAAACAGAGGTACAAAGCAGCAAACTGTAGATGACAATGGGTTGGGTTTTCCTGTTTTTATAGGCAATAAAACATCCCCCAAGAAAGAGAATAAAACCGGTTATGTGGATTGAATCGAGATAATATTTTTCTAAAACGGGATGTAAATATTGTAAAATTTCTGAGGCCCCTTTCACGATGGATTTACCCATGAAAAAATGTTTGAGTCCGTAAAAATTCGTGAGAAACGGAACCCAAATGAAATAAAACCAGCCAACAATTCCGAGTAATATTAGGTTAACAGAAACAAAAAATGTTTTACTTTTAAGGGATATTTGATTGGAAAAAATGGGGATGGCGAACACCATTAGGAGATAGCCCATGGGTAATTTAGAAAGGACACCAAGAGTGGTGAAAATGAAATACAACATCAAGGTTGTCCAATTCTCACTCTTCGTAAGATAACGTAAACCATGATAGATTCCAATGAAAACCAACGAAACTGCAAATGTATCGGGCATTATTTTTCGCGAATATGCGAACCAAATAGAGCCCAGTAGAAGTAAAGCACTACTAAATGCGTGATTTTGAGAGAAATATAATTTGATGATTTTAAAAAAATACCAAACGCCAATGGTTGAAACAATCAGATTGATGAGTCTTCCATACCAATGTTGGTAGCCAATTATTTTAGAAACCATAAATATTAAATAGTTCAGAATTGGGAACTCCATGCCCGTGATGCCCGTTTTTTCTCCACCAACATCAATTCTAGGGTAAAAAAAACGATCATCTACCTCTAAATAGTTTCTTGCAACCATGGTTACAGTGGTTTGGCGCCAGTTATGGGCAGCATCTAAGGGAGGATTGGTAATGCCGTACAGTCTAATGAGAAAGAAAAAAATCAGCCAAAAACGGATGTCGGTGAGGTATGGTTTCAATGACTTCATTGGGGTGGCAAGATACAAAAAAAAGCCCCTAAATTGGGGCTTTTTTGATAAATAGATTATGATTTAAACATTAATGACGCCACCGGCTTTGATGCTGATTTTTTGTTGTTTGTAGTGAACTTCAATGTCTTGCTCCCCATGGTTTTGAACGCTCGTTCCTGAATGCCCAACGGAGATTGTGACAGGGCTATTTTTGAATAAAATTCGAAATTTATAACCGTGCCATTGTTCAGGACAGTGAGGGTCTAAATGAAGAGATTGGTTTTTAATTCTCAATCCACCAAAACCTTGCACAATGCTTAAATAACTTCCCGCCATTGACGTAATGTGGAGTCCATCTTCAGTATCGTTATTGTAATTATCGAGATCTAACCGAGCTGTTCTCAGATACATTTCGTAAGCTTTTTCCGTTGCCCCAATTTTAGCGGCAAGAATGCTATGAACGCATGGGCTCAATGAACTCTCGTGCACCGTAAAAGGTTCATAGAAGTTGAAATTGCGGATGTGAGTATCTAGGTCGAAATGATCTTCAAAGAAATATAGTCCCTGCAAAACATCGGCTTGTTTGATGTAAACGCTTCTGAGGATACGATCCCAACTCCATTTTTGATTGATTGGTCTCTCGGAATCAGGCAGTTCACTGCACGGGATGAGTTCTTTTTGCATGAAGCCATCGTGCTGAACAAAAACCTTTTCTGTTTCATCGTAAGGTAGATAGAGATTTTCATTGATATGCGCCCATTTTTCTGTTTCCAATTCGATATTGAAATTGGTTTTATTTGCTATTTCTGCAAAAGATTCAGAAAAATTATTTTGCAAGAATGCGGCACATTCAGCGGTGTAATTCATACACCAAGATGCAATATAACTGGTGTACCAGTTATTATTGACATTGTTTTCATATTCATTCGGACCTGTAACCCCGTGCATTTCATATCTGCTTTGACGGGAATTCCAATGAATTCTTTGTGACCAAAAGCGTGATATTCCTAACAATACTTCAAATCCACCTTCGATTAAATATTGTTTATCTCCAGTGTGTTCAATATAATTGTGAATGGCATATGCAATGGCCCCATTTCTGTGTATTTCTTCGAAAGTGATTTCCCATTCATTGTGACACTCTTCCCCGTTCATGGTTACCATAGGGTAAAGCGCAGCTCCATCCTTGAATCCTAGTTTTTGGGCATTCTCAATGGCTTTATGTAACTGTTTGTATCTGTAAACGAGAAGTTGTTTAGAAATTGCAGGATCAGATGTAGCTAAATAAAAAGGCAAACAATAAGCCTCAGTATCCCAATAAGTACTTCCTCCGTATTTTTCTCCAGTATAACCTTTTGGTCCGATATTTAATCGAGGATCATCTCCACAATAGGTTTGGTTAAGTTGATAAATATTGAATCTAACAGCCTGTTGAGCCTCAACATCTCCTTCTATTTCAACATCAGACGATTTCCATTTTTCCTGCCATGCTTTTGCACTCATCTCTAGGTGACTCTCGAAAGACGATGAAGACATTTTTTCAAGTGCTTTTTTGGTGTGCAAATCCAAACTATCAACAGGGTGGTGAAAGCTAGAAGCTGAAATGGCGTGTTTTACCGCTGTAATGCATTGATTTGCATCAATATTCAGTTTGTATTTGCTACTCGCATATTTTTCTTTAGTGAAATGTTCTGGTGCAGCATTTGCTTCTTTGTCCCCCAAAAACAAAGAAAATTTTACCCCGGTGCAAAGGTGCCAATCGAGTTTGTTGGTTTTAACGGTTACAAAGAGTTTGTTTTCAATACTTTCTTGTCTGATTTCTGACCAAAATTTTTCGTCGTAATTGCTGTCTTTGTTTACGATATCGGCATCTACATAGTTTTCAATGATGATCTCACAGGCTGAATTTGGTGTAATTGAATATTTTAATGCACTAAATTCTTTATTGATTAGACTGTAGAATCTGGTTGATTCTATGGCAAGTTCAATGCCGTTTTTGAGGGATATGAGGCACGTTCTATAGAGCATGCCGTTGTGCATGTCGAGTTCTCTTTGAAATTGTTTTACTGTTGAAGTATTTAAATCTACCAATTCACCATTCACCCAAATGCGCAAACCGCTCCAATAAGTGCTATTGATAACTTTTGCGAAATATTCTGGATAACCATTTTTCCACCAACCAACACGAGTTTTATCTGGATAATAAACGCCACCCACATAAGTACCTTGAAGGGAATGTCCGGTATAGGTTTCCTCCAAGTTGGCTCTTTGACCCATCATGCCATTGCCAATACTAAAAACGCTTTCAGCAATTTCATTCATTGCCGGATTAAAACCTTCTTCAATGATTTTCCAGGGGTGTGCTTTGAAATATTTTATCATAAATTTAGGGTTGAGAAATCGAATTTTCCAAGATTGGGAATGCAATAATTAGCCAGAGGTAGGTCGGTTTCACTACCAATGCCAACGGCAAACATGTGGCCGTCGATGGCTGCTTGAATTCCTGAAGCACTGTCTTCAAAAACAGTGCATTGTGAAGGGGTGAGGTTGAGTAAATCGGCTGCTTTAAGGAAAGTTTCAGGGTGTGGTTTGCCGTTTTGCACCTGATTGGCATCAACAATGGCATCGAATGCTTCAAGTAGTCCTACTTTACTGAGAACCAATTCTGCGTTTTTTGATGCTGATCCAAGAGCAAGCGGAATTTTGAGTGATTTCGCTTGTTCGAAGAAGTTTAACACGCCAGGAAGCAAAAATGTATCATCCATTTGTTCAACCAATTCCAGGTACCATTGATTTTTACGCACAAGATCACGTTGGAAATGTTCAACCGACAGCTGGTGGTTGGCCTTTTCGAGTATAAATTTTAGAGAATCGGCCCTTGAAACGCCCTTGAGGGCTTCATTATCGACTTCAGTTAGGTTGTAATTGTATTCGGCAGCAAGTTGTTTCCAGGCCTCGAAATGAAATTTTGCAGTATCGCAAATTACTCCATCAAGATCTAAGATGAAACCTATTTTCATGCAGAGATTTGTACTTTTTTCAAATGGTATTCTACAAGGTTAATCACAGGTTCTCTTGTAATTACCCCAACATTTAATCGGTGAATTTTACAAGCCTCTTTCAATAAATCACTAAAATGATATGCCACTGAACCTACAAAATGAACCGGAACATCCTTATGGTTAGGATATTTCCAAATGTGTATGTTGATAAATTTGCTGAACCCATTGTAAATAAAATCGCGTACCCATTTGTCGTCGCGATTATCACTCAAAAATCTCATGAAAGAAGCGAGGTATACATTAGGATTTGGTTTGTTGTAAACAGCTTCAAAAATTCCCTCTTTGGTGAGATTGAAACGATCTATTAGTCCTTGTTGAATTTTATCTGGGAGTTCATGATAAAGAAACATTCTGAGTAATTCTTTGCCATAAAAGGTTCCACCTGCCTCATCTCCAAGAACGTATCCGAGAGCTGGAACTTCCTCGTGAATATCTTGTCCGTCGAAGAAGCAGCTATTGGATCCTGTACCGAGGATACAGGCAATACCCGGATCATCGCCACATGTAGCCCTTACAGCGCCCAATAGATCGTGATCAACCATCACTGAAGCTTTGTTAAAAACATTGCGAAGTGCGGCTGCCACAATTTCGTTTCTTGAGGGATGGCTGGCGCCAGCACCATAAAAAAACACGTGTTCAACCATTGGAGCCACCGCTGCCAATTCAGTGTTTTTACGAATTTCAGATTCAATCAAATCTGAAGGGTGGAAAAACGGGTTGAAGCCCATGGTATGGAAGGTAAGAGTGGTTTGATCACCATCGGTGAAAATCCAATCGCACTTGGTGCTACCGCTATCAGCTACGAGTATCATAATTTTAAATTTGGGGTTGCAAGATAATAAAAAAACAGAAAGTGTCAAACATACACTTAATAAACTTCATGAGAATCATAGTAAGTGATTTTTAAAATTTGAATTTGCTTTCGTATTTTTGCACGAATATATGGCATTTACCCCTTCATTAAATCCACATGTTTCTACAGATTGTGTGATCTTTGGTTTCAGTCAAGAAACGCTTCGTTTGTTGCTGATACGCAGGAACATACCTAACAGATTGACCGAGGTGAATGATGTTCATTACGCATTGCCAGGAGATTTGGTGAAAGATGATGAGAATTTAGATACAGCTGCAAATCGCGTTTTGGCTGAACTTACTGGTTTAAAAGGAATATATCTGACTCAATTTCAAACTTTTGGAGACCCCTTGCGAATAGCAAAGACAAAAGATAGAGCCTGGTTAGAAAGCGTACGTCAAGATCCAGATGCTCGAGTTATTACCGTGGCTTATATGTCTTTGATTGATAGTCAGCGTGTTGTGTTGCAACCTGGGTCGTTTTCTCAGGAAGCAGTTTGGGTTCCAATTCACGAGGTTCCAGAGTTGGCATTTGATCACAATGAAATTTTTGAACAGGCTTTGGCTGCCCTCAAAGAGAGAATACAACTTCAACCAATTGGGTTTGAATTATTGCCTGAAAAATTCACAATGGGAGAACTACAGTCGCTCTACGAAACAATATTGGAGAGAGATTTAGATAAAAGAAACTTCAGACGAAAAATGCTCAATAGTGGGGTAATATCGCCTTTGGCAGAAAAACAAATTGGAGTGAGTAACAAACCCGCTCGATTTTACATCTTCAATAGAGAATTTGCACAAGCCAATCCATCTGCAATTTTTAATTTGAGAATGGATGGCAGTTTTACGCTGTTCAACTAATTGTAAATCATTTTATTTGTAGTTTTTTTGAGGGACATTGGTCCCCGGAACAGATTTTTGTATCTATCGTACTGATTCGCGCAATTTTCACTAAATTTGCACCTCATTTTTTGATTGAATGTTAACAGTTTCTAATGTTTCCTTGCGTTTTGGCAAGAGGGTTTTATTTGATGAGGTAAATTTAAAATTTACCCGAGGCAATTGCTATGGTATTATTGGCGCCAATGGTGCTGGTAAATCTACTTTTTTGAAAATTTTATCTGGAGAAATTGAGCCCAATACTGGTTCTGTAGACATGGAACCAGGTAAGAGAATGACCGTTTTAAAGCAAAATCACTTTGAATTTGATGAGTTTCCAGTTCTGCAAACTGTAATTCGTGGTCATCAGAAACTATGGGACATTATGGCAGAGAAGGATGCGCTCTATGCAAAGGAAGATTTTACAGAAGATGATGGAATGCGTGCATCTGAGTTGGAGGCCGAATTTGCAGAAATGGATGGATGGAATGCCGAAAGCGATGCTGCTACTTTATTGAGCAGCTTGGGTATCCAAGAAGAATTCCATGAAAAATTATTGAAAGAACTCAGTGGTAACCAAAAAGTAAGAGTGTTAATTGCACAAGCTTTGTTTGGTAATCCGGATGTGTTGCTCATGGATGAGCCTACCAATGACTTGGATGTTGATACCATTCGTTGGCTAGAAGACTTTTTGGCGGGATTTGAAAATACGGTGTTGGTGGTGAGTCACGACCGTCACTTTTTAGATAACGTTTGTACGCACGTTTGTGACATTGATTATAGTAGAATTAAAATTTTCTCTGGAAACTATACTTTCTGGTATCAAAGTTCGCAATTGGCATTGCGTCAAAGATCGGATCAAAATAAAAAGGCCGAAGAGAAGAAGAAAGAATTACAGGAGTTCATTGCTCGTTTCAGTGCTAATGTTGCAAAGAGTAGACAGGCCACAGCGCGTAAGAAAATGTTGGAACGATTGGATATTGAAGAGATTCAACCAAGTACAAGAAAATATCCAGGGATTTTCTTCAAACAATCTAGAGAAGTTGGAGATCAAATTTTGAAGGTAGAGAATTTATCCTTCAAAACAGATTCTGGCGATTTCTTATTCAAGGATTTAAATTTCACAGTAAACAAAGGCGATAAAATTGCGTTTATCTCTAGGAATACTTTGGCATTGAATACTTTGTTTAAAGTTTTATGGGGTGACGCAAAACCGAGTTCAGGTGAATTTTCGTGGGGTGTAACTGTTACAATGAGTTACTTGCCAAATGAAAATGAGAAATTTTTTACGGAGAAAATAAACCTTGTCGATTGGTTACGTCAATATTCTACTGAAAAAGATGAAACCTTTATTCGTGGATTTTTAGGAAGAATGTTGTTTAGTGGTGAAGAAACACAGAAGTTGTGTACTGTACTCAGCGGGGGAGAAAAAGTGAGGTGTATGCTGAGTAAGATGATGATGGAAAATCCGAATGTAGGATTGTTTGATGAGCCTACCAACCATTTGGATTTGGAGAGCATTCAGGCCTTGAACAACGGAATGATGGAATACTCGGGTATCGTTTTATTCCATTCACATGACCAAGAGGTGATGAATTCAATTGCGAATAGAATCATCGAGATTACGCCAAACGGTATGATTGATAAGTATATGAAGTATGAGGAGTACGCCGAAGACGTGCAAATAAAGGAGAGAAAGAAAGAGTTGTATAACTCCTAAAAATGATCAAAATTTGTTGAAATTTAAAATGAAAAAAATCAGTATAGGTTTGTCAGGGCTATTGGTAATGGCATTGGCTAGTTGTGGTGAGTCGTTCGATACCAAGGCGGCTCCTAAAACATCAGAAGATTCATTCAGCTACGCAGTTGGATTGAGTGTAGGTAAATCATTAAAGAAAGAAGGATTGGAAGGACTTGCATATGGTGCATTTGTTAGGGGGGTAAGAGATGCAATGGCAAAAGATAGCGGCTATGCCATTTCTGAAATGCAATTGGATCAGGTTCAGCGCAATTATGTAATGGGGGTTCAGGCTAAGAAAATGAAGTCTGTTCAAGATGAAACCAAGAAATTCATGGCTGAAAAGGCAAAAGAGGCTGGTGTGGTGATGCTTCCAAGCAAAGCCTATTATAAGACAAAGAGAGTTGGAACTGGTGCTGCCCCACAGGCATTTGATACGGTAGAGTTCAAATGGGTATTCAAAACAAATAAAGGTAAAGTACTTGAAGACAATACCAAGAGTCCAAAACCAATCAGAGGAACCGTGGCTATGATGGGCTTGGCACCGTTAGAGGAAGCTTTTCAAAAGACTCAAGAAGGAGGCAGTTTTGAATTGACAATTTCGAATGAATTACACCCTGCTTTGGCAAAAAGTGCTGGCACATTCGAAGGGATGTATGGTGCGTCAATCTTCGAAGTAGAAATATTGAAAGTGATTCCTGGTTTGCCTCCAAAAGTGGAGAAGAAATAACATTGAGAAATTCGGTGTTTTAATAAAAATTACAGATTAAAATTTTAAAAAATAAATTAAAAGGCGGGTATTTACCCGCCTTTTTTATTGTGTTTTATTGAGTTGTTTTTAATTTTCAATATGGTGTGAATTGGTTATGTGAAATGCAACGGGAATTTAATTTAATTGTCTTTAAAACATGTGGATATCTACCTTGATTTTGGTATTTTGGTCAGTGATTGGTTTTTGTTGGTGAATGAAATGAAGCGCACTAAAAATTTCTTTAGTCCTAATATGTGCATTTAACTTTTTGATTTTATGTATTTTGAAACAG
>JACCDX011449290.1_pt1 | contig 14922 bp, 32 predicted proteins | sample 7449681 | NCBI WGS metagenome assembly JACCDX01 (sample SAMN15323450, study PRJNA562643) | freshwater metagenome | isolation source: river surface water | place: USA:Blue River Watershed | collected 2017-08-18
GTGCTACAATATTATTGTCAAGGAAAACCTAGCATGAAATATAGAAAAAAGCCAGTCGAAATCGAAGCATTGCAATTCGAATATAGTGAAACAGGCATTGAAAAGCTTAAAGAATTCTGCGGCCCTGCATTAGGAAAAACTTTCAAAAATCGGCATCCTAATGCCAAAGGAGAAGCAGAAATCGGAACCCTTGAGGACGGTGTTCATCTTACTGTTAAACACATTGCAACAGAAGGTGATTTTATCATCAAAGGTGTACAAGGGGAGTTTTATGCCTGTAAACCTGATATTTTTTGGCAAACTTACGAAAAGGTATAATCATGGCGCAACGTTCTAACTATTGGTCTTGTTCAAAATTTGCCAATTGGCTGCGTGGAACCGCTAAACCTAAATCCGAAACCGGAGCAGGATGGCGTAAATGGAACCGCGCGGCTAAAGCAAGTCATCCCATTCGTTATTGGCTTGCTGAAGAAGGTTTGGATAAAATTCAAAATGCCATTTGGTGGCCTGTGGACAAGATTTACGATTTCAAGTATTACGTCAACAATCGTTGGGTAACACGAACTCACACTCTTACTGCCCATCCTAAAGACATTAAAAGAGGAGAGTGGTGCGATGTTGGTAATCGTTTCCTGCCTTGCTTGTTTAATGAGCTTGTGGAATTTGTCGAAGTAGAAAAGGCATGGTCTAATATTGCTTGGTGCAAAGAATCGCGTGAAAAATACAATGTTCCGTTTTGGGGTGTTGGTTGGTTTCGCTGGCGAACCTGGCGCAGTGCAGAAGCAGGCATTGAACATCTCAAGTGGGAAATTGGTCTTACTAACGAGGAATGGTTGGACGAAGACAAGAAGCACGAAGCAGAACCAACTGGTCAGGCAAAAGCCGCCAAAGAAATGCTTGAACTTTACACATGGTGGACGGAAGTTTATCCCAATCGTAAAGATCCAATGGATTTAAGCGGCTGGAGCGATTGGTGTACTCGTCGCAGAAACAAAATTAAACAAGAAGACCCGGGCGCTGATGAATTTGCTATACTTGATTCATCCGATGAAGATGAAAATGAGCAAGCAGAAACTCGCCGTATTCTTGATCTTTGCAACAAGATTGAAAAACAGCAAGAAGATGAGGACACGGAAATGATGATACGACTGATTCGCATTCGTAATCACATGTGGACTTAACCTAGGAAAAACTCATATGAAACCAATAAAAATCACATTTACAGATCAATTTTTAAATTCCTTTACCGGAACCCAAGAAGAATTCGATGCCCTTGTAAAGGAACTTGAAGAAAAATTTGCCAATGGAGACTTTGAAGAAATATTCGACGAAGACCTAGGAAATGAATTTGCCGTAGGATCTGGACCCGAAGAAATGTACAATCAACCTCCACGAGTATTGCACTAACATGAATTACGAAAAACCCGCAGAAGGTATACTAAAAACCAAAGACTGGGGCAATTCAAAAGTTTACAAAGTTTCCTGTAGTTGTGGCGGCGATGATCACGATCACGATGTGTGGGTAGAATCTGATGAACATAATGTAACCGTTACTATATACACTAAAGTAAAAAGCGATTGGCGAGTAAATCGCTTTCGACAAATTTGGAACTTGTTGACCAAAGGTTATTTGGAACACAGTGTAGACATTGCACTAACTAAGCAACAAGCATTTAATTACGCTTATACATTACATGAGGCTGTAAAAGATGTCGAACAATTCAAAAAAGAAGCTGGCAACAAGTCCTGAGCGTTATTCGTTCAGCAAAAAATCCTGCGAAAAACAAATACAAGAAGATCCTGCAAATCGAGAGGCAGCACAGGCTTTACTTGATTATTATTTAGATGCTATTAAACATGAAGATGAATTTTTTGAAGATTCAAAGAATCAAAAAAATAATCTAGAATATGATTTACGTACATCGGAAGTTGTTTGCCAAAAAGCAAAATCTTCCGAACATTATGCACAAAATCTTTATGCTGCATTATGCAATAATGATTTCCAAAAATTAGATGTGGTAACTATTCTAAAAGAAGAACAATGGGGGTGTAGTTGGAGGTCTGCCGGTGGTATTGTAGCTCATGTTATCGGTAAGGGTGATTATATTGATTGGTATTGCTCGGGTATTCGTAATAATGTTGACTATAACGAATCTGAAGATCCTATGCACGAAAAATATGTCCCTGAAGGAAAAATCACCGAAGAAATTCGGCAAGATCTAAAAAACCTCGGTTGGATTCCTGCTCCAGGCGGCGATTGGGAAAACTTTGAGTAAACCTGTAAAAATTTCTCACACAGAATGGATTGATCTGAGAAGTAAACTTCTAGAAAAACATCCATTGAGCGTAATCTTGATACGAGATAAAATGAAAAAAGTATTGGGTTTCACTGATAGAGAACATACAATATGGAATGAAGAAAAATCAAGATACGAAACCATATTGTATTTAGATTTTTATGACGAAAAAAAACGTACATACTTTCTACTAAAATATGGAGAATACCTTACTCATTATGATGTACTATAAAATTAGAGACAAAACCAATACAGAATATTATGTCGTGGGCACTCCAGGAAAATTTAGTTATAATAAAACAGGAAGAATTTTTAAATTAGGACAATTAAGATTATTCCTGACCAATATTATGAAATATGATAATCGACGAAGAGATATCGGAAAGTGGGAAATTGTAGAACTAGAGATGCATATCAAAGATATTAAAGAAATTTATAACGTTATCAAACCAGAAAAAATGATGCAACTAATAAAGGATTTTTAATGTCAGGACTAACTACAAATGCTTTTGTTTTTGCGTGGGATATTCACGGAATCGAATCTATTATTCCAATTACCGAATATGAACACCACGACAAAGAAAATACCATGCGTATCCTTAAGGGTGAAAAAATCGTCAGAAATCCTTTGAATAATATTATTCAATCTCTTACTCTAAGAGCTCGATATAATTCCCAAAGACATTATGAAATATATGCAATCGATTGTTCGACCGAATTAGACCAGGAATTTTGGAAAAAACAATGGGAAGAACATCCGCAAGAAACTGCCGAACTGATAAGAGAACGTGGTCATAAAATACACAGTGATCGCTTAACAATTAATAAAACTCGAATTATATGAAAACTAAAATTGAAAAAAATTACGGACATCGTGATAAATTAGGTAGAACCATTAGTCTCGACGATTTCGTTGCTACTTCTGGTCATAATAATCTATTAATTGGAAAAATTATCAAGTTGAATCCAAAGACAGTTCAAATCAAAGTTATTGATCCACAGAATGGTTACTATAACGGAAGCACTATTAACAAATATTCTATGGATACTGCTATTATAAATAGTCCGGATGTTAGCCTATACCTATTGAAAAATTCAAGTTGACAAAATGTATAGATGAAGTTAAAATGAATCTAGTTAACACACTATCTGTGAAAGCCATGGCAACTGAAAAGAAAATTCGTAATACCGCACTTACTCGTGTTCGAGCAAATGCAAAACGTGACCCAAGCCCTAGCTGGGACGATAACGAGTCTTGGTCTGCTGAACAATTTGCTTCGCATTTTCGTGAAGCAATGAAATACTACAATATCGAACACACCGGTAAAGATCTTAAAGTAAAGGTCATTGACTGGATGGGTCGTAATGGTTACACTCGAAACGAAATTGCTGCATTTAAGCGTACCAAGGATTCTCGTTCTGGTGTTACCATGGGTGCTATTGCTGCTTGTCTAATCAAAGGTATGCCCTCGGTACGAGCAGATTTTAACAATGGTCGAGACACCAGCGAGTGGCTGCGTAAAGAAATCAGTAAGGTAACTAACGAAGGTAAAGAAGACATTGAGGTCGATGATACCGTTAAACCTTCAAAATCTCAAGTTCCTACATATAATATTCAAGACAGAATCAGAGAACAAGCAGGAATGATGAGTGAAGAACTCGATGCTGCAATCGATCAATTTATTACTGATCCTGCTTCGTTTGATCCAAAAGCATTCAAGATTGTAAACCTATTGCGTGGCAAAGGTGCTAAAGCAGCTCACGCAAGATATATTCGCGGATTTTTTGAGAACGGGCATAATGAATTGATGGAATTGGCCAGTGGTGAAGCCGATGAACAATTACGCGAAGCATATCGTCATCATCCGCGTAAAAATATCAAGAAATTGATTGAGTTTTATGATTCTATTTCGCAAGCATGTGACCAGATCACTGCTGAATCGAAGATCATGAAAAAGCCACGTGCCAAGAAAATTAAACCTGCAGAGGACTTGGTTAAGAAACTCAAATTCTGTGTCAAGGACGATAAGTTGGGTGTCGTTAGTGTTCCGCCTGCAGGTATCATCGGAGCTCAAGGTGTTGTAGTTTACAATATCAGAACAAGAAAAATGGGATATGCTATTGCAAAAAGTACAGCCGGGCTAGCTGTTAAAGGTACGACCATTATCGAACTAACTGATAAGAGTTTGCAAAAAACTCTCCGTAATCCACAAGTTTCTATTAAAGAATTCAGAGAACAAAATACACAGAAGAGATTCGAAACTTGGTTTGCAAAAAATGTCAAAACTACCGAAACACAATTTACCGGTAGACTAAATGAAGACACAATTATTCTGAAAATTTTCAAATAATAATAGACAAGAACTCAATTTCATGATTCTTGCTGTGTAAAACAGTAAGGAATAAACAATGACATTCAATGATATTTTTTCTATCAGTATGCTTATTGGATGGGCTGGCTTAGTTGGGTATATCCATGAAGTCTCTCAAGGGAGACTTAATAGATGGACCACTTGGGGCGAGTTGACTAACCGGCAATGGGCCTATTGTTATATGATAATTCAATTCATCGCTGCATTGTTTGTTATGACAATGTATCTTGCTTTTAGAGGTTGATATGAACGAACGAATTAAAGAACTTGCCGAACAAGCCGATTGTACGATTGACAAACTTGGTTACGGTGAGGGTAATTTAGAAAAGTTCGCCGAACTAATTGTGCGCGAATGTGCTGACCAATGTGGAAATGTTTTGGACTATCACGCTATCTTAGAACGTTTTGGATTTGAATTTAAATGGAGCCAAGAATGAACGAACATATTCAAGAATTGATTAAAAAGTCCACTACGGTTAAGCATGGAGTAATTCAACCTAGAGAAGTAGGTACTGTTTATCATTTTGACGAAGAAAAATTTGCCCACTTACTTCTCAATGATATTCTTACCGTAATTTCAGCACATGTCTTGCTGAATGAATCTGCACTAGATGTTTATAAAAACTTGCAACGTATCTACGAAGGCGTCGAAAAATAAACTGTTTGTTGTATGTTATCAATGTTCAGAGCGAGCGTGTTGTGGATTTCTTTGAGAGGTAAACGATGGACGAACAACTAATGATCAAAAAGAAATACGATCAGATTCAAAAAAAACTCAAAGGAGTACAGTCTGAATTGGATTGGTTGCGAGAAACATGTAAGCATCCATCTGCCAACGCAAAGCACAAGGGAGATAGAGGTAACTACGATCCATCAATGGATCGGTACTGGATTGAATACGATTGCCCTGACTGCGGCAAATTTTGGACGGAAGACAAATGAACGAACGAATTAAAGAACTCATGTTAGAAGCGGGTTATGCTGCTCCTGAACTCGCAGGCCGCGCAAATAAACTTGCCGAGTTGATTGTCAGGGAATGTGCTACTGTCGGCCGCGCATGTCAGATTTGGGGTGAAGAAAAAATTGATGAATATATTAAAAAACATTTTGGAGTTGAAGATTCTAAAGGTTGGGTTTGTCCCAAGTGTGGTATTGATAGAGCCAAAGAAGCTTGTCCCAATGGATACCATGCAGCACTGACTGGACAGTGCCCTATGATAGGAGTAGCACAATGAACGAACGAATTAAAGAACTTATTGAACAAGCAACCGAAAGGCACAAAATCGGTAGTAAATATAACGATCCTACAATTGACTATGGTTTTGAAGAATTCTTCAATAAACAAAAGTTCGCCGAACTGATTATTCGGGAATGTTGCAAGGAAATTACACAAGAACCATTTAACGCAGGTATGGCGAGCCTTTGGCTTAAAGAACATTTCGGCATTGAAGAATGATTGCATTTGCCCTTTCTTTTTGACATAAAATATACGTTATGTTATACTAGGTATAAATAGAAATACAACATAGAGATAGACTCTATGTTAACATTTATAGAAAGGATTTTTCTATGTCAACTAAAACTCTCATTTCGAACGAAGATATCGTTCAATCTCTAATCAATCTCCGCGATGAGCTTTGGGAAAGAAAAAACCCAGATCTCAACGAAGCCTTCTACAAAATCAATTCGTGTCTCTATAGAGGCTATAAGCTAACTCCTAAGCCAGAGCCGCAACCTTCTCCATGGAAAGACGGTGCATGGAACTTGAAGTATGCTAAGGAGAATTCAAATGTCTAAGAAGTACGATACTCTGGTCTATATTGGTCGGTTTCAGCCGGTACACAATGCTCACGTTGAAACAATTCGCCGTGCTACACATATGGCAAGGCAAGTTGTAATCATCGTCGGTTCTGCTAATCAACCCCGTACATACAAGAACCCATTCACCAGTCAAGAGCGTCAGTGTATGCTGGTTGACGCTATCCGTGGTGTCGGCGATCCACAATGCTCTGTACGCATTGAACACAATGTTGATAGCATTTACAATGATCAAGCGTGGGCTATTCGTATTCAGAACATCGTGCAAAAGCACACAGTGGGCATGAAAAATATCGGCGTGATTGGCCATGACAAGGATGAAAGCACCTTCTACTTGAAGATGTTCCCGCAATGGAGTCGTGAACACGTTGAATTGATTGAACCACTGGACGCTACCAGTGTGCGTGATCTGTACTTCAAGCATGGAGTAAACCTCAGGTTCGTTGAAGGGGTGGTGCCAAGAAGCGTATTGAAGTTTCTGGAAAACTTTATGCATACTTCAGACTATGAACAAATCATCCGCGAACGTGAGTTTATTGCCGGATACAAGAAGCAATACGAAAGTCTTCCGTATCCTCCGGTGTTCGTAACTACTGACGCTGTAGTTATTCAAAGTGGTCACGTGTTGATGATTCGTCGGCGCAGCGAACCTGGCAAGGGATTGTGGGCATTGCCCGGCGGATTCTTGAATGCCAATTCTGACAAGAGTGTGATTGATGCTGCTATTCGTGAATTGCGCGAGGAAACTGGCATTAAGGTACCGGTGCCCGTGCTAGCAGGTAGCATCAAGGAAAGCAAGGTGTTCGATGCAATAGGTCGAAGCGCTCGCGGGCGTACTATTACTCACGCATTCAAGGTTGTATTGCCTGACGGAGAACTTCCAAAAGTCAAGGGTAATGACGACGCTGATAAGGCTAAGTGGGTTCCTATCGCGGAAGTGAAGTCGGAAGAGTGCTTCGAGGATCACTACGAAATTATTTCCTGGGCAGTAGGAGGTTAATGTGCTGATTCACGCAAAAGGTAATTTGCTTGACCTAGCAGAACAAGGTCAATTTGATATCGTGGTGCAAGGATGCAACTGCTTCAACACAATGGGCGGAGGAATTGCACGTGAAATCCGTGAACGCTATCCTGAGGTTGCAGATATCGACAATAAAACTATTAGGGGTGATTACAACAAGTTGGGCAACTATACGAAAGAAGAAGTCATCCGAAAAAATGGATCAGTCAATTTTACTGTTTTGAACTGCTATACTCAATATAGTGTCAGCCGTGGTTTCGATGTTTTTGAGTACACTGCCTTTCAGTTGATTCTACAAAAAATAGAACAGCAATACGGTGATCAAAGGATAGGCTTGCCGTACATCGGCATGGGTTTAGCAAAAGGTAACAAGGAAAGAATTATGGCAATGTTGGAAAACTTTGCCGAGAGGGTTTCGGCGCAGGGTGGCACTGTCACTTTGGTCGAATACAGTTTGACACAATAATGGTATTGTGTTATACTATAATCAAGTCCTAAAGAAAGACTTTAGGCATTTTAACTGATAAGGAGTTTATCAAAATGAAATTAGCAAAGAATCTTATTCTCAACACGGACAGCTACAAGGTTAGCATGTTCAAGCAATATCCACAAGGAACGACTGGTGTATATAGTTACATCGAAAGCCGTGGGGGTCGGTACGATAGAACAGTATTCTTCGGACTACAGGCTTTTATCAAAGAATACCTACTTTCGCCAATCACTCAGGCAGATATCGACATCGCTGATGAAATCCTTACCGCACACGGTGAGCCTTTCAACCGAGCAGGATGGCAGTACATTCTTGACAAGCACAACGGATACCTCCCAGTTCTCATTAGAGCAGTACCCGAAGGAACGGTTGTCCCTGTTAAAAATGTACTTGCAACAATCGAAAATACTGATCCAGAATGCTTCTGGCTGACCACGTGGCTGGAAACTGCTCTGCTGCGCGCCATTTGGTACCCGACTACCGTAGCCTCGCAGAGTTGGAACATTCGCAAGCTCATTCTAGAATACTTGGAGAAAACCGGTGATCCTACTCTTATTGATTTTAAGCTTCACGACTTTGGTGCCCGTGGTGTTAGTTCGTTCGAGTCTGCCGGATTGGGTGGAGCAGCACACCTCATTAACTTCATGGGAACTGACACGATATCTGGGGTATTGTACGCAAGTGAGTTTTATTCTGCTAGTGTTGCTGGGTTTAGTATTCCTGCTGCTGAACACAGTACCATTACTAGTTGGGGCCGCGATGGCGAAGTAGATGCTTATAGAAACATGCTAACACAATTTGCCAAACCCGGAAGTATTCTTGCTGTTGTTTCCGACAGCTACAATATCTTCAATGCTGCTAGCAAACTCTGGGGGGAAGAACTGCGTCAGCAAGTGATCGATAGTGGTGCTACTGTTGTTATTCGTCCTGATAGCGGTGACCCTGAAACTGTCTGTGGCCAGTTGATTCAAATCTTGGGAGACAAATTTGGCTACACTACTAACAGCAAGGGATACAAGGTTCTTAACCATGTTCGCTTGATTCAAGGTGACGGCATCAACTATAACACTATTCGTTGTATTCTTGCTCACTTCCAAGCGTACGGTTGGAGCGCCGACAACATCGCATTTGGTATGGGTGGTGCACTACTACAACAAGTAGATCGCGACACACAGAAGTTTGCCATGAAGGCATCCTCGGTTTGCATCAACGGTATCTGGAAGGATGTACAGAAGGATCCTGTCACTGATCCAGGCAAGAAGAGCAAGGCCGGTCGTGTTACTCTTTGGAAGAGTGGCGGTGAATATGTCAGTTCTGTTGATAAGCCCACGGGTTGGACTGATAAGTCTGTGGGAGAATTCACTGAGGCTCTAGAAGAGGTATATCGCGACGGTGTACTTGTCCGTGATCAAACTTTCGAAGAAGTTCGTGGCAACAGTCGCAAATAAAACTTGACCATAAATCCTCTATTTGCTATAATACATCAGTAATAGAGGATATTATGGATAAACTTTGGTCACATCTATTCAATGCTGAACATATTGATCAGGTAATTTCGTCGTTAAAAACGCATCCAAAGATTTGGGATACGGTTTTTACAGATCAGACTTTTCGTCGGAATGTGTATTGGGATGCGGCTCGGATTGCAATTTCTGATGAGGCTTGGGATGCAACTCGGGCGACGGCTTATAATGCGGCTTATGATGCGGTTTCTGATGCGACTCGGAATGTGTGGAATGTGGTTTCCGATGAGACTCGGCATACAGCTCGACATGCAATTCTGGCACTAGTCGTATATGACGATGCAGCCAAATACCTGAACATGACTGTCGATCAATTGAAGATGTGGGCAATATTGAGTAAAGATCCAGCCGCAATTCTACTACTTCCAGCAGTAATTGCCTTTGAACAAATTCGTGAATTGGAGATGGTATGAGTGAACGATTTAAAGAATTAGTTAGTAAAACCGACGACTTCATGGATCAGGTTTACCCCGAGTGGTATTTAGCACGGGAATTTTATCAATCAATCTGGAGTGACAAATTCGCTGAGTTGATTGTTCGGGAATGTGCTGAAATGATGCCACAAGATAATCTATACAAGATGGTTTTGAAACATTTCGGAGTAAAATGATGATAGACTATCTTTACATTCCAGTTTTGCCTTATGGCAAAGAACGTCGAGCACTAATCAAACAATGGTTTGACGCCCATCCTGAGGGCAGATACCATGTAAATTGCAAGTACCGTCCGCAAATGAAGCATGATCCCGATTTGAAAAAACTGGTTAGAATTGGATTTCTTAAAACAAAACGAGAGTGGGCTGGGAGAACCCATCGAAAAACTTATCTTGTAAAGGCATAATATGAACAAACGAATTAAAGACCTTGTGGGTCAGGCAAAGTTTATGACAGAAGAAATTGTCGACAGGAAAATTTCTGTCAATCCCGAATTATATGCGTTTGCGGAAAAATTCGCCGAACTGATTCTACTTGACCTAATCAGTGAATTCGATGAATCAATGACTGGGGAAGAAGATAATGTTGACTACGGTCTACACTTAGCTAAAGAAATAATTAAAGTGAGATTTGGAGTAGAATGATGATTAAAATGATTTTGATTTTTTTGTTTCTTTTTGCAGTATTCTTTTTTGGTCTGAAATATATCAAGCAAGTAGATATTTCGGAAAAAAAGAAGTTGCTAAAAATTGCAGGATATAGTATACTATGTTCTCTATTGACAGCAATGTCGTTGATTGTTTTTGTTCTAATTTTTTAAAAGGATATACAATGGGATGTTGGAATAAAACTTGCGGTCTCAGTAATCTGCATATTTACGCAGGGACTCCTGTATATGTGTTTGTATTGGAAGAAAACAAACATAGAGATGACCATTGCTATGCGACCAGTCTATATAGTCCTCTACTACTGCCGTTCGAAAGCGTATATAACGATTACGGCGGTGGCGAATCTAGCAGCGGACCGGGTTTTGAAATGATCATGGAAGGCATTCGTAAACTGTTGATTGAAACGCCAGCTGGTGAAAATAAATATCACGATATTGCCGTATCCCGAGACGGTTTTGGAGAAGAACAATTCTTTGATGCTGTTCATGAAAATCGAATGAACATCAGTTATCGTCGTGACTTTTCTGATCCTACACCTGTTCAATTTACTATGTTTCGCAAGGATATTGTAGACGACATTCTCGAAAATCGAGTAATTGAAGATTATGTAGGCAACGGTAAGGGAACTGGCGGATACAATAATAACTATAACTACTACACATTCAAAGATATTGTTGCCGACATCAAACCTTTATTTGAAGAACTCAAGCAAAAAATTGCTTCGTTGCAAACAGAAGGAGTGCCCGATGCAGTAACGTTTAGTATGTGCGGCGGACTCGAGTACCTCGTTGATTACAACCATCCTAACAAAGCATCAAAATGGCTTCGGTTTGATACCTATCGCTATAGTGAGATCGTAGACATGCGTAAAGTTATTTCCGACACTATTAAGGTTGGCACAAACGAAGCATACGACAAACTAGAAATCATTCTCACCGAATATCTCAAGGGTAAGTTTATCGACGGCTTCATGCATGCTGCCCGCAAGACTTGGATTCCCGGTGGTCACGAAGGTAGTCAAAATGATAGCGGAGATGCTTTACGAATTCTCTGTTCTGCTACGATCAAGGCATTGGATCGAGAGCGTGAGGAATATGGAGAAGATGACGAATGATTAAAATTGTTCTCTCATTTCTTATCTTGTTTAGTGTCTTTTTCTTTGGTTTTAAAATCATTCACAAAATGAATAAAATGGAGAAATGGACATTGACAAAATACACAGCCTATAGTATACTGTGTTCTGTGTTGGCGCTCGGTGCGTTGACTATTTTTGTGGTACTTTTTTAAAAAGGAAATTTAATATGAAGCGTATTTTTACTCTCGGTATTTTGGCTGCTGCTGTTTTCGCTGCTGGTTGCACTCGTATTGAAACGGGCGAAGTCGGTGTTCGCGTCGGCTTTGACAAACAGGTCAAACCCGGTGAACTGACAGCTGGTTCATTCAATCAAACTCTTATCGGTGATGTTCTAACGTTTCCGATTAAGGATGTCGCTGTCGCGGTCGAGAATATGACGCCGCTGGCTAAGGACAACTCGACTATGAAGGATGTGGACATGGTCGTGATTTACAGCATTAATCCAAATCAGGTCAGCGAACTCTACACTTCGAAAAACAAGAGTTTCCACGCAGTCAGTAAGGACGACACTCTGTTGATGTATAACTACATCTTCCAGGCTGCACGTAACGGCCTCTACAAGGCTACTCGCGAATACGAGGCGCTGGACATGAACGACAATCGTTCTGCAATCGAACAGAAGGTTCGTGAAGAAATGACTGCTACGTTGGCTGCCGAAAAGTTGGATGGTAGTCTCAGTATCCAACAAGTTCTGATTCGCGGCATGGTGCCTGCTGACAGTGTTGTAGCAAGTGCAAACGAACTGGTTCGCGCTAAGAACGAACTCAAACAGAAGGAAGTCGAAGTTAAAACTGCCGAAGCTGAAAGTCGCCGAATGCAGGCTCTTTCCTCTCAAGGTAATCAAAGCATTGCATATATGAATGCACAAACTGAGCAAATGAAGGCGCAGGCTATGCTCGAGGCTGCTAAGAAGGGTTCGTTGATGATGGTCCCGGTTGGTTCTACTCCAATGTTCAACGTCAATAAGTAAAAAATTGATTGTTCAATGAAACAAGTGCAATGCACTTGTTTCATTTTAAGCTAGCCTTCTATGTAGGATTCAAAATGAAAAAAATTCTTTCTATCATTGCACTGGTTTCTTTGGTTGGTTGCTCTAGCGCGCCACAAAAATTGACACCCATCGACAATAGCATGCCCACATTGATTAGAACCGGAGTAGTAAAAACGCTAGCACTTGATTCTTCAATGGAACCGAAGTTGATGTGCAATAGTAACACCCCCGAGGTGTGCTATATCAAATATGTAAAAAAACAAGATTCGAACACTTGTAAAACTCCGGAATAATCTACCTGACATATCAAAATAACATGAGAAATAGACACAGCGGCGGTACTTTTATTTCTCGTGGATACTTGATTGAAGGACGCAAAGTAGTTGGAATTGCGTCTGTTTCTTTTACAAAGTAAATTAACTCTTTAAATATTTTATGCTATAATTTTCTTTATAGCAAATACATTTATAAAAAAGCAATCATGAATACTACTAAGAAATCTTCTGTGTATGATCGAAAAATTAAAAAATATCATACAAACACCGAAGTGATTAGCTATCGAGATCTTCATACTTTTGACGAATTTATTGAGAAAATTAAATCATTAAAACAAAAATATCTGGAACATGAATTTTTGTATAAGAGAACAGTTACTTTTGATTTACATGGTTATCTCGAGATGGAGATAACAGTATCTGGCATGGAAACTGAAAACGAATATAAGAAAAGAATCGAAAAATACGAAAAGACTAAGGTAGCCAGAAATGCAGCGGAAGAAAAAAGACGTGCCCAATTATTGAAGAAAGAAATAGAAGAGTTTAAGAAACTGAAGAAATCACTAGAATCCAAAGTTAATCTCGATGCTATTTGAAATGTATGTCAATATCGAATGAAATAAGTGCATTACGCACTTATTTTTTTGTGTGATGTATTGACTATATCGTTACTTTACATTATAATTAAAATATGATATTAGAAATGTTGACTAACCTCGCATATGCTGCAAAAGCAGGGAGATATCAATCATGTATACAAAAAGACAACAGTATTTCTATCTTGCACAAAGACGAATGGATTAAATGGGATCCTGTTAACGACGACGGCGATTCTATAAGATTAGCAAATAAATGCAATTTATCTATTAGTCGTCGCAATGGTGCAGTATTTGTAGTAGGTGACGATTATTTTTGCTGTCAAGAAAATTACTGTGATGATCCCGATGCTGCTCTTCGAACTGCAATTTTTCGAGTAGCCGTTGATATAGGAAAAAATTTAAAATGAAACTATATATCGCCGTTCTTGACGAATTTCCCGACTACATGACTCCTACTCTTGTAGCACATAGCGTATTATCCTCTCACCTCAAATTTCAAGACGATCCTGCCTATAAAAAATGGTTAGCTGACTCATTTAAAAAATGTGTAGTTAGAGTCAATCAAAAAGAATTTGATAAGATCGCAGAACTCCCTAATGTTCATTTAGGACACGAAAACAACACATTAGATGGAAAAAAGTCATGTGCTGTTGTATGCCCAACTGAGGATAATCTTCCTAACGTTCTTAAATATGCTAAACTTTGGAAACCATTAATTGTATGAAGAAATTTTTTTTAGACACCGAATTTAACGGTTTCGGTGGAAAACTGATATCTATGGCTTTGGTTCCAGAGGATCCTGCCATTCGAGAATTTTATGTAGAGTTAGAAATTCGTGATCAATTAGAACCGTGGGTTAAAGAAAATGTAGTACCTCATCTAATTCTTCTTCCACAATCAAGAATGAAATTTCAACAAGGCCTTGCTCAGTATCTATGGGAAATAGGAGAATGCGTCATTGTGGCAGATTGGCCAGATGATATCAGGCATTTCTGCGAATCTTTAATTATTGGCCCAGGAATGTCATTAAACATGCTGCACAACATAAAGTTCGAATTGGATTTTGGAATTGAGTACGAGTCACTTGTTCCGCATAATGCTTTGCATGACGCTAGAGCAATTCGTGACGCTTATCTCAAAAGAGAAAAAAATATTTCAAATGACAAAACTCTTTAAGAAATTAGATAAACGAAATCGAGGACATGAATTTTGGAAATACTATGTTCCAAAACCTCAAACGCATTATATGCCAACTTATACGCTGTATGAAAGTAAACAAACATTTTTTCAATGGCGTAA
>JACCDX011789112.1_pt1 | contig 14921 bp, 17 predicted proteins | sample 7449681 | NCBI WGS metagenome assembly JACCDX01 (sample SAMN15323450, study PRJNA562643) | freshwater metagenome | isolation source: river surface water | place: USA:Blue River Watershed | collected 2017-08-18
CTGGGCCGATCTTGCGGCCCAGGGGGCGCAGGGTGTCGTTGGCGTGCTGCCCGATCACACCGGGCTGCAGGCGGATGCGCGCGCCGCCGTCGAGCACCTCTTGCCGTGTCCAGCCCTCGTTGATGAGCACCAGCACCGAGTCGCTCACGGCCTGGCCCGACAGGCTGGTGCCGGCCGCGCGCAGGGTCAGCGCCACGTGGTGGCGGTGGGCCAGTGCCAGCAGGGTGGCCACTTCGGCTTCGCTGCGCGCCAGCACCACGATCTGGGGCACCAGGCGGTAGAAGCTCGCGTCGGTGCCATAGGCCAGCGTGCGCAGCGGGTCGGTCAGCAGCCGCTCGGCGGGCAGGTGCGCGGACAGGTCTGCGAGGAAGGCTTGGTGTTGCGGCGTCATGGTCATCGTCCTGGGCCTCGGAGCGGCCGGTGGCCGCTGTCGGTCGATTGGATAATTGGTCTAACCAATTGACAGCGAGGCAGGGCGCGACTTTATGACCGGGCTGTGGATGGCGTCAACGCAGGCTGTTCAGGGTTATCCCTGGAAGACTGAGGGCGATAGGAAAAAAGTTAAAAGGTCTGACCAATCGGGGTGAGATGGCGGACAATGGGCCCGCCGCCGCCCCGTGCGAGCTCATTGGTCAGACCAAAATCGGCCCAGGCTATCGCCGGCTGTGGCGCCGCGTGACCGTGCAAAACTGCACGGCGCGCGGATTGCCCGAGTGCCGCACTGCGGCTTTGCCTGATGTGTTTCGCCTTCGTCCGAAAGCCCCGCCATGAGCGATGCCCCCGCACCCCTTGCCCGCGTCAACGTCCCGCGCCTGTCCGATGCCATCGTGCGGCAGATCGAGGCCATGATCCTGGAGGGCAGCTTCAAGGCGGGTGACGCCCTGCCGCCTGAGCGCGCGCTGGCCGAGCAGTTCGGCGTGTCGCGGCCGTCGCTGCGCGAGGCCATCCAGAAGCTGGCGGCGCGTGGCCTGCTGGTGAGCCGCCAAGGCGGTGGCACCTATGTGTCCAACCAGCTGGAGGCCAGCTTGGCCAGCCCCTGGCAGAGCATGGTGGCCAGCCACCCCGAGCTGCGCCGCGATGTGCTGGAGTTCCGCCGCCTGCTCGAGGGCAACACCGCCCGCATGGCCGCCGAGCGCGCCACCGAGGCCGACCTGCGCCGCCTGGGCGAGGTGGTGGATCGCCTGCAAAGCGCGCACGCCGCGCACGACCTGAATGCCGTCTCCAAGGCCGACACGGCCTTTCACCAGGCGATCGCCGATGCGGCCCACAACGCCATGTTCACGCACGTGCTGGCCAGCCTGTTCAGCATGATGCGCACCCATGTGCACGACAACATCGCCAACCTGTTTGCGCAGGGCACGGTGTCGAGCGAGCTGCTGGAGCAGCACCTGGCCATCTGGCGGGCGATCTCGGCACGCGATGCCCAGGCGGCCCAGGCGGCGGCCGAGGCCCACATCGATTTCGTGGAGCGCACGCTGATCCGCATGCGCGATGAAAGCGAGCGCGAAGCGCGTGCCGAGCGCCGGGGCTCGGCCCGCAGCGCCTCACGCAGCACCGATCAACCGAACCCCTGGCGCGGCTGAGCCGGGCGTGGTGCGCGTGGTGCGGCCTCGGGCGTGCCAAAGCGCGCATGCAAGGCCGGCAGGATGGCGGCCAGGTGCGCCATCTCTTGCGCGCAGTGCACCAGCAAGTCGGCGGCCTGCTGAGGCCGGATGGGCTGCACCAGGCGTGCAGCGCGCTGGGTGATGGCCTCGCCCAGGCGGCCCAGGGGCAGGCCACGCACATGCACATGGCGGCCACCGGCCCAAAAGCGCGAGCGCATCTCGCAGCCCTGCGCCGTGGGGCGCACGTGGTGCACCACCCAGCCGGTGTCCAGCGGGGTGTGGTCGAAGCCGCAGCGCGCGCAGATGGCGACCTCACCTTGCGCGGCCAGCCGGGCCTCGTCGATCCCCACGGTGCGCGGCGGCACGAAGGCGATGGTCAGGCGCAGGCGCTGGGCGCCCACGTATTCCACCACCCGCGACACGCGGCCCTCGTAGCGGCCCAGGTCGCCCTGGCCATCGGCCCAGGCCACATGCAGGTGGGCCTGGGGGTGCCACAGCTTGTAGCGCAGCGGGTCGTGGCCGTGCCATGCAAACCACCAGCGCCACATGGCCGGCGTCACCTCGGGCATGGGCGTGAGCACGTGCACCTGGCCCGAGCCATCGGGGTGCACGGTGTAGCCGGTTTCCACAGGCTGGGTGCCGGGGTGCAGCAGGGCGGGGACTTCGCTGAGATCGGGCATCCAGGCCGGGGCCAGCGGGCCCGTCAGCAAGGCCTGCTGCACGGCCGGGCTCAACGGCGCCAGCTCAGGCCGGTAGAAGGCGGCATAGGGGCTGCTCGCCAGCTCGTGGGGCGAGTAACCGAGGTGAACGGGCGTGTGGCGCAGCGGCATGGTGATCCTCGTGGATCAACAATTATGCCGCGTTGACTAATTAAGTGGATGCCGGTGCGCTCAGGCATTGGGTGGCGAACCACTGGTACAGCAGCTCGCCCTGCCGCGCGATGTAGGCGGGCGACTGCACGTTGTGGCCCAGGGCGCGCTGGATGACCTCGGCTTCGAGGAAGGCGAAGTGCATCAGCCCCAGCACCGAGGGGATGACGTGCTCGATGGGCGGGGCATCGGGCCGCAGGGCCCCGGTGCGCTGCAGCTGCAGCCAGCCCAGGCGGGCCACGCCGTACATGGGCATGAGGTGCTCGCGCAGCAGCCACTCGGCGCGCTCGCTGGCGCGGCCGGTTTCCTCCACCACGATGCGCACCAGCGCCGCGTGCCGGGCCGCGTGCTGCACCAGCAGTGGGGCGCCGTGGCGAAAGGCTTCGTGTGGCGGCAGGGTGCTCAGGCGCGCGGTGAGCTCGGCCAGGTGCTGTTGCAGCTGGGCCAGGGCCTCGCCCACAGCGGCCTGCCACAGCAGCTCCTTGGTCTGGTAGTGGTAGTGCACCAGCGGCTTGGCCACGCCAGCCTCGCGGGCGATGTCGACCACGCTGCAGCCCTCGAAGCCCTGGCGGCCAAACCGCTGCAGGGCGGCACGGCGGATGTCGCCCGCGGCATCGCCCGAGGCCTTGGTGGGGCGGCCACGGCGACGTGGGGCCTCGGCAGGGCTGGGCGTGGCCAAGGCGGGCGCGCGGGTGGAAGGGGGCATGCGGCGGATGATAGCCAGCACCGGCCCCGGCTCAGCTCAGGATTCGCCCCGCAGGCACGCAGACAGGGTGGGCCACAGCGCCTCGGGCGGGGCCACGCGCACGCCGGCATCGAAGCGCATGTCGGGCCGTGCAGGCTCGGGCCAGCCGATCACCTGCATGCCCGCAGCCAACGCGGCGCGCGAGCCGGCCAGGCTGTCTTCCACCACCAGGCATTGGGCGGGCGGCACGTCCAGCAGCCAGGCCGCGCGCAGGTAGGGCTCGGGCAGCGGCTTGCCCTGGCGCACGTCGTTGCGGCTGACCGTGACGAGGTCGGGCCGGGTGAGGCCAAGGGCGCGCAGGCTGGCGTCCAGCAGCATGCGATCAGAGTTGGTGACCACGGCCTGGCCCAGGCCCAAGGCCTGCACCGCTTGCCACACCTGCTGCGCCCCGGGGCGCCACACCAGCTCATCGCCACGGGCCAGGAAGGCCTGGTACTTGGCCGCCGCCAGCTCGCTGTAGCTCAGCGGCAGGCTCAGCTGGGCCACCAGCGCGTCGTACAGGGCCCGCATCGACTGACCGGTCATGGCCTCGTCAAAGCCGGTGGGCTTGGGCAGCTTCAGCGCCTGCAGCACGTCATCCAGGGCGCGGTGGTGGGTGGCCTCGCTGTCCACCAAGGTGCCATCCATGTCAAACAGCACGGCACGGATCGTCGTCATCACAAGCGTCTACTCGAAAGCCGGTCAAGGCGGCCATCATGCCCGCATCCGCTAGAGTCATGGTGATTCACCTCATTTGACCCTGCCCCCATGTTCTCCTTGACCCACGAGTTGCAACGCCTGTTTGGCGCCCATCCCGATCAGCCTGTGCTGCAGCTGGGGGAGGGCGGGGTGGTGCGCGCGCTGGTGCTGGGTGTGTCGCACCCGGCCGACTGGCGCACGCTGGCCCAGGCCTGGCGGGGTGTGCAGGCCGATCTGGAGTGGCCCGCAGCGGCCATCGCCGTCAATGGCCGCGACGGCTTCATGGTGTGCTGGCCGCTGGCGCAGCCCATGCCCGTGGCCCAGGCCATCAACGTGTTGCGGGCGCTGCGCGTGGCTTACCTGCCCGATGTGCCCACCGAGCGCGTGATGCAGTGGCCTGCTGCCGTGCAGCCCGAAGCGCTGTGGCTGCCGCCGCTGGCCCTGGATGCCGCAGGCGGCGACACGGTGTGGTCGGCCTTCGTGGCACCCGACTTGGCGCCGGTGTTCGAAGACACGCCCTGGCTGGACGTGACCCCCTCGCCCGAAGGCCAGGCCGAGCTGCTGGCGCGCATCAAGACGGTGGCGCTGGGCGATGTGCAGCGGGCCATGGCCGGGCCCTTGGCGGCGGCCTTGCGGCGTGCCGAAGGGGTGGTGGCCCGTGGTGCGGCCATGGCACCGCAGGCCACAGCCTCGCCGGCATCCAGCGGGGCTGGCTTGACCGATGTGGCGGCGTCGGTGGCCGGCTCGCCCGACCCGGCGGGCCCTGCGGGTGAACGCGCCGCCGCCGGCTGGGCCTTCCACGACCCGAGCGACTTCCTGCGCGCGGTCATGAACGACGGCCAGGTTGACATGGCCCACCGCATCGAAGCGGCCAAGGCCTTGCTGCTGGCGCCGCGCTGATCCCGGCGATCAGGCAAACACCCACAGCTGCTGCGGCGGGATCTCCACCCAGCGCGGGCAACGGGCCGGGGCTGTGCGTGCAGGTCAGCCTGCCGCGTCAGGCCTGAGGCGGCTGGCCATCGAGCTGGGCCCGCAGCCGCGCCAGCCACTCGCCCACCATCTCCAGGCGCCACACCGGGTTGTCTAGCGTCATCAGGCGTTGGCGCTCGATGACGGGCAAGGGCAGGCGCTCGGCCCACCGGTTGGCCACCCAGCCGCAGTCCTGCCAGCAGCTGTGGCTGGCGGGCGGGCAGGGGTCATCGTCGGTGGACATGGCCTGCATCACGCGCATCAGCTCGTCGCGCAGGTCGCTGTGCTCGTCGGGCACGGTCACGCGCTGGTCCACCGGGCACAAGGTGGTCACGCCTTGCCACAGCCCGTGCGACAGCACCTGGGCCGATTGCAGGGCAAAGCGCTCACCCCCTCGCGCCACCACGCGCAGCAGGCCGGGGCGCACCTGTTCGCACACCTCCAGGCGGGCCAGGGTGCCCACCTCGCACAGCGATTCGGCCGGGGCGTCGGGCTCGCCCGGCTTGGGGGCGCGGCGCACCTCGTGGCCACTGCGCAGGGCCACCACGCCAAAGGGCTCGCCGGTGGCCCAGCAGCGCTTCATCAGGTCGAGGTAGCGCACCTCGAAGATCTGCAGGGGCAGCAGCCCGCCTGGGAACAGCACGGTCTGCAAGGGGAACAAGGGCAGGGCCAAGGGGTTCATGGGCGATGCTCAGGTTGCGTCTGTGGCTGATCTTAGGCCAGTGCGCCGATTCAGGCCTTGTGCGCCCATGTTTGGCGCCACGGAAAGACTGAGGGCCGCCGGTGGTCTATCGCCGCGCCTGCACACATCCACCGCCGGGTCGCTACAGTGCTCGGTTTTCTTGCGACGGGATCGACCTTGCTGGGTGCTCATTACCGTGAGTTGATGGCGCAGCGCGCCTTCATGCGTTTCTGGCTGGCCCGCCTGACGGGCATGATGGCCAACCAGATGTTGATGGTCGCTGTGGGTTGGCACATGTACGACCTCACGCGCAGCGCCTGGGACCTGGGCCTGGTGGGCCTGTTCCAGTTCGTGCCGGCGTTGCTGCTGGTGCTGCCTGCGGGCCAGGTGGCCGATCGGCGCCACAAGGGCCGCATCATGGCCATCACGGCGACGATCCAGGGCGTGGTGGCCGTGTCGCTGGTGCTGGGCACGCTGACCGATCACGTCAGCCGCGAGGGCATCCTGGCCTTGTCGGTCATGCTGGGTGTGGCGCGGGCCTTCCAGATGCCGGCGCAGCAGGCGATCACGGCGCTGCTGGTGCCACGCGCACTCTTGCCGCGTGCCGTGGCGCTCAGCTCCACCGGCATGGAGTTCGCCATCATCGTCGGGCCCGCGTTGGGCGGCCTGCTCTACACCTTCGGCGGGGCCATCGTTTACGGCCTGTGCGCGACGCTGTTGACCACGGCGGTGGTGCTGGCCCTGGGGGTGCAGTACGACTACAAGCCGGCCACGGGCAAGGCGCGCGCTGCCGAGCTGCTGCACGGCCTGCAGTTCGTGTGGCAGCGCAAGGTGGTGCTGGGCGCGATCTCGCTCGATCTCTTTGCCATGCTGCTGGGTGGGGCCTCGGCGCTGCTGCCCATGTTTGCCCGCGACATCTTGCACACCGAGGCCTGGGGCCTGGGCCTGCTGCGGGCCGCGCCCGCCATGGGGGCGATCACCATGTCGCTGGTGATCACGCGCTGGCCGCTGGAGCGCAAGGTGGGGCCGCGCCTGCTGCTGTCGGTGATGGCCTTTGGCCTGGCCACCGTGGTGTTCGGCTTGTCGCAGTCGTTCTGGCTGTCGATGTTGGCGCTGGCCTGCACCGGCGCGGCCGACAACATCAGCGTGGTCACCCGCCAGACCCTGACCCAGCTGGAGACGCCGGACGACATGCGTGGCCGGGTGGCCGCGGTCAACTCCATCTTCATCGGGGCGTCCAACCAACTCGGCGAGTTCGAGTCAGGCGCCACGGCCCACATGTGGGGCCCGGTGGGCTCCGTGGTGGCCGGCGGTGTGGGGGCCATGCTGGTGGCCGTGTCGTGGCGCTGGCTGTTCCCCGAGCTGGCACAGCGTGATCACATGGTGCCGCCCGAGGGCCAGGCTGCTGCACGCGTGGCCTGAGCAAGGGGCCAACGCGGGATCAGCGTGCAATCAGCGCCGGATCAGCGCCGGATCAGCGCGGCGGGCGGTCCGTGGGCTCGGCCTCGTCGCCGCGCACGGTGCGCTCGCGCCAGGCGTCCAGCACCTCGCTGAGCTGCGCATCGTTGCGCGTGAAGGCGCGGCAGCGCACGCACACCATGCGGTGCAGCCGTGCCTGGGCCCGGGTGCCCAGGTCGGCCTCCTGCAGGCGGCCCGAGGTCAGCTCGAAGATGTAGCGTTGGCAGTTCATCATCGCGTCACCTCATTGAACCAGCGCTCGCTGAGGCACAGCTGGATCTGCTTGCGCGCCCGGCTCATGCACTGCCAGTAGTCGGCCTGGCTCAGCCCCAGCGTGCTGCACACCTCGGCGGGCTCGCACTCCAGCAGCTCTTTCATGCTGAACACGCGGGCGGTCTTGGCCGGCAGGCGCTCGATGCAGGCGTCCACCACCTTGAAGAACTGATCGGTCTGCAGCTGTGAGGCCGGGCAGTGCCAGGTGGCCGGGGCCACGTCGGCTTGCCAGTGGCCGCGCTCGTCGAACAGGGCCTCGTCGAGGCTGTCGTCGTCATCCGTGACCAGGTGCCGGCCGTGGCGGTACTTCTGGCGCAGCCGGTCGGTGATCTTGTGCTTGAGGATGCCGAACAGGTAGCGGCGTGGGTCTTCGGGCGATTGCAGCAACCCGAGCGCCGCCACCAAGGTGTCCTGCACCGCGTCTTCCGCCTCTTCGCGTGGCTGGATGTGCAGCATCGCGAAGCGCAGCATGGGGCGCATCCACTGGTGCGCCCAGGCATGGGGGTGTTCGGTCAGCGGGCCGAAGGCGGAAGGGGGCGCAGGGGTCATCGTTGCAGTCGACGGGCAAGCCAAGTGTCGAGTGCATATTGTCCAGGCCCATGTGTCAACAGCACGACCAGCATCAACCCCAACATCAAGGGCACCTTGAAGCCTTGGCCCATGTCCGTGTCGATCTGGTTCCAGCCCAGCCAGCCCAGGTCGAAGTGCACGGTGTAGACGGCCACCCAGGTGATGAACAGCAGGCCCAGCGTGGCCACGCGGCTGCACAGCCCCAGGGCGATGGCCAGGCCAAAGCCGATCTCGCCCAGGCCGGCGATCACGAAGTTGGCCTGCAGTGGCAGCCACGCGATCACCGCCGGAAAGTGCAGCTGGGCGAACCACTCGGGCACGTCCCAGCCGCTGCCGATCTTCATCCAGCCGGCGGTGATGAACTCTTGCGCCACGAACAGGCGCAGCAAGAGCGGGCCGATGCCAGAGAGCCATTCAGGTGCCTTCGGCTGCACGAGCCAGGAAAGTGCGGAAATCATGGGCGAGGTCTCCCAGGTAAGGTGAGGTCCATTGCGAGTCGCGCACGAAGGCGCGCATCAGGGTGTCCCAGGCCTCTTCGCCCAGTTGCTCGCGCAACTCGGGGAAGTGCGCCTCCACCGTCTGGCTGGCGCCCAGGTAGACGAGGTGGCGGTACAGGCGCATGCCGGGCTCGGCATGGCCTTCGGGCACGGTGTCGGTCAGGCCGCGCACGTAGTCATGGAACGCAGCCATGTCAGCTCCTGCTCAAGGGTGTCGGGCTCGGGGATGTCGTGGTCGCGCTCCAGCAGCAGTGGCAGGCCGTGCTGGGCAGCCAGTTGCGCGGCCAGGGCGGCGGTGTCGGGCTCGACGGCCGCGCTGTGCGTGTCGACATGCAGGCCAAAGCGCGCATCGAACTCGTGGCCGGCCACATGCAGGCAGCGCAAGCGGGCCGGGTCGACAAGGGCCACGAAGTCCTGCGGGGTGATCAGGCCGTGGTTCTTGAAGTTCACCGCCAGGTTGTTGAGGTCGAGCAGCACGTGGCAGTCGGCCCGCTCGGCCACGGCCGAGAGGAACTCGGGCTCGGGGATGGGGCCGATGTTGGTGTACCAGGTCGGGTTCTCGATGGCCATGCGCCGGCCCAGCAGGTCTTGCACCTGCGCAATACGGTCGGCCACACGCAAGGCCTCGTCCCGAGTGAAGGGGATGGGGAAGAGGTCGTGCAGCTGGTGGGCATCGCCGCTGGCGGCGAGGTGGTCCGAGTACAGCGGGCAATCGAGCTCGTCCATCAGCTGGCCCACCGCGCGCACAAAGGCCACGTCGATGGGCCCCGTGCCCCCTAAGTTGAGCGACACGCCATGCAGGGTCACCGGTTTGCCCAGCGCCCGCCAGTCGTGCAGGCGCTGGCGGTCGCGGCGCAGCCAGTTTTCGGGCGCGACCTCGATGAAGTCGGCACCCAAGGCGGGCAGGTCCCAGTCCGTCATCTCGCGGCGATAGCCCAGTCCCAGCATGGTGTGTGCTCCTGTGGTCAAACGTGAGGGGTCACTTCTTGCTGCAGCTGGCTTCCTTCTTGGAGCACTTGGCTTCGGTGTCCTTCTTGCTGCAGCCGGCGTCCTTCTTGCTGCAGTGGGCGTCAGACGCGCCCGAGGCGGGGGCCGATGAGGCCTTCTTGCCGCAGGTTCCGGCGCCACACTTCTTGTCCTTGTGTTCGCCCGCGATGGCGGTCGAAGCGATGAAGGCAGTGGCCAGGGCGGCGATGGTCTTGATGTTCATGGTGGGTCTCTCTAGGTTGGGTGAGCACACGACGTGCACACCTGACCTGTCGTGGCCACCGTCCGGTTCCTGACAGCCCTGGCTGAAAAAAGATGTAACAGCCGGGCGGGGTGGGAAAATCGCGGCCATGAGCGACCCCACCCCCACCATCCGCTACCTCAACCCCGAGGCCCGCTACAGCGATGCGGCCATCTACGGCCCCACGGTTTACCTGGCCGGCCAGGTGCCCGCCGATGCCAAGGCCGACATGACCGCGCAGACCTTGTCGGTGCTCGAACAGATCGATGCCTTGTTGAAGGAAGCGGGCAGCGACCGGGGCCGCATCCTGATGGCGCAGTGCATCGTGCGCGACATCGCCGATGTGCCGGCCATGAACGCGGTGTGGGAGCAGTGGTTCGCGGGCGTGACCGCCCCGCCGCGCGCCACCTTCCAGGCCCCCCTGGTCAACCCCGACTGGCGCATCGAGGTGATCGTCACGGCTGCGCGCGGCTGAGCCGGCGCACCGGGCTCAGCGCAGGGTGCCGTCGGCGGCCAGCAGGTCGCGCGTGTGCAGCGCCAGCATGGCCTCTTCGTTGGTGGGCACCACCAGCACGCTCACGCGGCTGCCGGGTGGGCTGATCACCGTGGCGTGGCGCGCATTGGCCTCGGCGTCGAGCTGCAGGCCCAGCCAGCCCAGGGCCTGCACCACGGCCGCCCGCACTGGCGCGGCGTGTTCGCCGATGCCGGCGGTGAACACCAGGGCATCCAGCCCACCGAGCACGGCGGTCAGGGCGCCCACCTCGCGCACCACGCGGTGGTTGAACAGGGCCACCGCCTCTTGCGCTTCGGGGGCCGGGCTGGCCAGCAGGGCCGCCATGTCGGCGCTCAGCCCCGACACGCCCAGCAGGCCCGATTCCTTGTAGAGCAGGCGGGTCAGGGCAGCGGCATCCAGGCCCTGGCTCTGCATCAGGTAGAGCAGCACGCCAGGGTCGAGGCTGCCGCAGCGCGTGCCCATCATCAGGCCATCGAGGGCCGAGAAGCCCATGGTGCTGCCCACGCTGCGGCGCCCATGCAGGGCACACAGGCTGGCGCCCGAGCCCAGGTGGGCCACGATGACGCGGCCCTCGGCCCGCGCGCCCAGCAGGGCCGGCAGCTGCCTCGCGATCCACGCGTACGACAGGCCATGGAAGCCGTAGCGGCGCACGCCTTGCGCCGTCAGTGCGCGGGGCAGGGCCAGGGCTTGCTCCACCCAGGGCTGGTCGGCATGGAAGGCCGTGTCGAAGCAGGCCACCTGCGGCAGCTCGGGGTGCAGGGCGGCCACCGCACGGATGGCCGCGAGGTTGTGGGGCTGGTGCAAGGGCGCCAGTGGGCACAGGGCATCGAGCTCGGCCAGCACGGCGGGCGTGACGCGCACCGGCGCGCGGTGGTGGGCCCCACCATGCACCACCCGATGGCCCACGGCGGCCACGCCGCCACCCAGCTCGGGGTCGTGCTCGTGCTGGGTCAGCCAGCGCATCAGCCAGGCCAGGGCCTGGTCGGCGTCGAACTGGTGGCCGCCTGGCTGCTGTTCGTCGATCAGCACGCGGCCATCGGCAGCCTGGGCCCGCAGCGTCAGAGCGCCTTCGTGCCAGGCCAGCTGGCCATGCAGCAGGGCCGTGGGCACCTGGGGTGCGGCGGTGGGCAGGTGGCTCGCGAACTTGATGCTCGACGAGCCGGCATTGAGCACGAGGATGCTGGGCATGGCCTGTTGCTCACGCGTTGTTGTGGCTGCTGCGGGCCTTTTGCTCGGCAGCTTGCTGCAGGTGGTGGCTCATCAGCAGCGCCATCGCGCACGAGGCCACGCGCTCGGTGGGGCCGTCGGCGCGGCTGGTGAGCACGATGGGCACGCGCGCACCCAGCACGATGCCAGCGGCCTGCGCATCGGCCAGGTACTGCAGCTGCTTGGCCAGCATGTTGCCAGCTTCCAGGTCAGGCGCGATCAGGATGTCGGCCTGGCCCGCCACCGGCGAGACGATGCCCTTGTCCTGCGCGGCGCGCTGGTTCACGGCGTTGTCGAAGGCCAGTGGGCCGTCCACCTGGCCGCCGGTGATCTGTCCGCGGTCGGCCATCTTGCACAGCGCCGCCGCATCCAGGGTGGAGGGCATGCGCGGGTTCACCGTCTCGACGGCGGCCAGCACGGCCACGCGGGGGCGATCGATGCCCAGGGCCTGCGCCAGGTCGATGGCGTTTTGCACGATGTCGCGCTTGGCCTCCAGGTCAGGCGTGACGTTGATGGCCGCATCGCTGATCAACAGGGGCTTGGGGTAGGCGGGCACGTCGAGCACGAAGACGTGGCTGATGCGTCGGTCGGTGCGCAGGCCGCCCGTGGGCTTGACCACCTCGCCCATCAGCTCGTCGGTGTGCAGGCTGCCCTTCATCAGGCCGCCCACCTCGCCCCGGTGCACCATGGCCACGGCTTCGGCCGCTGCGGCATGGCTGTGCGGCACGTCCACCACGGGCCAGTTGCCCAGGCTCAGGCCGGCAGCCTGGGCCGTGGCCAGCACCTTGTCGCGCGGGCCGACCAGCACCGGCGAGATCAGGCCCAGCGCGGCCGCGTCCAGCGCCCCCTGCAAGGCTTCGGCGCTGCAGGGGTGCACCACGGCCATCTTCAAGGCGGGCAGGCCGGCCGTGCGGGCCAGCAGGTCCTGGTAGCGCTTTTGCGGGTTGGACAGGCGCACATGCGCCGGGGCCATGCGGGGCCGGCGCACCTTCTCGGTCGGGGCCATCACCCAGGCCTCGCCGGCCATCACCTCCTGGTCTTGCTGGTCGACGCAGCGGCAGGCCAGGCGCACGCGGTGGCTGGCATCCACCTTCTCAAGCACCTGCACCTGCACGCGCAAGGTGTCGCCCAGGTGCAGGGGCCGCTCGAACTGCAGGCTCTGGCTCAGGTAGATGGTGCCCGGGCCGGGGTATTGCGTGCCCAGCACGGTCGAGATCAAGGCGCCGCCCCACATGCCGTGGGCGATCACACCGTGAAAGCGGGTCTGCTGCGCGTAGTCGGGGTCGACGTGGGCCGGGTTCACATCGCCCGACATGGCCGCGAACAGCGCGATGTCGTCGGGCGTGAGGGTGCGGCTCAGGCTGGCGGTGTCACCCACGTGGATCTCGTCAAACGTGCGGTTCTCGATCCAGTCGGCGTTCTGGGGATGGTCGGTCATGGCGGGCGGCAGGGCAGGTGGGCGGGGGCAGCCCGATGCTGCAGGATTTTGCACCGCAGCAATTGATCCCCATCAAGCTCAGCCGTGCGCCCGTGTCGACCGTTTGACAATGCAGGCGGGGCCTGGGTGGTGGCCCATGCCCCGTGCGTGCGCTGGGGGGCGCCTTACTTCAATGCCACCAGGGCCGGCAGCAAGGCCGCGAAGTTGGGCGTGCCCAAGCCAGTGACCAGGTCGTAGCCGGTCAGTGTCTTGCAGGTTGTGCAGCTGCCGTTGCTGCCCACCGTGATGTCCAGGTAATTGCTGCGGTAGCTGCTGGCTGCGGCCGCGCCATACACCGCTTGCTGGAAGGCCGTGCCTGTGAAAGCCGCTTTGCCATTGAGCTTGCGCACGGCGTTGGCCAGGGTGACCATGGCGGCCCATTGCGGCGTGCCCGCGCTGGTGCCACCCACGCTATACCAAGCGCCGTTTTGGTGGATGTAGAAGCCTGTCTGGGCGCTCGCGTTGTAGGCCACATCGGGCACGCCACGGCGCATCTTGCTGGCGTTGGCGGCGGTTTTGGCCGGGTTGCCGGGAATCGCCACGCTGGCCTGGAAGGCCGGCATCTTCTCGTACACGCTCAGGCCGCCGCCGCTGCCGGTCCAGCCGGTCTCGGCGCGCGGGGAGACCGAGGTCAGCACGGTGCCCCCCACGGCGAGCGATGAGGGCGATGCGGCAGGCCATTGCACCTCCACGCCGTTATCGCCGCTGGCGGCCACCCAGGTGGCGGTGCCGGTCATCACGGTGTCGAGTTGGGTCACCTGGGCGTATTCGCGGGCCCCATACGACATGCTGATCGCCGATGCGCCCAGTTGGCTGGCCACCTTCATGGCCGCGGCGATCGCGGTGCCTGTGGCCGATTCTGCTTCGATCAGCACGATCTTGGCGTTCGGCGCGATGGCGTGCGCCCACTGCACGTCCAGGTTGATCTCGGTGGCCCAGCCAGCGTTGGTGGCGGGTGCGTTGCCCACCACGGCTCCGGCCGCGTTCACGAACACGGTCTGGAAGCTGCAGGTGTCGCCCGCCTTCGGTGCGGTCACCATGCTGGCCAGGCTGGCACCGGCCTTGTAGCTGCTGGGCAGCAGCGTGCAGCTGGGCAGGCCGAACTTGGCTGAAAACGCGTTGAGGTTCGCGCCAGCCGAGCCGTTGTGGTACGCGTTGATGATCACGATCATCTGCCCCGAGCCCTGGTAGGCACCTTTGTTGGCCGTGGTCGCTGCGGGCAGGGTCGACAAGCCGTACGCCTGGCGGATCTGGGCGGGGGTGTAGACCAGCGCGGTCGAGCCCGTGGCCGCCGCCTGCATGGTGGCCTCGTCGTGCACGTTGGCGGCGGGCTGGCTCGCCGATGTGTTCAGCCCCGAGGCGTCGGCGTCGCTGGGCTCCTTCACGGGCACCACATGCAGGGTGGGCAGGCGTGGGGTGGGCATGCGGGCGGCGGCGTTCCATTGGGCTGGCGTCAGGTTGCTCTGCGTGGGCCTCATGGGCAGGGCCGTGGCGGCGGCTGCCTCCGGCGCGGCATCGTGCGCAGCGGAGGGCTCGGGCAGGGTTGCCATCGGTTCGGCATCGGCTGCGGGTGGGGTGGTCCCTTGTTGCCTGCTGGCAAAGGTGCCCGGTGTGGCGCTGTCGGCCGTCGCCACGGCCACCGGGGCCGGTGCCGATGGGGCAGGCGTGGCCAGCGACATGGTTGACTGCGAGGCGGCTTGGGTCAGGGCCCCAGGGGCGGCCGCACCCTCGTCTTGCAGCACCCAAGCGCCAGCGCCCAGTCCGGCCAAGCTGAGGGCCATGGCCAACTTGGCATGGCCATGGTGGAAGGGGCGAGCGGTGACTGGGCGGCGGGTGTGCATGTCGTGGCCTTTGAACGTTGAACAGCGTTGGGCCACGCAATCGACAGGCGTGCGCGTGCGCACCCTGACTTGGCAACCCCGCTGGCGTAGACCTGTGATCCTTAGCCCGGAAGCTTTGCGTCGCCGCCTTTCGACGGGTTTGCCCATGGCAGCGATTCTCGTGGCTGTCTGCGGGGCACACAAGGGGTGGCGGGACTGCGGCTGTGTGCAAAAGTCACGTGAACCCGGGGTGTGCACTGGCCTCTGGCGGCCTCCTCCTGATGGATGAGCGTGGGCCGGCAGCCCGGCGCGCGCGCAGCCAACCGCGCTA
>JACCDX010723190.1_pt1 | contig 14919 bp, 19 predicted proteins | sample 7449681 | NCBI WGS metagenome assembly JACCDX01 (sample SAMN15323450, study PRJNA562643) | freshwater metagenome | isolation source: river surface water | place: USA:Blue River Watershed | collected 2017-08-18
AAATACTATTTTAGATATAGGGTAGTATCTGAAGACGGTAACAGAAGGTCTGCTTGGTCACCAGTACAAATAGTAGATGCAGCAAACTTTTCATCACCGACACCAGTTACAGTTAATCTAAACATAGTTTCTGATGGAACAAAGTTTATCTTATCTTGGACATCTCCATATGTTTATATGAATCGTTATGACCTTTATGTTAGATGGTCAAGCAATAGTGGTGGAACATACACAGACTATTCATACGCTGGTAGGTCTACAGGAAATTCATTTGTAATTGATATTCCTGCTACATATCAATCAGAAGATGGAACAAAGTTAGCAAAGTTTGCTATTCAATTACCAACCTCGCCACAAATACTTAATACTCCAGCACAAGTATACCTATCTTCTACTGGAGTATCTACACAAACTACTCCAGTAGATGGTGGAACAGTCTAGGATATGGTATAATAAAAATATGACAATTATTGCAGGACAACCACTAGACTTACCGACTATCATTGCTGCTATTAATGATATCAATGACCTAAAGGCACAGCTAGGATTAGACAAAAACGAATCAGTAATTATTGGTCAAGACAGGGTTGCGACAGTTTATCCAACATCTGGTATCTCTGTTGAGGCTGCTAATATTTCTATAGATAAAACAGAAGCTAAGTCAGACCAGATTGGTTTTAGACATACCTTTGTTACAAAGTTTAGCAAGCCACCAGTTGTAACATCAACAATGCTTCACACAGCTGGCTCAAATGTTGTTCAGGACCACTCAATTGTTATTACTAAAATTACCACTCAGGAAGTTTCTGGCTATGTCAGATTTCAATCAAGTGGTAGCGTTGCAAATACTAGCCTAAACATTATTGCAGTTGGTTCAGCCATAGGGGTATAGTTATGGATAGAGAAGCATATAACAATGCTCCAGTAATTCCAGGCAGCAAAAAGGTTTGGTTTCTTAATGGAGACCTTGTAAGAACACATCACATTAATCGTTCTAATGGAATTATGTCAGTTTATAATATAAACAAAGATAGAATAGAAAGTTGTCTCGTTGTTGATTTTAAACGCAATCGCAAAAAGGCATATACTGTTGGAGAAACAGCAACTTTAGTAAATAGACACAAAAAATATTTGCCAAATCTTATGAAGCGTGGGGTTATCCCACATCCAACAGGTAGCCAAAAAGGTGGGGCAACTGGATGGCAAGTAAGAAGTTACTATTCAGAGTTGCAGGTTCACGAAATTCGTGATATACTAGCTACCTACCATATTGGACAACCACGCAAAGATAAGCTGATTACCAATGATATAACTCCTACAAAACAGGAGTTGACACGACGTATGGGTGATGGTATACTTACTTATACGAAGACAGAAGATGGCAGATTCATTCCTGTTTGGAATGAAGAAATTTAACGAGAGAGTAATGGATATGGAAAACGAAAGCACTAAAGTAACAGTAGGTCTGGGTTATACACTAAATCTAGGCAACTTCCAGTCGCTACGCATTGACGTTAGCGTAAGTGATAATAAGCGTGAGGGTGAAAGCACCAATGACGCATTTGAGCGTGTCTACGCATTCGTAGAGAAAAAGCTCACAGACAAAGTAGCAGAAGCACAGTCAGAGGCTGACGGTAAGTAATGGCTGAACGCAAAGACCGCATGGCTTTGCTCAGTCGCTATTCTAAGCTGCACACACAGCACTATGAGCAAAGAGTAACGCTCAATCTAAATGTTGAGCAGTGGGCTGCCGATGCCCTTATTGAATCCTATGGTTTACCAGAATGCTATAATCTGCTAGACTATTATTTTGACACAAGTCCAAATCCAAGTTGGAAGTGGTTTGCAAACTATGCAGACCGTATCGCTGATGCTATTGAAGCAAGAAAGCAAGACGAGGCAGAGAGAGCCGAACGTAGGGCGAAAGCCAAGGAGTGGTTGAATGAGTAATACAGAATCAAAGCTAATTTCAGCGGTACTAGAAGACAAGCAAGTCCACGTATTGCTACAAGCAAATGTGGAAAACATTCTTAGAACTCATAACGATATCTGGAAGTTTATCCGCAACTATTCCGAAGCAAATGGCACTGTGCCACCAACCTCATTGGTTGTAGAAAAGTTCCGTGACTTTGCCCCTGTAGACAATGTTGGTGCTACCAAGTATCACCTAGAAGAACTGCAAGCAGAATTTCTAAATGATAGCCTTAAGGATGTATTGCGTTCAACTGCTGCAGAAGTTCAGTCTGGTCAGGGAACAAAAGCATTAGAAGACCTAATCCAAAAGACATCAGAACTAAAAAAGAATACTGCAGTCATTCGTGATATTGATGCAACAGACCTTGATTCAGCAGTAGCCTACTTTGAAAACTTAGCAAGACAACAAGCACTAGGCTCTATTGGTATCAAGACTGGTCTGCCAGGATTCGATAACTATCTACCTGCTGGTATTACTCCAGGTCAGCTAGGCGTATTCCTAGCCTATCCAGGTATCGGTAAGTCTTGGTTTGCTCTTTACATGGCGGTACAAGCTTGGAAGCAAGGCAAGTCACCACTAATCATCTCACTTGAAATGTCAGAAACTGAAGTCCGTAACCGTGTATTTGCAATCATGGGTGAGGGTCTATGGTCACACAGAAAACTTTCTAATGGTCAGGTAGAGATTGACGACCTCAAGCGTTGGCACTCTAAGGAACTTGCTGGTAAGCCAGAGTTCCACATCATCTCTAATGATTCTGGTGGTGAAGTCACTCCATCGGTTATCCGTGGTAAGATTGACCAGTATAAGCCAGACCTAGTTATTGTAGACTACCTACAGCTTATGTCACCTAATCAGAAGTCGGATAACGAGACGGTACGCATGAAGAACCTATCTCGTGAACTAAAGCTTATGGCTATTAGCGAAGAGATGCCTATCATTGCTATTTCGTCTGCAACGCCTGACGATGTTACCAAACTTGATACTGTTCCTACTCTTGGACAAACTGCATGGTCTCGCCAGATTGCATACGATGCTGACTGGGTTCTAGCACTTGGTCGTGCCACCAACTCAGATATCCTAGAGTGTGTATTCCGTAAGAACCGTAACGGATTTATGGGTGAATTCTTGGTTCAAGTAGACTTTGACAAGGGATATTATCGTTACAAGGACTATGAAGAAAACTAGTTATAATGGAGTATGGGCAATATACACCATAAACCAATTAGACATTTTTTCTTGGATGGTCAAATCCACGATGATGCAGCTATCGGTAGACTTAAAACTGAATACATCAGGTTAGTCACCGCAGAAATGCGTTTATCTGGGTATGTACCAAGGCTTGACATTGACCCAGACTTTACGATAGAATTTAATAACATAACAGAATATTTTACATTTAGATTATCAATGTATGGAACATATGTAGGAAGAAGAAAGAGCGAATGGATTACAGGAATAGACGGAACAACAACGTATATACGGCAGAACAAATCAAGCGAGTACTCGCAGGGTCAGGCATCAACATCGAATCAGAAGTAGATTCTGACTACATTATATTTTGCCCTTTCCACAATAACTTTCGCTCACCTGCTGGTGAAATTGATAAGAGTTCTGGTTTCTTCTTTTGCTTCTCCTGTCAGCACGTTTGCGACCTAACTGCTTTTGTTATGCACACTTCTAACCGTACCTATTTTGAAGCAGTACGCTTTATCAAGTCCAAAGAAACAGAGACTGACCTTTCCTATCAAATTAATCAGGCATTAGTTGTTAAGCCAGACTATCTTCCATATGACGAACTACAAATTAAACGATTAAACCAACAAGCCCTAGATTCCCCTAGAGCAATTAGATACTACTCTGGTAGGCTCATAACAGAGGCTTCAATACGCAAATTTGATTTGGGGTATAGTGAGAAGCAGGATATGGTTACAATCCCTGTAGCGTCCCCTGAAGGCGTTTCAGTGGGGTTTGTGGGACGCTCAGTTGAGGGCAAAGAATTTAAAAATACACCAGGACTGCCAAAGAGCAAAGTCCTATTTAATCTACACAGAGTAAAAGCATCCAGCAAAGTCTATGTGGTTGAATCATCATTTGATGCAATTCGACTTGACCAATGTGGTTTTCCTGCTGTAGCAACTCTTGGTGCAAACGTATCCAAGATACAAACAGACCTACTTCAAAAGTATTTCAATGAGATATACGTCATTGCAGATAACGATGAAGCTGGCGGTAACATGAAAGACAAGATTATTGAAAGACTTGGCAATCGTGTTAGCGTTATCAAATTAGATAAACAATATAAGGATATCGGAGATATGTCAGACGAAGCAATAAAAAATCTTGAAGAATCATTTGACAAGACCATTGCTGGTATGCTAAACTAGGTATCCGCTAAAAATACATAAGGAGAATATATTATGAGCGTAATTAGAGGGCTAAAAGATATCAGTGCATTAGTTGATAAGCCAAAATATGATAGCAGTGCAAATGGTGGACAGAAGGTTCGCTGGGTAAAACTAGCGGATGGTCAGTCTGCCAAGATTCGTTTTGTTGAAGAGCTAGACGAGGATTCAGCAAACTACAGCGAAGACCGTGGACTTTCAGTGGTTATCGCAGAACACACCAATCCAAAGGATTACAAGCTTAAGGCTGCTTGTACAATTGACTCAGAGGGTCGTTGCTATGGTTGTGAAATGGCTCGTAAGGAGCCTAAGTCTGGTTGGCGTTCACGCCTACGCTTCTACTGCAACGTCATTATTGACGATGGCACAGAGGCTCCCTACGTGGCTGTCTGGTCACAGGGTATTTCAAAGCAGTCAGCATTCAACACTATCCGTGAGTATGCTCTAGAGACTGGTTCAATCTCAAACCTTGAGTGGAAGATTAAGCGTAATGGTCAGGGAACTGAAACCAACTATACCCTACTTCCAACCAAGCCAGATGCAGAACCATACACCTGGGGAACTGTTGAAGCGTTTGACCTTGAAAAGGTCGTTCGTGAAGTTGCTTATGCAGAGCAGGAGAATTTCTACTTCGGCTTTGGTCAGGCTGCTTCTGTAACATCCAGCAACACAGACTGGTAAACCACAGTGCTGGGCATCACTATAAACTGCCCCACTTAAACTTTTAATCACTATCGAAGGAAATAATGAGCTACGCTCCACTTCACGTTCACACACACTACAGCCTATTTGATGGCATCGCCACACCACAGGAGTACGTTGACCGTGCTGTATCTGTTGGTATGACCTCTATTTCAATTACAGACCACGGCTCTCTATCTGGACACCGTGAGATGTATCGTGCTGCTAGGGCTGCAGGTATCAAGCCTATTCTTGGTGTCGAAGGGTACATCTGTAAAGACCGTCTAGACCACGAAGATAAGAAAGAAAAGAACGACCTACTAGACCTAAACTACAACCACCTTATCATCCTTGCTAAAAACAAGGTTGGTCTAGAGAACCTTAACAAGCTTAATGAGATTGCTTGGACAGAAGGATTCTTTAAGAAGCCTCGTATGGACTGGTCTATTCTAGAGCAATACAAAGAAGGACTTGTTATTACTTCTGGATGTCTCTCAGGATTTCTCTGCAAGGCTATCGAAGCAGATAACTTAGCAGTAGCCAAAGAACACATTAAGTGGGCTAAGGATACCTTTGGTGACGACTACTACATTGAAGTAATGCCACACAATCCAGCAGAAGTAAACAAGATGCTACTTGACCTTGCAGATGAATTTGGTATCAAGCCTGTAATCACTCCAGACTGCCACCACGCAGATAAATCACAGCGTGACATTCAGGAACTCAAGCTTATCCTAAACTCATATTCTAACAAGACTGAGAAGGATGTTACATTTGCTGGTACTCAGAAGTACGATAACCTTATGGACAAGCTAGACTATCTATATGGTGCAGACCGTCAGATGTCATTCAAGAACTTTGAGATTCACTTGCTCTCTGACGAAGAGATGCGTAATGCTATGCTTGCCCAGGGTATTGACCGTGAGGATATGTATCAGAATAGCAAGAACATTGCTGACCAGATTGAAGACTATGAACTTCAGGATAGCCTAGACTTGCTTCCAGCACAGTATGTCAATCCAGACCAAGAATTATACGAACTAGCAATTGAGGGTCTGACTAAGCGTGGACTACACACTAACCAAGAATATCTTGACAGACTTGATGAAGAGCTTGCTGTTATCAAAGATAAGAAATTTGGTCCTTACTTCCTAGTTGTTCGTAACATGATTAACTGGGCTAAGAAAGAAGACATCATGGTAGGACCAGGACGTGGTTCTGCTGCTGGTTCGCTGCTCTGCTATGCTCTTGGCATTACAGATGTAGACCCAATCCAGCATGGTCTTCTATTCTTCCGATTCATTAACCCAGAGCGTAACGACTTCCCAGATATTGATACAGACATTCAGGATTCACGCCGTGAAGAAGTCAAGGACTATCTCGTTCGTCAGTATCGTCACGTTGCTTCGATTGCTACATTCTTGGAGTTCAAGGGCAAGGGTATTGTTCGTGACGTGGCTCGTGTTCTAAACATTCCGCTACCTGACGTTAACAAGGTTCTTAAGCTTGTAGACGACTGGGATGAGTATCTAACATCTAAGTCAACTGCAGAATTCCGTGATAAGTATCCAGAGATTGAAGAATACGGAGAACAACTTCGTGGTCGTATTCGTGGTACTGGTATCCATGCTGCAGGTGTTGTAACGTCCAAGGAGCCTATCTTCAAATTCGCCCCACTAGAGACACGTACCAGTCCTGGCAATAAGGAGCGTATTCCTGTTGTGGCGGTAGACATGGAAGAGGCAGAGCGTATTGGTCTGATTAAGATTGATGCCCTTGGTCTAAAAACTCTATCGGTTATTCAGGATACTCTTAAGATTATTGAAGAGCGTACCCACGACAAGATTGACCTACACCAGATTGACATGGAAGACAAAAAGGTTTATGCCATGTTATCTGATGGATTCACTAAGGGTGTGTTCCAGTGTGAAGCTACACCATATACTAACTTGCTAGTCAAGATGGGTGTCAAGAACTTTAACGAGTTAGCTGCTTCTAACGCTCTAGTTCGCCCAGGTGCTATGAACACCATTGGTAAAGACTACATCGCTCGTAAGCACGGTAAGCAAAACCTAGACTACAAGCATCAGAAAATGAAGTCGTTTACTGAAGAGACTTACGGTTGTATCTTGTATCAGGAACAAGTTATGCTTGCCTGTACAGAACTTGGCGGTATGACAATGGCAGAAGCCGATAAGGTTCGTAAGATTATTGGTAAAAAGAAAGATGCCAAAGAGTTCAAGCAGTTCCAAGACAAGTTTGTTGAGGGTGCTTCTCGCTACCTGTCTCCAAACATTGCAGAAGACCTGTGGCACGACTTTGAGGCTCACGCAGGGTATTCCTTTAACAAGTCTCACGCTGTAGCCTATTCAACGCTGTCATACTGGACAGCATGGCTAAAGTATCACTATCCAATTGAGTTTATGTATTCATTGCTCAAGAACGAGGGTGACAAGGATGCTCGTACAGAGTATCTAATCGAAGCAAAGCGTATGGGTATTCCTATCCGCCTACCACACATTAATGATTCAGACATTGACTTTACAATCGAAGGAAAGGGAATCCGTTTTGGACTTTCAGCAATCAAATACATTTCTGACAACATTGCTTCTAAGTATATTGCTGCTCGCCCTTTTAGCTCCTACAAACAGCTTGAGGAGTTTACTTTTGGTAAGGGGAATGGCGTTAATAGTCGTGCCCTTGAAGCTCTTCGTCTTGTTGGTGCTGCAACTTTTGATGATAATCCTCGCAATGATGAACAAGTTAAAGAAAATCTTTACGAATACCTAAACCTACCAGAGTTTAACGTATCAATTCCACAACACTACCATGCATTTATCAATGACGTAGAAGAGTATGAGGAAAAGGGTTCGTTTATTCTAATGGGTATGGTCAAGGGTATTAAGCGTGGCAAAGGTTGGTCACGAGTTGAAATTCTAGACAAGACTGGTAGTGTTGGTATCTTCGACGAAGAGCAGTCACTTATCGAAGCTGGTAGAACTTATATTGTTCTTGCAAGCGACAATAGAATTGTTACAGCAGTTCCAGCAGATGAAATTAAGGCAAACCAAACAGGACTAATTAAGATTCTTAATTTCCGTATGCTACCTTACAAAGAGGATGAACTCTTTGTGGTATCATTCAAGCCACGAGTTACTAAGGCTGGCAAGAAGATGGCTTCTTTGGTCTTAGCAGACGCTACAAGAACGCTGCACAGCGTTACAGTATTCCCTACGGCTTTCTCCAAGGCTTATATGAAGATTGACGAGGGTGGAGTATACAAATTCTCTTTGGGTAAAACTAAAGACGGAACAACAATTATGGAGGATGTATTTAATGTTTGATGAAGTATCGCAACACCTGCACGAGGTTGCAGTAGAAAAAGGTTTCTGGGATGTGATTAAAGATGCTCCGCAAGAGCAGGTAGACATCTTTATGACCAAGCAGTTAATGATGATTGTATCAGAGGCTACAGAGGTCATGGAGGCTATTCGTAAGTCACACGGTCCAGAAGCAGTAGCAGACGAGGTAGCGGATATTCTTATTCGTACACTTGACCTGTACGCAGGATTGCTTGAGCACGAATACACAAACGTATCACTTGACGAAGCATTTGAAAAGAAGACTGCCTTCAACAAGTCACGACCACAGAAGCATGGGGTAAAGTTTTAATGACAACTATGGAAGAAGCTCTAGCCCTGCTAGACCCAAAGATTAGAAAACGTCTCACCAATGGTGTAGGTTTTACCACAACGTTCCAGAAGACTCCTAGCTATGGTCTAAACCGTGCTCTTAATGGTGGATTGCCATATGGTCGTCAAGTGCTTATCTGGGGTAGCAAGTCGTCTGCAAAATCGTCTCTCTGCCTACAGATGATTGCCCTGGCTCAAGAAGAGGGTAAGCTCTGTGCCTGGATTGATGCTGAGATGTCATACTCTGAAGAGTGGGCTAAGGCTCTTGGCGTAGATACAGACAACTTGATTGTCTCACAGGCTCGTACCATCAACGAGATGGTGGACGTAGGTACAGCACTTATGAACGCAGGTGTAGACCTGATTGTAGTTGACTCCATCACGTCACTACTACCAGCAATCTATTTTGAAAAGGGTACTGATGAACTCAAAGAGTTGGAAAACACAAAGCAAATTGGAGCAGAGTCTAGAGACTTTAGCAACGCATGGAAGATGCTCAACTATGCCAATAATAAAGTCAAGCCTACTCTACTTGTCCTCATTAGTCAGTCTCGTAATAACATTAGTGCTATGTATACATCTCAACAGCCTTCGGGTGGTCAAGCCACTAAGTTTTACTCTTCGACTGTTATCAAACTCTTCTCGTCTGAATCGGACAACCAAGCAATTAAGGGCAAGATTGCTGTGGGAGATAAACTCATTGAAGAGAAAGTTGGACGCAAAGTAAGATGGGAAGTTCAGTTCTCTAAGACTTCTCCAGCTTTCCAGTCTGGTGAGTATGACTTCTACTTCCGTGGAGACGTTGGTATCGATTCTGTAGGTGACCTAGTGGACACAGCAGAGATGATGGGGATCGTAGAGCGTACAGGAGCCTGGTACATCCTACCAGATGGCTCTAAGGTCCAGGGTAGAGATGCATTCGTCAATCGTGTACGAGAAGACCTAGATCTTCAAGACTCAATTAAGGCAAAAGTAAATGGCGAAGTATAGCGTAATCCACGGACAATTTGTTTGTCACACATGTAAGGCGGAGGTTAAAACCCTCCGTTCTTACCCTGACGAGAAAAGATTAACTTGGATGTGTTCTGAGAAACACATAAGTGAAGTTGATCTAAATACCAGAAAGAAGAAGTATGAGCGAGAAGAGCGAGAGTAAACGCATTGGTGCTAAACAGCACAAGAACTCTGGTCGTGGAACTCACAAGGGAGATGCTTCCTGGGAAAACTTCACGGTAGACTTCAAAGAAGTTGGCAAAAGCTTTACTCTTAATAAAGATGTATGGGCTAAGGCTACTACAGATGCTATTCGTAATGGTAATGACCCTGCTATTGTAGTTGTCATTGGAGAATCAGGAATCAAAACAAGACTAGCAGTGATTGAAATGTCTGTGCTAGAACAATTGATTAACGGCGTGGAATAGTGTATAATAGAACTACAATATTTAAGGATTTAAATTGGAAACAGAAACTAAAACAACAATTGAAATGGTCAATGGTCTAGCAGAGATTGCTGACTATATGCAGGATGAAGAGCTGGAGACAGCCCTAACCTTTATTGCCAAGCTTATTATTAAGCCTGACATTCCCTTAAATGTTGCAACAGTGGAGATCGTTCGCTTGCAAGCAATTGCAGCAAAGATGTCCTTCAAAGCCACATGGCTTACCAACGTAGATAAAGGAGACAGAGCGAAGAAGAATATTTATTACACCGCTGCAGAGGCTATCAACAACCTCGTATCGGCTCTTAAATATATCACTCGCTAGTGTTTATTATGGCTAAAAACCTATTGCAACAAGTAATGCTAAAAAAGGTAGAGGATAATCCAAATACCAAACCGTCATTTATTGACAAGGAAGCATTAATCGAAAAAATTAATTCAGGATACACAGTCAACCGTGTAACCAAGTTTACGCAAAAGAAAACCTTTGCACCATCAACGATTGCATTCTCGCATGGAGAGTGTCCTCGTTACTGGTACTTAGCATTTACTGGTGCTGAATTTGAAGACAATGCAGATGCCTATGGTGCTGCAAATATGACTGCTGGTACAAAATCACACGAACGTATCCAGGAAGCCATGGGCAATGTTCCAGGACTCCTAGCTGATTCTGAATTCAAAGTAACTTATAACGATCCACCTATCTTTGGATTTGGTGACGTTATGCTTAATTGGGAAGACAAGGAACTCCTTGGCGAAATCAAGACAATGCCAAACGAGGCATTTGAGTATCGCAAGACTGCAGGTAAGCCTAAGACTGGACACCTAGTTCAGTTGCTTATCTACATGAAGATTCTCAATAAGAATAAAGCTGTGCTTATTTATGAAAACAAGAACAACCACGAACTGTTGGTGTTTCCTATTGAACTAAATAAGTATATGTATGAGTGGGTAGAGAACGCATTTGAATGGATGCGAGAGGTTCGCAAGGCATGGGAAGACAAGAAGCTTCCTACCAAGAACTATCGTAGCAATTCTAAGATTTGCAAGACTTGTCCTATTAGGGAAGCTTGTGACAATGCTGGGCTTGGAGAGATAAAAATTAAATCTCTGGAGCCATTAGATGATAAACAAGCATTGTGAATGGTGTGACCATTCTTTCGAAACTAAAGTATCCTATCAGATATATTGTTCTGTAGAGTGCAGAGAGGCTGCCACTAAAGAAAAGATTATGCAAAACTATTTTGCAAAACGACTCAAGAAACGTTTTGACAAGAAAAGAATTTGCAAGTCTTGTGGCAGTCTCCTTTCTGCATATAACGAGGGTACTGTATGCTTTGGATGTTCAGTAAATCCTACTGATGTTTCAAAAGCACTAAAAGAAATAAAAGGAATAATGAATGAAGATAACTAACTTTATTGATGTTCCAAAAAGAATAATGTCAATTGATGCTAGTACTAATAGCCTAGCCTTTGCCATCTTCTCTGACAATAAACTAGAAAAGTTTGGCAAAATTAATTTTAGCGGTACAGTAACCTATGACAAAGTTGTAGATGCAGGAGCAAAGATTAAGTCATTCTTTGATCACTACGCAAATGATATTGATGCCATTGTTATTGAGCATACAGTGTTTATGAATAGTCCTAAGACCGCTGCAGACCTTGCACTGGTCCAGGGAGCAATCTTGGGAGCTGCTGGGGTACGTAGAATAAGATCAGTAGCACCAATTACATGGCAAAATTACATAGGTAATAAGAAGCCTAGCAAGCAAGAATTATTTGATTTTAAACAGGCTAATCCAGGTAAGTCAGACTCTTGGATTAAAACACAAATGAGAGAACAAAGAAAACAAAAGACTATTCATTTTATTGAAGTTCAATACGATAAGATAGTTAAAGATAATGACGTAGCAGACGCAATTGGAATCGGACACTACGCAATTAATAATTGGGAAAGGTTGACAAAATAATGGCAAAGCTGTATACTAGTGAAGCATGGTTAAAAAAGCGTTACCACGTAGATAAGAAAACTCCAGAGCAGATCGCAAAGGAATGTGGTACTAGCGTTGAAACCATCTATGTTTATTTAGCAAAATTCGGATTAAGAAAGTCAAAAAGATAATGCGTCAATATGGTTATGAAAACGCCCTTGCGTTTGACGATGTACTTCTAGTACCACAATACTCAAAAATTACCAGTCGTAAAAATGTGTCACTAGCGACATCACTAAAAGATTTAAAACTTGAAACCCCAATCATTGCAGCTCCAATGGATACAGTCACAGAAACAGAGATGGCTATTGCAATGAGTCGCCTTGGAGGACTTGGTGTTCTCCATCGCTATATGCCAATAGATAAGCAGGTAGAAATGTTTAAGCTTGCTAATCTTTCAACTCATTATGGAAACGTTGCAGGTTCTGTTGGTGCTACAGGAGACTTCCTGGAAGATGCCAGAAAGCTATTTCACGCTCGCTGCCAGACCATCCTAGTTGATACTGCAAATGGTCACAGCACATATGCTATCGATGCTGTAAAGGCTCTACGTGCTGAGTTTGGCAATGACCTACACATTATGGCAGGTAATATTGCAACTGCAAATGGATACGACATGCTTGCCAATGCTGGTGCTGATTCTGTTCGTGTTGGAATTGGCGGTGGATCTGTTTGCACCACTCGTATTGTTAGTGGTCATGGTCTTCCAACTCTTGCATCCATTATGGATATCCGTTCAGTGTTTGAGCCAGGAGATGGTCCTGACATTATTGCTGATGGCGGTATCCGCACACCTGGAGACGCTGCTAAGGCTCTTGCAGCTGGTGCTCAGGCAGTTATGCTTGGTGGTGCTCTAGCAGGTACTGACGAAAGCCCTGGAGACGTTATAGACGGCTCATACAAGGTCTTTCGTGGCATGGCATCACACGATGCCCAGAAAGAAGGACGAGGCTTTGTATCAGGCGTAGAGGGTGTTTCTACCACTGTTCCATATCGTGGCTCAGTGGAACATATCATCAACGATTTTAGAAGCGGTATTGCAAGTGCAATGTCTTACACAGGTGTAGATAATCTTGATGATTTCTACTATAATAGTATGTATGTACAAATTACAGGTTCAGGCATTGCTGAGAGCAAGCCTCACGCTAAGGGGAACTAATGGCTAGACGTAAAACAATAACACCATCATCACCAATCGTAACTAAGTTTAGTCGTGTTTACGAAATGGAATATGGAAACTTTACCATTGAAAAGGGAGATTTAATCAAGATCTCTGGGGAGTATGGAGTAAAGTTTAGATTTCTTAGTGTTACAACAAACACTGAGACAGGAGCTGTTTGGGTAGACTGCATTGAAACATATCGTGGTCAGCCTGGACCATTCCGTTCATTCACACTTGACCGTGTCCGTCGTATCCCAAAGAAGCGTACCAGAAAGGCTGTGAAAAAGAGTGAGTAACTTTGAAGACTTAACAGTAGAACACCTTGACGAAATGAACAAGGTTGTAGAAAAATATCTACAGGGTGAAGACCCAACACAAATTTCCAAGGTGCTTGCACTACCTCGTCAAAAGGTAGTTGCACACCTAAACCAATGGAAGGCTATGGCTGCAGACAACGCTGCAATCCGTGCTCGTGCCAAGGAAGCTCTGGTAGCTGCAGACACACACTATAATCATCTTATTAGTAAAGCATACGAGGTTATGGATGAAGCAACTACCACAGCAAACCTATCTGCAAAGAACGGTGCTATTAAGCTAGTCCTTGACATTGAGTCGAAGCGTATTGACATGCTACAAAAAGCAGGTCTGCTTGAAAACAAAGAACTAGCAGAAGAGATGCTGGAGATTGAACGCAAGCAGGATATCCTTGTTGGTATTCTTAGAGATATTGCTGCAGAGTATCCGCAGGTACGAGATGAAATTATGCGTAGGCTATCATCTTTCTCAGCAAACAGTAAAGAGGTAATCACAGTTGTCAATGTTCAATGAGTTTCTTGATGTACTTAAAAGTAGCCACTTCGATGAAATCCCAGTGGACGTTAAGACATTTGTAGAAGGCGAAGACTATTTGGGTCAGCCTCAACTGTCAGAAGTTCAGTATGACCTAGTTGAGTCTATGAGTCAAATCTATCGTCTTGAAGATCTCATTGACATTATGGGTGATGAAGCTGGTAGAAAACATTTCAAAAAATATACCAAAAATGAAATCATCATGCAACTTGGCAAGGGTAGCGGTAAGGACTTTACCTCAACCGTAGGATGTGCTTATCTAGTATACAAACTACTTTGCCTCAAAGACCCTGCTCGTTATTTTGGTAAGCCAGCAGGTGACGCTATTGACATTATTAACGTGGCTATTAACGCTCAACAGGCTAAGAACGTGTTCTTCAAAGGTTTCAAGACAAAGATTGAACGCTCACCTTGGTTTGCTGGCAAGTATTATGCAAAAGCAGAAAGCATTGAGTTTGATAAATCTGTTACTGTTTTCTCTGGTCACTCAGAGCGAGAGTCCCACGAGGGTTTGAACCTTATCCTAGCTATCCTTGACGAGATCTCTGGTTTTGCTCAAGAGATTGGTTCTGGTAACGACCAGGGTAAGACAGCAGACAACATCTATAAAGCCTTCCGTGCTTCCGTAGACTCTCGTTTCCCAGACTTAGGCAAGGTGGCACTACTATCGTTCCCTCGTTATCCTGGAGACTTCATCTCAACACAGTATGACAAAGTCATTGCAG